>OOAQ01002102.1_pt1 | contig 12549 bp, 12 predicted proteins | sample 1671051 | NCBI WGS metagenome assembly OOAQ01 (sample SAMN06348117, study PRJEB24527) | human gut metagenome | biome: human gut; feature: ankylosing spondylitis patient; material: feces | host: Homo sapiens | place: China | collected 2015-10
TTTATCCGGCAGAAGCTCTGAAATCATTTGTGACGATGCAATCTGGTCAGTCGGTGCTCAGAACGGGCCTTTGTATGTTTATCTTGATAAAGGCAGTGACATGCCGATTATTCGGTATATCGACATCTGCACATTAAAAGAACCGGATGTTGTATTATTGGATATTATTATGCCGAAATTGGACGGTCTGGCAGTCCTTGACAGGATCAGGGCAGATCACACGCTAAAAAACCGGCCGACATTTCTGATGATCAGCGGAATCAGCAATGAAAAAATTACCGAAGATGCGTTTGAGCGGGGAGCAGATTATTATATTATGAAGCCGTTTGACCGGAATATTGTTTTGGACCGGATCAAGACACTCAACCGTCGAAAAAACAAAGTACGAAAAGAAATTGGCAGACCGGTTGAGATGGAAAAGAAATCGGAAAAGTACTCGTTACAGACACTGGAAGAGGATGTCACAGAGATAATTCATGAGGTTGGGGTTCCGGCACATATCAAGGGATACCAGTATTTGCGGGAGGCAATCATCATGTCTGTGACGAATATGGACATGTTAAATTCTATTACGAAAATTTTATATCCGGGGATCGCAAAGAAATTTGATACGACACCAAGCCGTGTCGAGCGTGCCATCCGTCATGCAATTGAAGTAGCATGGAGCCGTGGCAAGATGGATACGCTGGATGATCTGTTCGGATATACGATCAGCAATGGAAAAGGAAAACCGACCAACTCGGAATTTATCGCTCTTATTACGGACAAAATACGATTACAGATGAAGAGTAAGTAAAGGAGTGTTATGTATGAAGAAGATTCTGTTTGTTTCATCAGAGGCAGTGCCATATGTGAAAACCGGAGGTCTTGCCGATGTTGTCGGATCACTTCCGAAATATTTTGACAAAAAAGAGTATGATGTGCGGGTAGTTATTCCGAAATACGCCTGCATGGATCGCTCATTTCTTTCAAATTTAAAATTTTTGTGCCATTTTTATGTAAATCTGAATTGGCGCAGGCAGTATGTTGGAATTTTCGAGTCAGAATATCATGGTGTTCACTTTTATTTTGTGGACAATGAATTTTATTTCGCAGGAGAATCTCCATACAACAATATCTATGAAGATGTGGAAAAGTTTGCATATTTTTCCAAGGCAGTACTTGCTAGTCTGCCGTATATTGATTTTGCCCCGGACATTATCCATTGCAATGACTGGCAGACAGGACTTATTCCGGTGTTTCTGCATACGGTATTTGGAGATGATAATTTTTATGCGGGAATCAAAACCGTGTTTACGATTCATAACCTGCAGTTTCAGGGACGCTGGCGAATTCAGGAGATTATGGATATTACAGGACTTCCGGCACACATTTTCAATGCATATGAACTGGAATCTTATGGGGAGGCAAATTACTTAAAGGGTGGCGTGGTATATGCAGATTATATTACTACCGTCAGCCCGACGTATGCAAATGAGATTACGACCGTAGAAGGTGGAGAGGGCTTAAGTGGCCTGATGACTGCCCGAAAGGATCGCCTTCTTGGTATTTTAAACGGAATTGATTATGAAGAATATAATCCACAGACAGATCCTTATATTCCGGTAAATTATTCGAAAAAAGATGCAGTGAGTGGGAAAAAAGAAAACAAAGTTGCATTACAGAAAGAACTTGGGCTTCCAGTCAGGGAGGATGCTTTCCTGATCGGAATCGTATCGCGTATGACCAGCCAGAAAGGATTTGACCTGATCGGCTGCGTATTGGATGAACTTTTAACCGAAATGGATATACAGCTGGTGGTTCTTGGTTCCGGAGAGAGCCAGTATGAAAATATGTTCCACCATTATCAGAGTAAGTATCCGGACAAGGTAAGCGTACATATCGGATTTACCGAGGAGCGTTCGCACCATATATACGCGGCAAGTGATGTGCTGCTGATGCCTTCCATGTTTGAACCATGCGGGCTGGCACAGATGATTGCCATGCGTTACGGAACACTTCCGATCGTACGTGAAACCGGAGGACTCCGGGATACGGTAGAACCATACAATGAATATGAAAATACAGGATGTGGTTTTTCATTTGCGAATTTTAATGCACAGGAAATGGCAGATATTGTCCGGTATGCGTATCGTGTGGAGCATGAACAAAAGGCCGCATGGAAAGAACTGATCTATCGTGCGATGGATCGCAATTTTTCCTGGAATGCTTCGGCACATGCATATGAGAAGCTATATGATAAACTGGTAGAAATGTAATAGATGTTCCCCGCAGAATTTTTTCTGCGGGGATTTTGTGTCTGGAAATATAATCTATGAAGTGCAGACCGGCTGCGGCATGGTCAGCAGATGGCTGTGCCGGCAGTAATAGTAGGCATGGTCGGACAGAATTTCTTCATCCTGAAGCTGTGAGGCATTCACTTCTTTTACCATTGCGGTGTAATGGTCGAGATTCTGCCTGTCGTTTTCATCGGCGGCAAGAATCAGTACTTCGTGAATACTGCTTGGCAGAATGATCAGATCCTTTTCAAACAAATCGGACAGTTCTTTTAAGATGTCATCGTAGAGGAGAACGGTTGCACCATTGGTCCGGTACGTATTGGTCAGAACATACAGTGGCGGGGCTGCTTCCGGGAGTGGAGTTTCCGCGACGAGCTGTATTTCTTTGAGAAGACTGCTCATCGGGGTAAGCTGTGGGGGAAGAAGCTGTGGCGTGTTTTTCTTCGCAAGCCGGTAGAGCGTTTCTTTGTCGGTTTTCCAAAGGTTTAAGTGATGATTGTGGATCAGAATATTTGCCTGGTTTTCGGCACTTGCATGGAGCAGACAGTAAAAGATTACGGCCAGATCCTGATAGCGGAAAAACGGAACCTCTTTTAACAGTTCCTGATTTTTTTCAAAGCTTACAAGACGCATGACGATGTGCTCGCTGGCACGGGAAAAATCGGTAAAGTAGGACGTGTCAAAATTTTCTTCCGGGGCATGCGCCTGATAGGTATGAAGAATATCTTCACAGATTTCTTCAAGGCATACCCCTTCTAGATAGCGATGATAGTATGGCATCAGATAGATCGCAGGTGACACGTTTTTCTTCGGATGGAGAAGTACCAGACCATCGTAATGTGTTCCGTTATTTTTGGTAAAGGAACGAATGTCTAAAGTGACACCTGTCTCGATACGCAGAGAAAGCTGTGTACGGATCGTTGTTAAAAATTCCTGATAGTTCATATGTAATTGAAAACAAATGTATATATGGGAAATTTCGGAATGACCGTTTCCGAAGATGAAAAATCCACGGTGTTAACCAGACACCGTGGATTTACTTTAGCATGTTTTGACTGAAATTGCAATCATTTTTCTCGGTTTTTTAATAAGAGAGAAGTTCCTGCCACAGCTTTGTGTACTTGGCGGAATCATCATCACTTAATGCTTTATAGATTTCACATCTTTTTATCGTGTCACTGGAAGGATTGATAGCTTCGTTATTTTTTACGTCAGCGTCCTGATTTTCTACCACAGATGTAATCGGAGAGGCATACTGCACATATTCGAAATTCTTTTCTGCGATATCATCCTTGCACAGGAAATTTAAGAATTTTAAAGCGTTGGTCTGGTTAGTGCAGGACTTTGGAATGAACCAGGAATCGATCCAGAGGTTGGATCCCTCTGTTGGAACGGAATAATCCAGATTGTCGTTCTCTGCCATGGCCAGTGCAGCCTCGCCGGAGTAGCACAGTGCGATGGAGGCTTCTTCTCCGATCATGGCATCGGCTGTCTCATCTACATAGTAGGCATATACGATTTTATCATCTTTTTGCTTTTTTAATATGTCGAGGGCTTCCCGCAGATGATTTTCATCGGTATCGTTTAAGGAATACCCTTTGGAGATCAGGGCAGGGGCAAACGTATCACGGACGGAATTTTCCATGATGATTTCATCCTCATAGGTAGGATCCCACAGGCAGTCCCAGCTTGATACGGTTTTGGCATCAATGGTTGTTTTGTTGTAGAGAAGGCCAAGAGTCCCGTAAAAATATGGAACGGAATAGGTGTGATTCTTGTCATAGGAAGCAGACATATCAAGGATCGTTGGATCCAGATTTTTGTAGTTGTCCATGGCATCGTAATCTTCTTCGAGAACTTCGCCCTCGTTGATCAGACGCTCAACCATATATTCGGAAGAGCAGATTACATCATAGTTGATGGAACCGGCTTTGTATTTGGTATACATTTCTTCCGGACTTTCATATTCTTCGTATTTGACGGTGATACCGGTTTCTTTTTCAAACTGTTTGACTACGGACTCATCGATATATTTTCCGTAATTTAAAACGGTTAAGGTCTGTCCGCTTTTTTTTGCAGAGGAAGATCCCCCACAGGCAGTGAGTGCGCTGACTGCCAGAGCAGAAATTAAGAGGGCAGAGAAAATTCTTTTTTTCATAATAGGACTCCTTTCGGCTGGAATAAAATTCCAATGGAAAATTTATTTGGCTGCAACACGCTTCTTCCCCGGATAAACATTTCCGGCAAGAAGAATGAGCAGAACGGCAAAGAACAGAATCGTGGAAAGTGCATACAATTCCGGTTTGATTCCTTTGCGAAGTTCTGTGTAGAGCATGGTGGAGAGGGTATTGACCCCAGCTCCTTTGGTAAAATAGGTGATGGAAAAATCATCCAGTGACATGGTGACTGCCATCATAAATCCGGAGAACACACCGGGACGGATTTCCGGCCAGGTGACTTTGTAAAATGCATACAGCGGCGTTGCTCCGAGATCAAGTGCCGCCTCATAGGTGCTGCGGTTTGTCTGTTTCATTTTCGGAAGCACATTTAAAATAACATAAGGAATACTAAAGGTAATGTGCGCTAAAAGAACCGTCACAAATCCGAGGTCGATAAATTTCACAAACAAAAGCATCATGGAGATACCGGTTACGATATCCGCATTCAGAAGTGGAATATTGGTCGCGCCGAGATAAATGGTCTGGTGCCGTTTTTTCATGGCGGCTATGCCGAGCGCAGCAAGTGTTCCAATCAGTGTGGAAATAATTGCGGACAGGAAAGTGACCTGCAAAGTTGTGACAAATGCAGTCATAATCTTTTCGTCCTGAAAACAGCCGGTATACCACCGGAGCGTGAAGCCTCCCCATTTTACCTTGGAACGGGAATCGTTGAAAGACAAAGCAATCAACACAACAATCGGAAGGTAAAGGAAGGCAAAGATCAGGATCATATAGATCCGGGATGCACATTTTTTTAACATATGGATGTTCCCTCCCCTTCTTTATCAAATATATTTACAATTGTCATACTTACGATTACAAAGATCATCAGGACAAAGGAAAGACCGCTTCCGGCATTCCACTGCATTCCCTGCATAAAATCCTGCTCGATCACATTTCCGATTAAAAGAACGTGACCACCGCCTAATACCTGTGAGATTGCAAACGAGGTAAGTGACGGGACAAATACCATGACGATTCCGCTGATGATTCCGGATACGGTAAGCGGAAGGATAATCTTAAAAAAGATGGTTACATTTCCGGCACCCAGATCACGGGCCGCCTCAATCCAGTCTTTACGGATTCGTGTCATGGAGTTGTAGATAGGCAGCAGCATAAATGGCAGGAAGTCGTATACCATGCCAAGGACAACTGCCGTTGGTGTATTTATGATATTGATGCGGGAAAGTCCGAAACCTGTGAGAATGGAGTTGATTACACCATTTTTGGAAAGCAGAAGTTTCCATGCCAGGATACGGAGCATAAAGTTCATCCACATCGGAAGCATAAAGATAAAAACAACCAGTCCCTGATTTTTGATTTTCATATTATTTAAAATCATTGCCAGCGGATAGGAGAGAACCAGGCACACGATGGTGCATATAATTCCAAGTCTCAGGGAAAGTCCCATGGCTTTGCGGTTGGTTTCATCTGCTATCGCTGCGATATAGGATAACGTAAAACTGCCATCGTTGTTTGTAAATGCATAGTAAAGAATCATGATAAGCGGCAGGAGGATAAAACCGATGATCCATATGAGGTATGGACCGGCAAGAAATTGCTGTTTAAATTTACGCATCGATCTCCACCGCCTTTTCATCGGAAGATTCCGGCTTATGCATGATCTGGATATTGAACGGGATTACTTTGATGCCGACTTTTGTGCCGACCGGAACAAATCTGGTGGTGTGAACCAGCCATTCATAGCCGCCGGCCATGACATCGAGTTCATAGTGAACGCCTTTAAAAATCAGGGAGGTTACTTCGCCCTGCAGCGTTCCCTCCGAAGGATCGACAAGTTCTACATCTTCCGGACGGATGACAACGTCGACCGGCTTATTGTTGCCGAATCCTTTGTCGACACATGCCCACCGGGCACCGAGAATCTCTACAAGTTCATCTTTTATCATGATTCCGTCAATGATATTGCTGTGTCCGATAAAATCGGCAACAAATGCGTTTTCCGGTTCGTTGTAAATGTTTTCCGGAGTACCGATCTGCTGGATATATCCCTGATTCATGACAACGATGGTATCGGACATGGTCAGGGCCTCTTCCTGGTCATGGGTGACATATACAAAAGTAATTCCCAGTTCTTCTTTCAGACGGATGAGCTCGTACTGCATGCTCTGGCGCAGTTTTAAATCAAGTGCACCGAGAGGTTCATCTAAAAGAAGGACTTTTGGCTCGTTTACAATCGCACGGGCGATGGCGATACGCTGCTGCTGACCACCGGAGAGAGAATCGACCGAACGGTTTTCAAATCCTTCCAGATTGACCAGTTTTAAGGCATATTTGATTTTATCCTGGATATATGCTTTGCTTTTCTTACTTATTTTAAGGCCGAATGCAATGTTTTCGGCGATGGACATATGCGGGAAAAGAGAATACTTCTGAAAAACGGTATTCAGTTTCCGTTCATTGGCGGCAAGAGCTGTGATATCCTGTCCGTCAAACAGAATCTGTCCCTTGTCTGGGCTTTCAAAGCCTCCCAGCAGACGCAGGGTTGTAGTTTTTCCGCATCCGGACGGACCTAAAAGGGTCAAAAATTCATTCTCCCGGACATACAGATTTAAATCATCCAACACAAGATTGGAATCGTAGGATTTGGAAATTCCAATAAAATCAATTAAATGTTTACTCATACGTTTGTCCTCTTAAAAATTTGGTGGGGTAGTCACCCAGATGATGACGGCATCTGTCGAACCGGTGTTTTCCAGATAATGCTTTTTTCCTGCTTTAAAATAGAAAGATTCCCCGGCATGTACCGTCTGGTTTTGTCCGGCATAGTGGATACGGACGTTTCCTTTGATTACATAACCGAAATCCTCCCCCTCATGGGGCTGATAAACTTCTGACCGTCCACCGGCGTGTAAAGTCAGACGAACCGGTTCCATCTGGTTTTTCTGTGCATTGGGAACGACCCATTCAATACAGCAGTGTTTTTCTTCGTCGGTTTTTTCAAAATAATCTTCCTGTTTGAAAACAATCTGTTCCGGCTCTTCATCTGTAAAAAATTCTGCTGGTGTCGTACCAAGGCACTGGATGATATCCAGAAGAGTTCCGATGGACGGAGAGTTCTGGTTTCGTTCCAACTGTGAGATAAAGCCCTTGGTCAGCTCGGCACGGTCCGCCAGCTCCTGTTGCGTCAGTCCGTACTGGATGCGCAGTTCTTTCATGCGGTGTCCAATGTCCATGGCATGCCTCCCGTAAATTTATGAAACATGATTGTTAGTTGATTTTTTGTTTACTAATTATAAACTCAACAATTTCTATTCTACAGAATCCATGTGAAAAGTCAATCTTTTTTTAATATAAATTTTATGAAAAAACAGTTGATTTTCTGAATCGGTTTTGGTATTATATACAAGTACGTTTTGCCAATATGGCTCAGTTGGTAGAGCAACGCATTCGTAATGCGTGGGTCAGGGGTTCGAGTCCCCTTATTGGCTTCGTTTCAGACACGTTTTGTATCGGGTATCCGATGGAAGACGTGTCTTTTTTACTTTAAAAAGTGCTTGTTTCTTAGGCATGAAATTGGTATAATGGGCGCAGACAAAGAAAATAAGAATAAAGGTTGAGGTAAAAAATGGACAAGAACAAAAAGACGTTTCAGGTACCGACATTACTGGCCTTTGCAGCAATTGTTGCAATTATGGTGATTGTAGGGGTGAGAGTCCTTAACGTTCCGGTAGTTCCTATGTGTCTGCTTGTTATCATTGAGGCAGTTATTGCAGTGATGCTGCATCATGCGGAACTCTGGGTGCATGGACTTCTTATTCTGGCAGAACTTTGTGCCGGTGTTGCCGGGGAAAAAACAGTATTGATTATTTTATGTGCAGTTGTTTACATTGCAGCGACGTTTGCACTGCAGATGTTAGATAAAGGAGAAACACAGAATGGACAGTAGTGACAGTAGTTATTACAGCAGGCAACAGCTGGATGAGCTGTTTTTACAGATGATCGCCTTTTTTTCCGGAGATCCGAAACGGATTCAGCATTTCATGAAAGTGCATAGTTTCGCAAGAATCATCGGAACAAAAGAAGGGCTTGACGAGACATCCCTTTTTATATTGGAAGCAGCCGCTTATACCCATGACATTGGAATCCGTCCGGCAGAAGAAAAGTATGGACGGTGTGACGGAAAGCTGCAGGAGCAGGAAGGCTCGGTGCTGCAGGGGTATCGTAACATTGCGTTATTCGGTGTAGACTCCACAGAGGGAGCACTGACCAAGAATACCCGGAGCGATACCATTATGATTGCCTCCATTAATCTGGATACCGGCGATTGTAAGCTGGTCAGCGTATATCGTGATACCTACCTGAACTTAAGCAATGATACCTACAATAAATGTAATGCTGCTTATGCAAAGGGTGGACCGATGCAGGCGATCAATATGCTGAACATGAACCTGGATATGAACATTACCGATTTCGTAACAGTCGGATTCAGCGGTCTCACAGAGACAATTGATGCACTGGGCGGTGTTTATATTGATGTTAAGGAAGAAGAAATTTCCCATCTGAATAACTACCAGATCAGTATTGTCGGTACAACGAAGGATGGTAAGACTTATACCGCAGCAGAGGGAAGCTACACACCGGTAACACAGGCAGGATACCAGAAGTTAAACGGTCTGCAGGCAACTGCTTACTGCCGTATCCGTTATGTAGGCAACGATTTTGAGCGTACAGCAAGACAGCGTCGTGTATTAAAGGCGGTTGCAGATGAAGCAAAGAAGGCATCTCCTGCACAGCTTGAGAAGATTGCAAACTCTGTATTTGATAAGGTATATACGTCTCTTGATATTTCTGAAATTGTATCACTTCTTGGAAATATCAGTAAGTATAATATCGTGGATGAAGGAGGGTTCCCGAATTCCGATATGCTGACCACAGGTAGTATCGGTAAGAAGGGAAGCTGCGTGGTTCCAAGGAGTCTGGAATCCAATGTTACCTGGCTGCATGAATTCCTGTTTGATGAGAAGGATTATGAACCTTCTTCAGCCGTTAAGGAGTATAGTGCGAAGATTGCGGCAGATACAAATGGTTATGTGAAATAAATGTAAACGAAAAGGGTCTTTGTGAAAGACCCTTTTCGTTTATATGAGTTGCCATGCATATGAGAAAATGATCCAGTGGATCATTTTTGAGTAAGGAGAACGGAAACGATGCTTATATACGATGTGATCATTCCGGTGTACCGGCCGGATGAAAAACTGAAAAGGCTGATAAATACGCTTCTGTCGCAATCCCTGCTTCCCAGGAGGATTATTCTGATTAATACAGAGCGGGAGGAATTTCTGAAATTCAGCCCGGAGGAAGAGTTTCTGGCACAGAGCCCGCGGCTTAAGCTGTACCATATTAGTAAAGCAGAGTTTAACCATGGGGCAACACGGAATTATGGAGTATCGCTAAGTGATGCACCGTTCTTTATCTGTATGACCGATGACGCAATCCCGGCAGGAAATACGATGATGGAGGAGCTGTTAAAGCCTTTTTCATCGGAAAGCATTGGGATTTCCTATGCACGACAGCTCCCGGATCCGGACTGCGGAATCATTGAGAGGTACACGCGAAGCTTTAATTATCCGGAGACGGCAAGGATTAAAACTGCAAAGGATCTGCCGGAGCTTGGTATTAAGACCTTTTTTGCCTCCAATGTGTGTGCAGCCTACCGGAGAAGTTATTTTGACGCTTTGGGAGGATTTCCGGATCATACGATTTTTAATGAGGACATGATCTATGCAAGGCATCTGATTGATGCCGGATATGCGATTTCCTATACGGCAAAGGCAGAGGTGATTCATTCACACAATTACAGTGGAATAGAACAGCTTCACCGGAATTTCGATCTGGGCGTATCGCATGCACAGTTTCCGGAGGAATTTAGCGGGATCCGGGCAGAAGCCGAAGGCAGAAAACTGGTTTTACAGACCTGCCGGTATCTTTTGAAGCTTCATAAGCCATGGCTGATCGTGAAGCTGATCTGGCAGAGTGGATGTAAATACATCGGATATTTTCTTGGAAAACGTTATCAGAAATTCCCTGTATGGTTCGTAAAGCGGTGCAGCATGAACCACAGCTATTGGAACTGATGCTGTGAATGCTGACCGGGAAGAGGGTTGCCAGCAAGGCTGAAAAATGATATAAGTATATTTAAGTTGATTTTGGAGGATCAGATATGTGTGGAATTGTTGGTTATATTGGGAAACATCAGGCTGCCCCGATTATTTTAGAGGGACTTGCAAAGCTGGAGTACCGTGGTTATGATTCAACCGGTATGGCAGTTTTTGATGGAAAAAAGATTAATATTCAGAAAGCAGCAGGCAGACTGCAGGTGCTTGAGAATATGACAAGAGGCGGAGAGACGATGCCGGGCTGTGTCGGAATCGGACACACCAGATGGGCAACGCATGGAAAGCCAACGGATATTAATGCGCATCCGCACGATAATCAGGATGGGACGATTGCTGTCGTACATAATGGAATTATTGAGAACTATCAGCAGTTAAAGCAGCGGCTTATAAATCGTGGCTACAAATTTGTATCCGATACCGATACCGAAGTTCTGGTGCAGCTGATTGATTATTATTATAAAGGGAATCCGTTAGAAGCAATTACGAAGGTGCTTCACCGTGTGGAAGGTTCCTATGCTCTCGGCATTCTGTTTGCAGATCATCCGGAGGAAATTTTTGCAGTACGTAAGGACTGCCCTTTGATCGTAGGAACAAGCAGTGAAGGAAGCTTTATTGCATCGGATGTGCCCGCAATTTTGAAGTATACCAGGGAAGTTTATTATATTGATAATCAGGAAGTCGTTGCATTAAAGGAAAATGAGATTCATTTCTATACCGTAGACGAAGAAGAGATCCAGAAGACACCTTCCCATGTGGACTGGGATGCAGAAGCGGTTGCAAAGGGCGGATATGAGCATTTCATGTTAAAGGAGATCTACGATCAGCCCCGAGCAGTCCGTGAGACCTTTGAAAAGCATATGAAGGATGGCAATGTGGAGATTGAAGAGCTCCGTATGACCGATGAAGAAATCAGGAAGCTTTCCCGTATCCATATTGTGGCATGTGGTACCGCATATCATGCAGGCATGACGGCAAAATATGTTATTGAATCCATGGCACGGATTTCTGTAGAGGTGGATATGGCATCCGAATTCCGTTACCGGAATCCGATCATCGAAGAGGGAGCACTGGTGATTGTTATCAGCCAGTCCGGAGAAACTGCCGATACCCTGCAGGCACTCCGCGATTCCAAGGCACGTGGAGCAAAGGTGCTTGGTATTGTAAATGTGGTTGGGTCCTCCATCGCAAGAGAAGCAGACAGTGTCATGTATACCTGGGCAGGACCGGAAATTGCGGTTGCGTCCACAAAAGCGTATTCTGCACAGCTGATTGCACTTTATCTGCTGGCAATGAAGTTTGCAAGAGTTAAGGGTACAATTTCGGAAGAGGAGTATCAGCAGCTTGTTTTTGATCTCCGCCGTCTGCCGGAGCAGATTGAACTGCTTCTTGGTAATAAGACCAGGATTCAGCGGTTTGCCAATCGTTATGTGGCCGCAAAGAGCGTTTTCTTTATCGGAAGAGGCCTGGATTATACGTTATCCATGGAGGGCTCTTTAAAGCTTAAGGAAATTACCTATATGCATTCTGAGGCCTACGCAGCAGGTGAATTAAATTTCCTTAATTGAGGATGGAACACTGGTTATGGCCTCCCTGACTCAGGAGGATCTGTATAAAAAGACTATCAGCAACATCCGTGAAGTGAAGTCCAGAGGCGCATTTGTGTTAGCACTTACAACGGCCGGACATGATGATATAGAGGATACTGCCGATTACGTACTTTATATTCCGCAGACGAACAGGTACTTCACCAATTCACTGGCGATTATTCCATTCCAGATGTTTGCCTATTATGTATCCATTGGTAAGGGACTTGATGTTGATAAGCCCCGTAACCTTGCTAAATCGGTAACTGTAGAGTAAGGAAGCCTGATTCCGCATCTTCGAGGAAAGAGGATGCGGAATTTTTAGATT
>OOAQ01002114.1_pt1 | contig 12458 bp, 8 predicted proteins | sample 1671051 | NCBI WGS metagenome assembly OOAQ01 (sample SAMN06348117, study PRJEB24527) | human gut metagenome | biome: human gut; feature: ankylosing spondylitis patient; material: feces | host: Homo sapiens | place: China | collected 2015-10
TATCAAGACATTAAATACAAAGAACCTTCAGAACACGGTTAAGAAGGGTGGCTGTGGCGAATGTCAGACATCCTGTCAGTCTGCTTGCAAGACTTCCTGTACAGTAGGAAACCAGAGCTGCGAGCAGAAATAAGATCAGCTATGGAGAAATGAGATAAGCAGCGGAACTTTTATTCCGCTGCTTATCTTACGCTTAGAAAGGATTTTAGTAAAATGAGTCTGATTCACCGTTATAAAAGCAATGGCTTTAATATTGTACTGGATATCAACAGTGGATGCATCCATCTGGTAGATGAGGTTACATATGAGGTTCTTCCATATCTGGAAGAGGGCCTTGGCGCAGAAGCTATTGCAGAGAAACTGGAAAACAAATATAACAGAGAAGATATTGAGACATCTGTAAGAGAATGTAATAAGCTGAAAGAAGATGGAATGCTTTTTACAAAAGATGTTTATGAGAATGTAATTGAAGAATTTTCAAATAACCGGCAGACCGTTGTAAAAGCATTGTGCCTGCACATTGCTCATGACTGCAATCTGGCCTGCCGTTATTGTTTTGCCGAAGAAGGCGAATATCATGGCAGAAGAGCTCTTATGTCCTATGAAGTCGGCAAAAAAGCTCTTGATTTCCTGATCGCGAACTCCGGTTCCAGAAAAAACCTGGAAGTAGATTTCTTTGGCGGCGAGCCGCTGATGAACTGGCAGGTTGTAAAAGATCTGGTAAAATATGGCAGAGAGCAGGAAAAGCTTCACAATAAGAAATTCCGTTTCACTTTAACAACAAACGGAGTTCTTCTGAATGATGAAGTAATGGAATTCTGCAATAAAGAGATGGGCAACGTTGTACTCAGTGTGGACGGACGTAAGGAAGTACATGACTACATGCGTCCATTCAGAAAAGGTGCAGGAAGCTATGATCTGATCATGCCGAAGTTCCAGAAGTTTGCAGAATCCAGAAATCAGGACAAGTATTATGTAAGAGGTACTTTTACTCACCATAATCTTGATTTCTCCAAGGATGTGCTTCATCTGGCAGATCTTGGATTTAAACAGATTTCCGTAGAGCCTGTAGTTGCGGCTGATACGGAGGAATATGCGATCCGTGAGGAGGATATCCCCCAGATCATGGAAGAGTATGATACTCTTGCAAAAGAAATGATTAAAAGAGAGAAAGAGGGGAAAGGATTTAACTTCTTCCATTTTATGATCGACCTTACAGGTGGCCCTTGTGTATACAAGAGACTGTCAGGCTGCGGTTCAGGAACAGAGTACCTGGCTGTAACACCCTGGGGTGATTTTTACCCATGTCACCAGTTTGTTGGTGAAGAACAGTATCTCATGGGAAATGTAGACGAAGGCATTACAAAGCCGGAAATCCAGAAGGAATTCGGCGGATGCAACGTTTACACAAAGAAAGACTGCAAAGACTGCTTCGCACGTTTCTACTGTAGTGGCGGATGTGCGGCAAATGCATTCCATTTCCAGGGAGATATCAAAGGCAATTATGAAATCGGATGCGAACTCCAGAGAAAACGTGTGGAGTGCGCCATCATGATAAAAGCCGCACTGGCATGTGATTAGTGGGCAGTAATCTGTCTGACTGATACCGCCGTCGGCTGTTATCATAACAGAAAATGGCTGGCAGGCGGATGAACATGACCGCGGACAAAAAATCAAGAAGGGAAAAGAACTATGAAGAAAAGTAAAGGAATCGTAGTGCTGCTTCTGACACTGATCCTGACTGTGTTCTTTTGCTTTACTGCAGCCGTAGGTATCGGTCCTACCGGAACCGGTGCAGCAAAACATATCAACACGGGTCTTGATCTTGCCGGTGGTGTCAGCATTACCTACCAGGCTAAGGAGAGCAATCCGACAAGCGAAGAGATGTCAGATACGATCTACAAGCTTCAGAAGCGTGTAGAGCAGTACAGTACTGAGGCTCAGGTATACCAGGAAGGATCAGACCGTATTACAGTTGAAATTCCTGGTGTTACAGATGCAGATACTATTCTGAATGATCTGGGTAAACCAGGTTCCCTGTATTTCATCACAAAAGAAGATGCTGACGGAAACCAGAACTTTACTACAGGACAGGATGGATATGTTCTCTCCAGAACTATGGATGAGATCAAGGAATCCGGAAGTGTTGTTCTGGAAGGTTCTGATGTAGCAGATGCCCAGGGTGGTGCGATCCAGAATCAGAACACAAGTGCAAAGGAATATGTGGTAAGTCTTACTCTTACTTCTGATGGAGAAAACAGTGGTAAAACAAAATTTGCAGAAGCTACAAAGAATAATGTAGGCAAGCAGATCGCTATCGTCTATGACAATAACATTATCAGTGCTCCGAATGTAAATGAAGAGATTTCCGGTGGAAAAGCGCAGATCAGCGGAATGTCTGACCTGGAAGAAGCACAGAACCTTGCTTCTTATATCCGTATCGGTTCTCTGGGACTGGAACTGGAAGAACTTCGTTCCAGTGTTGTAGCTGCACAGCTTGGTGAAGAAGCAATCTCTACAAGTGTTCTTGCAGGTGCGATCGGTCTGATCATCGTTATTATCTTTATGATCATTGCATACCGCATACCTGGTATAGTTGCAGGTATCGCACTGATTCTTTATACATCATTAATGCTGATTACGCTGAATGCCTTTGATATTACTCTTACTCTTCCGGGTATTGCGGGTATTATCCTTGGTATCGGTATGGCGGTGGATGCCAATGTTATTATTTATGCCCGAATCAGAGAGGAAATTGGTGCAGGAGTCTCAGTAAGGAATTCTATTAAGTCCGGTTTCAGCAAAGCTTTCTCTGCAATCTTTGATGGAAATATTACAACGCTGATCGCAGCCTTTGTGCTGATGTGGCTTGGTTCAGGTACTGTTAAGGGATTTGCTTATACACTTGCCCTTGGTATCGTGATCTCCATGTTTACAGCACTGGTTGTATCCAGACTGATTGTAAATGCACTTTATGCAGTTGGTGTACGTGATCCGAAATTCTACGGATCTGCAAAAGAACGTAAGGCAGTTGATTTCCTTGGAAAGAAGAAAGTATTTTTTGCTATTTCCATTATCCTGATCCTCTGCGGTCCGGCAGCGATGTTTGCTAATTCGCATGCAGGAAACAAAGCGTTAAATTACAGCCTTGAGTTCTCAGGCGGTACTTCTACAACTGTTACATTTAATGAAGATATGGATATTAAGACCATTGATTCTGAAGTAACTCCTGTTGTAGAAGAGGTGACAGGAGATAAGAATGTTCAGCCTACAAAGGTAGTCGGAACAAATCAGGTTGTGATCAAGACACGTTCTCTGAATCAGAGCGAACGTGAAGCTCTGCAGAGTGCACTGGTTGAGAAATTTGGTGTAGATGACAGCACGATTTCCACAGAAAGTATTTCTTCTACAGTAAGTAGTGAAATGCGTCGTGATGCGATCGTAGCCGTTATAGTAGCTACAATCTGTATGCTTCTTTATATCTGGTTCAGATTTAAAGACATCCGTTTTGCAAGCAGTGCGGTATTGGCGCTTCTGCATGATGTTCTGGTTGTACTTGCATTCTATGCTATTGCCAGAGTATCTGTCGGTAATACATTTATTGCCTGCATGCTTACGATCGTAGGTTATTCTATCAATGCTACAATCGTTATTTTTGACCGTATACGTGAGAACCTTCACAGTGGTTCCAGAGAAAAACTGGCAGAAATTGTAAACACAAGTATCACTCAGACTCTTACAAGAAGTATTTATACCTCTTTTACAACTTTTGTTATGGTAGCTGTTCTTTATATCATGGGTGTTTCTTCTATCCGTGAATTTGCAGCACCTCTGATGGTTGGTGTTCTTGTCGGTGCATATTCTTCTGTATGTATTACAGGTGCGTTATGGTATGTGATGAAAAAGAAATTTGCAGGAAAAGGACAGCCGGCAATTGCTGCAGCTTCCGCATCTGCAAAGTCCTCTTCAAAGCCGAAGAAAGCACGTGATGTATCACAGAAAGATCCGACTCAGCCAAAGAAGAAAAACAGAAAAAGAGTAGCTGAACGTCTGGCTGCCGAAGAAGCAGCTAAAAAACAGCAGAATGATGATGCTGAATAAAACAATAATTGTCTGAAAAACAGGCAGACAGAAATATCCCGGGGTAAAACTCCGGGATATTTTTATGAGGAGAGAAAATATATGGAGAAATGGGTAATAGCAGCAAAAAGAGCAGATTTTAACCAGATCGGTCAACAGTTTCATATTGATCCGGTGATTGCGAGACTGATCAGGAACAGAGATGTGATCGGAGAAGATAAGATAAGAGAGTATCTGTCAGGAACAGTACAAGAGCTTCCTTCTCCCTGGCTGATGAAGGATATGGAAAAAGCTGTAGATATCCTGGAGAAAAAAATATCGCAGAAAGCAAAAGTCCGTATTATTGGTGATTATGATATTGATGGTGTGACCTCTACATACATTTTAATGAAAGGCCTTGCGAGGATCGGAGCAGATGTGGATACTTATATTCCGGACAGAGTTGCAGACGGATATGGGATTCATGCACATCTTATAGAAAGAGCGGAAACGGACCGGATCGATACGATCGTGACCTGTGATAATGGAATTGCTGCGGCTGCTGAAATCCAGATGGCAAAGGATAAGGGAATGACAGTGATTATTACAGATCATCATGAGGTTCCTTACAGGGAGGAAAAGGGAGAACGCCAGATGGTGCTTCCTCCGGCAGATGCGATTTTGAATCCGAAACAATATGATTGTCCATACCCGAATAAAAACCTGTGTGGAGCAGTGGTGGCCTTTAAATATATTACAGCACTTTACGAGAGATTTGGTGTTCCGGCAGAGGAGCTGGAAGATTATTATGAACTGGCGGCTATTGCAACAGTAGGAGATGTTATGGATCTTCAGGGAGAGAACAGGATTCTGGTAAAAGAAGGGCTGCGCCGTCTGAAAAATACCAAAAATCAAGGATTGCAGGAACTGATCCGCGCAAATTCTCTGGAAGATGCTAAAATCACAGCTTATCATATCGGATTTGTGCTGGGACCATGTATCAATGCCAGTGGCAGACTGGATACAGCTGCCCGTTCTCTTGCACTTCTCAATGCAAAAACAAAGGAAGAAGCAGCAAGGCTTGCCGGAGATCTTACAGCTCTTAATCAGAGCCGAAAAGCTCTCACTGAGAAAGGAAAAGAAGAGGCAATCCGGATCATAGAGACTACAGAGCTGAAAAATGACAGAGTACTGGTAGTTTATCTTCCGGATTGTCATGAAAGTCTTGCCGGTATTATAGCAGGCAGGATCAGGGAAAAATATCACAGGCCTGCCTTTGTATTGACGGGCGGTGAGACAAGTGCAAAAGGAAGCGGAAGATCAATAGAAAGTTACTCTATGTATGAAGAACTGGTAAAATGTGCAGACCTGATGATACAGTTTGGAGGTCATCCGATGGCAGCAGGTCTTTCTATAGAAGAAAAAAATATAGAAGAATTCCGGAGACGTCTCAATGTCAACTGTACGTTGACGGACGAAGAATTGCGTCCTAAGATCGTGATTGATGTGCCGATGCCTGTGTCTTATATTACAAAAGAACTGGTAGAACAGATTTCGCTTCTGGAACCCTTTGGAAAAGGGAATACAAAACCGGTCTTTGCACAGAAAAATCTCAGAGTGCTTGATTACAGTATTATCGGGAAAAATAAAAATGTAGTAAAATTAAAACTTCTCGATCCGCAGGGGATTTCAGTGGAAGGCATTTATTTCGGAGAAGCAGAGGATTTTGTGAACTTTATCAGGGAAAAAGACAGTATTTCTGTTACTTATTATCCGGAGATCAACAGATTCAGGGGATGAGAGAGTCTTCAGATTATTATTCAGAATTACTGTTAATATTACCGCTTGGTTTGTAACCGCCGGTAAGCCTGGAAATACAAATGTCAGGGCTTAACAGTAACTTGATTCTGAAATAAAAAGGTGATATACTATAAAATATTTATGAGCGAACAGCAATATAACACACACTGGAGGAGAAATAAAATGAAGAAAATTGAAGATTATGTATTAAGTATACCGGATTTTCCTGAACCGGGGATTATTTTCAGAGATATTACAAGTGTTCTGCAGGATGCGGATGGCCTGCAGTTGGCAATCGACTCCATGCAGGACTGTCTTAAGGATATAGATGTGGACGTGATTGCAGGAACAGAGTCCAGAGGCTTTATCTTTGGTGTACCGATCGCATATAATCTTCATAAACCATTTGTACCGATTCGTAAAAAAGGCAAACTTCCCCGCGAAACAGTATCTGTAAGCTATGATCTGGAATATGGCAGTGCAGAGATTGAAATGCATAAAGATTCCATAAAACCAGGTCAGAAAGTGGTTATCGTTGATGATCTGATCGCAACAGGCGGTACGATCGAAGCAGCGATCAAGCTGGTGGAACAGCTTGGCGGTGAGGTTGTCAAGGTTGTATTTCTCATGGAACTTGCAGGTTTAAAGGGACGCGAAAGACTGAATGGGTATGATGTAGCGTCCGTAATTTGTTATGATGGTAAATAAGCACAGCTGATTGTGCAGGACAGGCAGGTGGGAGCATATGACAGAGATAACAAAAAGTACAGAAGCAAAAAAAGATGAAATGCAGGTTGAAAAAGAGAAGCTGGAATCTGTAAAGAGAGCAGATGCGGCAGTAAAGACCATGCATGATTTTACAAGTCCGGAGGTGCTTTATAAAGAACTGATAAACAGTGTCCTGAAGTATCATCCATCAACAGATATTTCCATGATAGAGAAGGCATATAAGGTTGCAAGTGAAGCTCATGAAGGACAGAAGAGAAAGTCCGGAGAGCCATATATCATTCATCCTTTGTGTGTTGCCATCATTCTGGCAGATCTGGAACTTGACAAAGAAACGATAGTTGCAGGTCTTCTTCATGATGCAGTTGAAGATACCTGGATGACCTATGAGGAAGTGGAGAAGGAATTTGGTTCAGAGGTTGCACTTCTTGTGGATGGTGTTACCAAGCTGGGACAGTTATCTTATTCTGCGGATAAAGTAGAAGTTCAGGCAGAGAACCTCAGAAAGATGTTTCTTGCCATGGCTAAGGATATCAGAGTTATTCTGATCAAGCTTGCAGACCGTCTTCATAATATGCGTACCTTACAGTATATGCGTCCTGAAAAGCAGCAGGAAAAGGCCAGAGAGACCATGGATATTTATGCTCCTATTGCCATGCGTCTGGGTATTTCCAAGATAAAGGTAGAGCTGGATGACCTGTCGCTGAAATACCTTAAGCCGGATGTATATTATGACCTGGTGCATAAGGTTGCCCTGCGTAAAAGCGAGAGAGAACAGTTTGTAGGTGCGATTGTAAAAGAAGTTAAGAAACATATGGATGATGCCAATATTAAGGCGCAGGTGGACGGACGTGTAAAACACTTTTTCAGCATCTACAAGAAGATGGTAAATCAGGATAAGACTATTGATCAGATTTATGATTTATTTGCTGTCCGTATTCTTGTAGATACAGTGAAGGATTGTTATGCTGCCCTTGGTGTGATCCATGAGATGTATAAGCCAATTCCGGGACGGTTTAAAGATTATATTGCCATGCCGAAACCCAATATGTATCAGTCATTGCATACCACATTGATCGGACCCAACGGACAGCCCTTTGAAATCCAGATCCGTACTTATGAAATGCACAGAACTGCAGAATATGGTATCGCTGCACACTGGAAATATAAGGAGTCGTCTGACGGAAAGGCTCCTGTAGGTAAGAGTGAGGAAGAGAAACTGAACTGGCTGCGTCAGATTCTGGAATGGCAGAGAGACATGTCTGATAACAAAGAATTCATGAGTCTTCTGAAGAATGACCTGGATCTTTTTGCGGACAGTGTTTACTGTTTCACTCCACAGGGAGATGTTAAAACACTTCCAAGCGGTTCTACACCGGTGGATTTTGCGTACAGTGTTCACAGTGCAGTCGGAAATAAGATGGTAGGTGCCAGAGTTAACGGTAAGCTGGTTCCGATTGAATATGAGATCAAAAACGGTGACCGTATTGAGATTATTACCTCCCAGAATTCTCAGGGACCAAGCCGCGACTGGCTGAAACTGGTTAAGAGTACTCAGGCAAAGAACAAGATTAACCAGTGGTTCAAGAAGGAATTAAAAGAAGATAATATCCTTAAGGGCAAGGAGATGCTTGCGCAGTATGCGCGCGCAAAGGGATTTAAGATTACAAATTATACAAAAAACCAGTATCTGGAAGCTGTTTTGCGTAAATATGGTTTCAGGGACTGGGATTCAGTACTTGCTGCAATTGGTCATGGCGGATTGAAAGAAGGTCAGGTTTTCAATAAGCTGGTGGAGGCATATGATAAGGAAAATAAGAAGAATCTGACAGACGAGCAGGTTCTTGAGGCTGCTTCTGAGACACAGGAAAAGCTTCACATTGCCAAGAGTAAGAGCGGCATTGTGGTAAAAGGAATCCATGATGTGGCAGTCCGTTTTTCCAAGTGCTGTAATCCAATCCCGGGTGATGAGATTGTAGGCTTTGTTACAAGAGGACGTGGAATCACAATTCATCGTACAGATTGTGTCAATGTGCTGAATATGTCTGAGACAGACAGGACACGACTGATTGAGGCAGAGTGGCAGCAGCCTGATACCAAGGAAAAAGAGAAGTATATGGCTGAGATTCAGGTTTATGCAAATAACCGTACAGGGCTTCTTGTGGATCTTTCTAAAATATTTACAGAACGTAAGATCGACCTGCGAAGTATCAACAGCCGTACAAGCAAGCAGGAGAAGGCAACTATTTCCATGAGTTTTGAGATTGGAAGCAAAGAGGAACTGCGTTCCCTGATCGAGAAGATCCGTCAGGTAGAGAGTGTCATTGACGTAGAGAGAACTACAGGCTGATCATGGAAAAATCTGCTGGAACATTATTTTATGGAACTGCTGCAGATTGACAGAAAGGAATAACATGAAGAATTTAGAATTACAGAAATGTATATTAGGACCTGTATATACAAATTGCTATATCCTTAAGAATAAAGAAACCGGAGAACTGATCATTGTTGATCCCGCAGATTGTCCGGAGAAGATTGAAATGAAGATTTCCCGGATGAATGGAAAACCGGTGGCGATTCTTCTTACCCATGGACATTTTGACCACATTCTGGCTGCACAGGCAGTAAAGGAGAAATATAATATTCCGATTTATGCCTGTCGTCAGGAAGAGGAGATGCTCCGCGAACCTTCGATCAATATGACTGTACATTATGGACAGGGATGTTCTATTGTGCCGGATGTATTTCTGGAGGATCTGGATGTTATCAGACTGGCGGGATTTTCCGTTCAGATGATCCATACACCGGGACATACCAAAGGAAGCTGCTGTTATTATCTGAAAGATGAAGGTGTATTGTTCAGCGGTGATACAGTGTTCTATGGCTCTGTTGGAAGAACGGATTTTCCGGGTGGAAGTACAGCAGAAATCGTGAGAAGTCTCCATAAACTGGTAGATTCGCTTCCTGAAGAGACCGAGGTTTTCCCCGGACATGATGCATCTACTACTATTGGTTATGAAAAGAGGTATAATCCATTTGTATAAGATAGGCATTCTGTTTGAGAACAGAGAATTTGAACATGATGTTTATGAACTGATCAAAGCGTTTTATCCCGAAGCGGAGATACATACTCTTTATGAAAATGCTGAAGCAGAGTATGACCTCCGCTTCAGTGTGGAACGGGATAATGACAGTTATATCATAAAATACGAAAGGACAGAGAATCTGTCGAAACAGGAAACAGAGCAAAAAGGGGTAATTTCCGCAGACATACTTTCTAAAGAGAATGCAGGCTGTGGAATACAGGATGCTCATGCTCTGAGAAAAGAGAATAAAGATAATATCAAATATGCTCTGTATCAGTTGTTGGTAAAACTGACGGGCAGAACTCTTCCATGGGGAAATCTGACAGGAATACGTCCTGCCAAACTGGCAATGGGAATGATCGAATCCGGAATGAAAAATACGGAAGCAGCCCGGGAGATGCGTGAGAGATATCTGGTGAGTCCGCAGAAAACAGCGCTTGCCATCACTATTGCAAACAGGGAAAGAGAGATTCTGAAGGATATTGACTATGAAAATGGATACAGCCTTTATATTGGAATCCCGTTTTGCCCAAGTATCTGTCTGTATTGTTCCTTCAGCTCCTATCCGCTGAAAGTGTGGGAGAAGAGAACAGATGAATATGTGGAAGCTCTCTGCCGGGAGGTAAGAGAGACTGCTCTTATGATGAAGGGAAGAAAACTGGACACCATCTATATTGGCGGCGGTACCCCGACTACACTGCTTCCACATCAGATCCGTAAGCTCCTGGATACAGTGGGAGAAGCTTTTGGCTATGAAGGACTGGCAGAGTTTACTGTGGAAGCCGGCAGACCGGACAGTATTACACGTGAAAAGCTGATGGCGACCAGGGAGTATCCGGTAACAAGAATTTCCGTAAATCCACAGACTATGAATCAGGAAACCCTGGATATTATCGGCCGCAGACATACTGTGGAGCAGACAAAAGAAGCGTTTCATCTGGCACGAGAGCTGGGATACGATAACATTAACATGGATCTGATCGTAGGTCTTCCGGGTGAGGATATTCACATGGTAGAGCGGACTCTTGAACAGGTTCGTGAACTGGCACCGGACAGTATTACCGTACATTCACTGGCAGTGAAACGTGCAGCAAGGCTGAATATTTTTAAAGAGAAATATCAGGAAATGTCTTTTGAGAATAATCAGGAGATTATGGATCTGACCATGAAAACTGCGTATGAAATGGGAATGGGTCCTTATTATCTGTACAGACAGAAGAATATGAAGGGAAATTTTGAAAATGTTGGCTATGCAAAGGTTGACAAAGCGGGAATTTACAATATACTGATTATGGAGGAAAAACAGCCTATCATCGCACTGGGAGCAGGCGGTTCTTCCAAGCTGGTCTTTGACCATGGACAGAGAATTGAACGTGTGGAGAATGTAAAAGACGTTTCTAATTATATTTCCCGCATTGATGAGATGATCGAGAGAAAACGGACAGCAATAGCTACCTGGCTGTAGGATGTGGAGGTAACATTTTGGACACAGTACAAAAGACAGCGGCAGGTTCACAGCAGAGGATCCTGGAATTTGACCTTGCTTCTGAACTGCATCATGGAATGCTGGTAAGTAATCTGGCTTATGCGGTTGCAGAGGAGATGGGACTGCCGCATGAACAGTGCTATGAGCTTGCAATAGCAGGAATGCTCCATGATATAGGAAAGCTGAAGCTGACAAGTTATATTAACGGACAGGAGCAGGATCCTCTGGTGATCGAGGAACTGAAGTATGTCCGGATGCATTCTACATTGGGATATGAGGAACTTAAAGGGCAGGGATATTCGGATTTTGTATTGGAGAGTATCCTGTACCATCATGAGAATTATGATGGCAGTGGATATCCGTCCAATAAAGCAGGTGATGACATACCCATAGGTGCCCGGATACTCAGAGTCTGCGATGTATATGCAGCATTGATCTCTGACAGACCATACAGAAGAGGATTTGATATTTCTTCAGTTATGGAGTTGATGATTGATGAAGTAAAAAATTTTGATATGCAGGTTTTTCTTGCGTTTCAGAGAGTGGTTCATAATGGAGACGGGCAGAATTTTTATAAAAGAGGAGGACAACATGGCATTAAAGAAGAAACCGGTAACCGGTATGAAGGACATTTTACCAAAAGAGATGGAAATCCGTAATTATGTGATGAACATGATTCGTGAAACATACGGAACATTTGGCTTTTCATCTATAGAGACACCATGTGTGGAACATATTGAAAATCTTTCCAGTAAACAGGGCGGAGAGAATGAGAAACTTATTTTCAAGATCCTGAAACGTGGGGAGAAACTGAAACTTGCGGAAGCAGAGAAAGAAAGTGATCTGGTTGACTCCGGACTTCGCTACGATCTGACTGTGCCGCTTTCCAGATATTATTCCAACAACGCAAATGAGCTTCCGGCTCCTTTTAAGGCACTTCAGATGGGTAATGTGTGGAGAGCAGACAGACCGCAGAGAGGACGTTTCCGTCAGTTTATGCAGTGTGATATTGATATTCTGGGTGAACCTACTTATCTGGCTGAGATCGAACTGGTTCTTGCTACCACAACGTTGCTCGGAAAGCTGGATTTCCATAACTTTACGATTCGCATCAATGACAGAAAAATCTTAAAAGCGATGGCGCAGTACAGTGGATTCCCACAGGAAAGCTTTGACACTGTGTTTATCATTCTGGACAAGATGGACAAGATTGGTCTGGAAGGTGTTGCAGAAGAACTGGAGAAGGAAGGATTTGCAAAAGAGAGCATTGATACCTACCTTGGACTTTTCAAAGAGATCAC
>OOAQ01002124.1_pt1 | contig 12396 bp, 11 predicted proteins | sample 1671051 | NCBI WGS metagenome assembly OOAQ01 (sample SAMN06348117, study PRJEB24527) | human gut metagenome | biome: human gut; feature: ankylosing spondylitis patient; material: feces | host: Homo sapiens | place: China | collected 2015-10
TCCCTCATCTGTAAATGTAAGCTGCACTCCATAAGGAGTATCTTCCTGACTATTAGTATCTGTGTAAGCCTGTGCAGCTTTTACATCAGAACCTGTAAGTAATGGTGTGTAGTCATTTCCCTGTGAAAATGCTGTATATCCTGTGGAATCAAGGAATTCCAATGAACCCGGTGTACCGAGTTCCTGTAAAATTTCGTTGGCATCCGTAACACCCGGAATTTCAACTGTAATACGGTTATCACCGGCTTTATATACCTGTGATTCTGTACTCTTACCCTCTACACGCTTTTGCAGCTTGTAAATCGTATCATCGACATCCTGTGATGTAGGATTGTCTTCCTGAATTTCGTAAGTAATACTTACGCCGCCTGCTAAGTCCAAACCCAGATTGATGTCTTTTGCACTACCTGAACCATTTTCATCAATACCAAAGATAGCAATGAGTGTAAATCCGATTGCCATGGCTGCAATGATGATGGAGTAGCAGACTTTTTTTGTCATGTTATACTTCATTTTTGCGGTTACTCCTTCTCCACATTGTTCATTTTGGTCCGTTTAATCCTCTGCCAGTGCTGCTTTTATCATAATCGCACATTCAATTCTTTTTCTCTGCAATTCACAACCTATATCATAAGCATCGTTGATATTGCCGTGGAAATTGTATGAATTGGCCGCACAGCCGCCGCTGCAGTAAAATCTGGCAAAGCAATCCCGACATTTATCTTTCGCATAGACATTGCAAAGCTTGAACTCGTCGCGGACTGCCGTGTTGGTCACGCCCGTATCCACGTTGCCGAGCAGGAAATCTTCGTTTCCTACAAACTGATGGCACGGATAGAGGTCACCCCACGGGGTAACTGCCAGATACTCAGTTCCTGAACCGCATCCGGACAGACGTTTTGCCACGCACGGTCCCTGTGTCAGATCGAGCATAAAGTGGAAGAACGTGAAGCCGCGTCCCTCTTTGTGTCTCTTGACATACTCTGCTGCCAGACGGTCATATTCCTCGAGAATCTGCGGAAGATCCGCCTCTTTGATCGCGTAGGGCTCTTCATCCGGTGCTACGACCGGCTCAACCGACATTTTCTTGAATCCAAGATCGGCAAAATGCAGAACATCTTTGCCAAAATCCAGGTTGTTGTGTGTGAAGGTACCACGCACGAAATAATCGCGGTCTCCGCGCTTTTCTGCAAATTTCTGGAACTTCGGCACGATCAGGTCATAGCTTCCCGCTCCCTTGCGGAATGGTCTCATATGATCATGGACTTCTTTTCTTCCGTCAATGCTTAAAACCACATTGCCCATTTCTTTGTTGGCAAATTCCATGATCTCATCGTTTAATAAAACGCCGTTTGTAGTAAGTGTAAAACGAAAGTTCTTGTTGTGGATCTTCTCCTGCTCTCTTCCGTAGGCTACGAGGTCTTTTACAACCTGCCAGTTCATAAGAGGTTCTCCACCAAAGAAATCCACCTCTAAGTTTCTTCTGTTACCGGAATTTGCGATCAGGAAATCCAATGCTTTTTTACCGGTCTCAAAGGACATCAATGCCCTTCTTCCATGATACTCGCCCTCTTCTGCAAAGCAGTAACGACAGGCAAGATTGCAGTCATGTGCGATATGTAAACAAAGGGCTTTTACAACGGTCGGGCGCTTTTTGAAATCCATCATATAGTTTTCATAGGTGTCCTTTGTGAAAAGTTCCTCATTTTTGATCAATGTCTGAACTTCGTCAATCGCTTCTTCTACTTCTTCTTTTCCATATTTGCCGGATAATGCAGTTACAATCTCTTCCGCAGAGGTATCTGCTACGTTCTCACGTGCAGCATACATCTCAATGACATCATATGTCACATCGTCAACTACGTGGATTGCACCGCTGTTTACATCCAGAACAATATCATAGCCGTTGTTCTTATACTGATGAACCACTATAATATTTCCTCACTTTCTATCATCTTTTCCTCATAATATGTGCAATCATTACACATATCTATAACGTACAAATGACCGCACGCTGCGCGAACGGTCGTTTGTGAGTGTCATTATTCACTTTTGAGTTAAAACTTATCTGTTCTCGCAAGTCTGGTTTCCTACTGTGCAGGATGTCTTACAAGCAGACTGGCAGGATGTCTGACATTCGCCGCATCCACCTTTTTTTACTGTGTTCTGTAATTTTCTAGTATTTAATGTTTTAACGTGTTTCATGATTATTTCTCCTTTAAAAATCTTTTTTCGCTGTTTTATAGTATAACACATAGTTTTTCATAAGAAAAGCATTTTTTTAACTGATCATGCCGCCGGCAGTTCCCGCACACGCACAGAGCACCCAGGTTGTGATCATTTTCACCGGTTCAATGCCTGCTCCCCCCTTTATGATCAGTGAGACGGCAAACAAAATTCCAAAATAAACCGTTCCTGCCACAAATCCCCAGAGGAACTTTTTATCCCTGATCTTTTTTCCCATCAGAATGCCTCCAGTCAGCCCCGTTATGATATAAATAACGATCACTGCCACTTTGACAACTGCCTCCGAGAGCTCCAGCCGGTATAAAAGCAATGCCAGAAACAATAACAATAACGCACTTATGATAAACATGATAAAAAGAACCATTGCCAGCACTTTTGCCGGGTTTTCCTTTGCATCTCTCGCCCTTAATCTCAATCCTGTTCCCAATCCGCCACCGCCAGACTTTCACTTCTGTCTATATATATGAAGCAATCCGGCTGCTTATGCGGATTTTTTAAAATGAGCGCTTATGTCCTGCCGTGGCAGATGAAAGTTTTCTTCTTTTTTACAGGTAACGGATGCTGTAAGAAGCCTCAAATGTCTGCTCCGGCTCCACTGCGTTCTCGTATGCCCGCTCCTCTAATGTACCATCAAAATCATCTGCATCACATCTTCCATACCATGGTTCAATGCAGACAAACGGTGCGTCTTTTCCTTCCGGTGACCAGATCGCAAATAAAGGTGCGTCAAAATCCATGGTCACATAAGGCTTTCCATCCGGTGTGACCAGTGAAACTTCCCCGGTCTGTTTTCCTTCCACCATATAAGTGCAGCGGTCAAAAAATCCCGGTGTAAAGTACACTTTCTCATCCTCCAGCGGGATTACAATATCTTCACTCATTACTGCCAGTCCGGTATCCGGTGTATTTCCATGATGATGCACTTCCTTTAGTCCTGCAAATTGCAGACCATATCCAAGCTTATTTTCTTCGCCGTTAAATGGGCATAAGAAAGCCGGATGTGCTCCAATGGAAAAATATAAGGTCTTTGTATCCGGATTTTCCACTTTCCACATGACTTTTAATTCATTGCCTGCCAGTTTGTATCCAATTTTTAATACAAATGCAAATGGATATTTTTTCATGGTTTCTTCGTCGGAATGTAAAGAAAACCAGATGGTATCCTCTGTCTGGGATTCCATGGTATGTTCCATATCCCTTGCAAAGCCGTGCTGCCCTATTGCATACGTTTTTCCGCCATAGCGGTACTCTTTATTTCTGCAGTTCCCCACAAACGGAAACAACACAGGGGAGGTTCTTCCCCAATATTTTTTGTCCGCATACCACATGTACTCTTTATCGTCGGATTTTTTCTTTACGGATTTTAGTTCTGCCCCAAAAGAATCGATCTCCACACGCAATGTGTCATTTTCCAAAACATATCTCATACAATCCATCTCCTTGTCATCTAAATATCGATAGGCGTTTGCGAAACTCAATTTTACGTTATGAATATTACGAAAAGTTAACAAAATCAACGAAAACACGCTTCCGCTACGTGTCACTCGCAACGGTACTAAGAAGCCAGTCACGACTAGCAGTCGTTCCTGCCTTCTAAGAACCGGCGGTTCCCCAGTGTTTTCTTTTGCTCTTGTCAACTTTCCGTAATTTAATTCACGTTTTCTAAGAGTTTCGCAATTGTCTAAAAATATCGTAGATGGCAGAAAACACAATTGTTTTCGCAATCACCTACGATATGAAATACAATTTTATAATTCGCAGTTATTTACCGTTCTTGGGAATGGGATAACGTCACGGATATTGGACATACCTGTCAGGTACATTACGCAGCGCTCAAATCCAAGTCCGAATCCTGCATGTCTTGCAGAACCATATTTGCGGAGGTCAAGATAGAAGCTGTAATCTTCCTCTTTCAGTCCAAGTTCATTGATCCTTGCAAGTAATTTTTCGTAATCATCCTCTCTCTGGCTTCCTCCGATGATCTCACCGATGCCAGGAACCAGACAGTCTACTGCTGCAACTGTTTTTCCGTCCGGATTCAGCTTCATGTAGAAAGCTTTGATCTCCTTTGGATAATCAGTTACAAATACCGGGCGTTTGAATACCTGCTCGGTCAGATAACGCTCATGCTCGGTCTGAAGGTCACAACCCCAGGATACTTTGTAATCAAATTTGTCGTTGTTCTTCTCTAAGATCTCAACCGCTTCTGTGTAAGTTACACGCGCGAAATCAGAGTTTGCAACATGCTGTAATCTCTCTAACAGCCCTTTATCGATAAAGCTGTTGAAGAATGCCATCTCTTCCGGCGCATTCTCTAACACATAGTTGATGACATATTTTAACATGCTCTCAGCTAAGATCATGTCATCCTCTAAATCTGCAAATGCGATCTCCGGCTCGATCATCCAGAACTCTGCTGCGTGTCTTGTCGTGTTGGAGTTTTCTGCACGGAAAGTAGGTCCAAAGGTATAGATGTTCTTAAATGCCATCGCATAAGTCTCACCGTTCAGCTGTCCGCTTACAGTAAGATTAGTCGGTTTATTGAAGAAGTCTTTGCTGTAATCTACTTTTCCATCCTCTGTCATTGGAAGATTGTTCATGTCAAGTGTGGTTACCTGGAACATCTCGCCGGCGCCCTCACAATCGCTTCCGGTGATCAGTGGTGTATGCACGTACACGAAATCCCTCTCCTGGAAAAATTTATGGATTGCGTAAGCGCAGAGGGAACGCACGCGGAATACAGCCTCAAAAGTATTAGTTCTCGGTCTTAAATGAGAGATGGTTCTCAGGTACTCAAAGCTGTGTTTTTTCTTCTGCAATGGATAATCCGGTGTAGAAGGACCTTCTACTTCCACTTTTTCAGCCTGAATCTCAAATGGCTGTTTTGTGCCCGGAGTTGCAACTAATTTACCGGTAACGATAATCGCTGCTCCGACATTTAATTTTTCTACCTCTTCAAAATTTTCCAGAACATCGGAATAAACAACCTGGACCGGCTCAAAAAAAGTTCCATCGTTTACCACGATAAATCCAAAGTTTTTGGAGTTACGGATGTTTCTCACCCAGCCACCGATCGCGATGGTCTGATCCACATACTCATCCTGTCTGCGGAATAAATCTCTTACATTTACTAATTCCATTTTTCTACTCTCCCTTTCTCTCATCAACGTCTGTCGACTCTTTTATGATCTCATACCTCTGTTTCGGTATCGTTTTCTTATTCTTCTGTGCTGTCTGCGGATTCTGTACTTTCCACAGACTCTGTCGTTTCTTCTACTGCGTTCTCCGTAACCTCTGCTGTCTCTGCCAATTTATCTAAAACTAATCCTGCAAGATAAATCACACGGATCTGATTCTTTCCGTAAACATAATCGCCATAACCATAGTTACTATATAACGTATCAGCATCACCGAAACCGCCGCTGCTTACGATCGTGCTTACATAATCTTCAAACTCCGTATCGTCAATCTGGATATCTTCTTTTTCTGCAATGGCTTTTACGATCAGTTCTAACCTGATACTGCTCTCCACACTGTCAGACCATTCCTGCTCGATGCTCTCTTCTGTATAGCCGTAAGAGCTGAGTACCGTTTCCATCTGGCTCTCATCCCCGGAGCAATAACGGTCAATGAAATTGGCACGGATCGCTTCGATCACATCAGATCTGTAATCTGCCGGCATATCAACGGTACAATTTTCTAACAGATAATCCTCCAATGCGGAATAAATATCATTTTTATGAGTGCTCTCTGCGCTGGACTCCAGATACTGGCGTACCTGCTTGTACACTCCATCCACGGAATCCGCACCAAACTGTTTCGATGCAAATTCATCATCCATCGTATCCATGGTCACTTCCTTCTGGATAGAATTAACCGTAAACGTAAATACAACTTCTTTTCCGGCAAGATCCGGGTTATTCGGGTATTCATCCGGGAACGTCACATTAGAATCGATCACATCGCCTACTGATGCACCGATCAGTCCGTCTGTAAATCCATCAATGTAAGCGGAACCGCTTGCGGAAGAATTGTTGGACACATCAATATTCTGATCCTCTGCTGTTCCACCGCTGAACGCCTCACCGTCTAATTTTCCGACATAGTCTACGTTTACAATGTCGCCCTCTTCCACTGTTGTCTTGTCCGGATCAGCCGTATAAAAAGGTCCGCCCTGTGTAAAAATCTTTTCCACATAATCAAGCACATCCTGATCTGTGACGTCATAATCTCCTGAAATCGTAACCGGGATTGCACTGTAGTCACACAATGTCACATAATCCGATCCCTTCAGATCATATTGTGCAAGCGGAACTGCCGGCACCTCTTCTGTGCTTTCGGTGTTCTCTACTGCTTCCGTTGCCTCAACTGATTCACCTTTGCTGCCGCATCCTGTCATGCTGATCGCTGTGGATACACACAATAAAAGTGCTAACACTCTCTTTTTCATTTAATCTTACCTTTCTTTTCCTCATTTCCTTTTCCGGCTTTTCTGCCGGAAATCCAAAAGACGGAGTCTGCCGTCTAACTTTTATAACATATCACAATTTTCCCTAAAATAAAAGGTATTTCCCCAAAATCACATTGCTTTTTCCAAAAATCAATGCTACAATAAAACACGAATTTGAAATTAGGGAGGATTTTCGTTGTGAGTCCAGTAACAATTGTATTATTAGTTATTTTAGCAGTGCTTATTGTTGCAACAATTGCTTTATATTTCCTCGGAAAGAAAGCTCAGAAGAGAAAAGACGAGCAGGATGCACAGCTTGCTGCAACTGCACAGACTGTTACCATGTTGATTATTGATAAGAAGAGGATGCGTCTGAACCAGTCCGGTCTGCCACAGGCAGTCATTGACCAGACACCAAAGCTTATGCGCCGTTCCAAGCTTCCGATCGTAAAGGCTAAGGTCGGACCAAAGGTTATGACTCTGATCGCTGATGATGCATGTTTTGATATGATCCCTGTGAAAAAAGAAGTCAAAGCTACAGTAAGTGGTATTTATATCACGAAAGTTACCGGTGTCCGCGGTCCATTAGAGAAACCGGAAGGCAAAGTAAGCTGGAGAACCAAGTTAAAGAGAAAAGCTGAGAGCGCCAACAAAGAACTTCAGAAAGAGAAAAAATCCATGAATGAAGAAAAGGCCGCTAAGAAATCTAAGACAAAATAAGAATGGACAGGTAAGGCTTCCAGCCCGGAGGGGTTGGAAGCCTTTTTTCACTTCTTCCTTATTTCTTCAATACAAATGAAGCTTTATTATCTGTCAAACTATCTTTTCCGATAAATATTTCAAATTCTCCTGCTTCGCTCTCATAGATTCCATTCTCCGTCAAAAAAAGAAGCTGTTGTTCTGTTATGGTAAAAACTACCTTCTTTTCCTCTCCCGGACGAAGCGTAACCTTCTTAAAATCTTTCAATTCTCTGACCGGACGCACTACAGAAGCCGCAATATCATGGATATAAAGCTGCAGGGTTTCTGTTCCCGTGCAGTTTCCTGTATTTTTTACAGTTACCTCCGCTTCGATCTGTCCCGATGTATCCATCCATGTCCGATCCAAATGAATATCTGATACCTCAAATGTTGTGTAACTCAGACCGTATCCAAATGGATACAATGGCTCATTTGGAATATCCAGATATTTCGAGCGGAATCTGTCTTTATCTTTTCCTTCTACATGTGGGCGTCCTGTTGAATATTCATTATAATATACCGGTACCTGTCCTACACAGTATGGAAAACTCATCGGCAGTTTTCCGCTTGGATTATATTTTCCAAATAAAGTGTCCGCAATTGCCCTCGCTCCTTCTGTTCCAGGCAGCCACACCTGAAGGATGGCCTTTGCCTTTTTGTTTATTTCACGTATGTCTAACGGGCGTCCTGAAAATAAAACCACTACAATATTTTGATTGACTTCCGCAATTCTATCAAGCAATGCTTCCTGTACCTCAGGGATTCTGATATTTGCGTTACTGGTTGCTTCACCCGACTGTAAACGGTCTTCTCCTATTGCAAGTACAACAATATCTGCCTCTTTTGCTGCCTGTACTGCCTCACGCAGCATATGATCCTCCTGCTCCTGCGTATAAGATTGCTGCTGCTGTTCTCCAAATCCTTCCAGACATACATCCGCCCCTAACATTGGTGATCCCTGGCAAAATGTACTGTTTTCTGAAACGTACTGTTCCTGTACTGCCTCATGCAGCGTCATAACATCTTTTGCATCTGCGATAAATGACCAGGCACCAAACAGGTTTCTGTTATCTACATACGGACCAATAAAGGCGATCTTTTTCTGTTGATCTAAAGGCAGGATATGTTCCTCATTTTTCAACAAAACAAAAGATTTCTTTGCAGCTTCCCTAGCCAGTTTCCGGTGCTCCTCACATAAAATATATTCCTGTTCTTTTTTCTGATCTGCATCTTTATATGGATTCTCAAAGAGTCCCAGATTATTTTTAAGCCGCAGAATACGAAGACATGCCTCATCTATAAGCTCTTCTCTTATTTTTCCATCCCTGACCATCTGACACAGATTTTCACTGTAAATTCCTGTCATCATGTCAATATCTACGCCTGCTTCCACTGCACGCACTGCTGCTTCTTCTCTGTCTGCACAATATCCGTGATAAATGGTCTCCTCGATGGCTGCCCAGTCTGATATAAGTACACCATCGAACTTCATCTGCTCTCTTAAAATGTCCCGCATCAACTTTTTATTTCCGGTTGCCGGGATTCCGTTAACTGTATTAAAAGATGTCATAACAAGAGCTGCACCTGCATCTATTCCCGCCTGATACGATGGCAGATAGAACTCTCTGAATGTATGTTCTGAAAGTTCTACCGTATTATAATCTCTCCCTGCTGTCGGTGCACCATATCCTGCAAAATGTTTGACACATGCTGCAATTGCATAGTTATCTTTCAGGCTGTTTCCCTGAAATCCACGCACCATTGCTGCACAGAATAGACTGTTCAGGTAAGGATCTTCTCCCGTTGATTCCATGACACGTCCCCACCTTGCATCTCTTACCAGATCTGTCATAGGTGCAAATGTCACATGAAGACCGCTGACCGAAGCCTCCTTTGCTGCCACAGATGCACACTGTTCTGACAATTCCGGTTCAAAGGAAGCTCCCTGCGCAAGCGGAATTGGAAACACCGTCTTATAACCATTTATGACATCTAGCATAAACAGCAATGGAATATGGTGCGGATGCTTTTCCATATAGTTTTTTTGTATACTTTTCAGGGTTTCAGCGCCCATGGATCCGATGACTGATCCTGCAAGATTTACATTGTCTTCTGTAAATCCCTTATCTGCCATAGGACCTGTGACAACGATTTCACCATTAAAAAATCCTCCTGTCACCTGACTCATCTGATTTACTTTTTCTTCCAGAGACATGTCTCTCAAAAGTTCTGTTAATTTCTGTTCTGTCATACGTGTGTTTCCTCTCCAAATTTCCTTCTATATTCCAGTGGTGTCAATCCTGTATTCTCCATTTTTGTAAAATAGGAAAAATTACTATATCCAATATGTAATGAAACCGTATTGATTGGAATACTGCTGCCACACAAAAGTTTTTTTGCTTCGTCTACCCTTTTCTGCAATATATAATTGCTTATAGATACTCCCTTTTCTTTTTTGAACATCCGAGACATATAGTCTGTATTCAAATAGACTAATTCTGCCAGTTCATCTCTGTGTATCTCTTCCCTGAAATGACTGTCAATATATGTACATATCTGATCTGCGACAGAGTCTTCTTTTGTGATATCCAACCGCTTTCCGCATCAAATTTTCTACATACTCCATCATTTCGTTAAATCCATTTACAGCGCCAAGCATGTAATTCTCACTCTCTTTATCTGAAAAAAGTGCATTGGCATAAATCCCCATCTCTGACAGCCATACATACACCATCTGTGTAACATCCGTCCTTAATGACAGCAAAAACTGCCGTGTGATCATCTCATTCTTCCTGACTGTCTCCAGATAACTGCGTATGCTTGCTATGACTGCTTCCACTTCCTCCCCTGCCAAAAGGGTTATATTCTAGCACCAACCATTTTTCTTCTTGAAAAAAAAGATGCGAACTTACTTATATCTTTCATCTAAGTTCTTACACTTTTCCTTAATCTTGTGACGTAAAGGTTCTGAGTGCAATACCTCAACAAAGTCTGAACTCTGTATAGCCCACGATACCATTGTATCGGAAACACACTTCACTTCTATACAATCCCATATATCATCTATATGTTCTACGAACTGATATTCCATGATCAGTTGAATCTGATCCTCTTTACAAACACGTTTACTCATAATGATTGCGCTCCTTTGAGATAGTGTGAAATGTTAGCATTTCCTAGCAATCATTATAGTGTCTCATTCATAAAGTGAATCCAATGTAAGCAGCAAAACATCCTCATCCGCCAATTCCGCAAACCAGTCCGTATATCCAGACAACGAAAAGAAAATATACTTCGTAACCTCATATTTTGCATTGATCAGTTTTCCTCTTCTGATCAAAGTTTCATAAATCCCCTTGTCAATCTTTTCATTCTTGAACTTGCACTCTCCAACAACCGCCTTTTTATCTGTCTCGGATAATGCAACAACATCTATATCGGCAGACTGTGATCTTATCTCACCATTCTTATCTCTTACATTCTCCGCTCCCCACCAGGTGCCTACTGATGTAATAAAACAGCCATATTCGCCCATGATGCCTTTCATCAAAGTATAGTACCTGCACATTTCTTCAAACACAGAACCCATAAAAGAATGTAAAACCGGTTTTACGGCCTTTTTATAATAAATCTCTCCCTGTCCCATCTCGATCACGCTGGTAGCCTTGGGAATGAACTCATACCAGAATTTAAACATATAATCTTTTAGAACATACTGCGTTTTCTTTTTATTCTTCTCATCTGTAATGCACTTCTTTTTTTCAATCAGGCCAACACTGATCAATTTGTCCAGTGAATATAATACTGTCTGTTCTTTCTCTCCAATTTTTCCCGCAATCGTATTAAGCGTATTCCCGCCTGATGCAATCTGCTCGACAATGTTATTTACAACCGATACATCTGCAAATTCCTGTGTCAGTAAATTTCTTGTCTCATCATATAAGTATCCATCTGTCTGAAAAAAAAGTCTTATAATATTTTCATCCATGCTCTTTGCCGGATCGATCATTGACAAATACTTTGCAACGCCTCCGGTAATTCCATAACAAATTGCTTTATCCTCATTCGAATAGTCCGAAACAAATTTTGCTGAATCCAGATAATTAAACGCTTCCAGTTTCATCTGCGAATCACGTCTTCCAAACAATGGACTTTTTTCACTCAGCACTTTCTGCTCCATGAAACTGAGTGAAGAACCGCATAAAATGATCTTTAGTTTTTTATTATTCCAGACTGTATCGATATATTTCTGTAATATGGATAAAAGGGCATCATCTTTTTCTGCCCAATACGGCAGTTCATCTATGACAAGTACCAGCTTCTCGTCACCAATATTTTTGTCGATAAAATCAAAAACCGCCTCTGTCGTATTAAAACTGATGTTTTCCACTCCTGGCATCAGCACATCCAGTACCTGTCTTGAAAACAATTCTAAGTTCCTATGTTTTCCAACTTTTGTTGCTGTGTAAAATATCGTTTTTTTATCTTTCACAAATTCCGTAATAAGCGTAGACTTTCCGATACGTCTACGCCCATAGATAACGATCATGCCAATTCTGTCTTTTTCATAGAATTCTTTTAAGGATGCTAACTCTCTTTCTCTGCCAATAAACATAGAAATCACCTTTCTGCAAATTCGGTTTGTTTTTATTCAAATTGATTTTGTTAAAATTGATTTGAATAAAATATAACATATCATATGATATCTCGCAATCCTCTTTTAGTTTTCCCTGACAGCGTGGTACAAAAATTCAGCTTCATCAAAAGAAGATGGACTATAATACACATCAATTCCATCACTAGCTTTTTCTAAAATATAATACTCAAAAATAACCGTATCATCTTCATACACCTGTGCCGGGTATTCCAGATATACTTTGTTTTCCTCTTCATTTTTTACATTTGTTTCATTTGCCAGAAATCTATAGGTGTCCTCCGATTCATAATCAGAAATATCA
>OOAQ01002125.1_pt1 | contig 12395 bp, 6 predicted proteins | sample 1671051 | NCBI WGS metagenome assembly OOAQ01 (sample SAMN06348117, study PRJEB24527) | human gut metagenome | biome: human gut; feature: ankylosing spondylitis patient; material: feces | host: Homo sapiens | place: China | collected 2015-10
TAAAAAAAGGAAAAGGAATAGATCCCGTGCTTCAGAAAAACAAGGCAAGAAACATTCGCCTTGCATCCTCCAGGATAAATGGGATGATCATTCATCCTGGAGAGACTTTTTCGTTCTGGAGGACTGTAGGGAAAACATCAAAGAGGAAGGGTTACCGGGATGGTCGTATTATTATAGGAGATAAGCTTATGCCCGGGCTTGGAGGCGGACTTTGCAATCTTGGAAATACCATTCATCTTCTTGTGCTTCACAGCCCTCTTACCGTAACAGAATTTCACAGCCATTCAGATGCACTTGCACCGGATCATGGTAAGCGTGTTCCATTCAGTTCCGGGACATCTGTCAGCTATAATTATATAGACTACAGGTTCAAAAATAATACAGATCAGAATGTACAGCTTCTGTTATGGTGTGAAAACGGGAAATTATGCGGAGAGCTGAGAAGCGAGAGGGAATTTCCTCACTATTATGAAATTATTGAAGAGAACCACCATTTCCATAAAGAAAAAGAGAAATTTTTCAGAATTTCACAAATTTACCGGAATGTGATCGACAGAGCCACCGGTGAAATAACAGACAAACAGCTCATTCGGGATAATCATTCAGAAGTAATGTATGATTATGACCAGATTCCGCAGGAATTAATACGGTAAAAGCTGGTTCAACAGCCGTCTGCCTTTCGAAATCATAGAAATCGGCACAGTGAAACTGAATGAAAAGAAAGAAATTGTGGATAGCTTTCAGTGTCTGATCAAGCCGCAGGTGTACAACTGGATTCATGACAGTATCCATGAAGTGATTCATATGAATTACAAGGATCTGCAGAATGGAACTGTTTTTCCTCAAGCAGTGACAGAATTTATAGAATGGTGTGGCGAAGAATATATTTTCTTTACCTGGGGAAATCAGGATGTCATGGAATTGCAGAGAAATATGAAATATTATGATCTGCTGTTTCTTCTTCCGGGACCGGTGAAGTATTACGATGTGCAAAAAGTTTTTGGTATGTGCTGTAAGGAAGCCGGTGGACGCAGAAGTCTGGAATTCGCGATCGATCAGCTTGATATTCCGAAGGAGCAGACATTCCACAGGGCACTGACAGATGCGCGTTATACGGCGATGGTTCTGAAATGGGTAGATGAGAAGACTCTTTTTACAAACTATTCCATGGACGTATATCAGAACCCGAAAAAAAAGAAAGATGAGCTTTTTTTATCCTATCCGGATCATGACCAATATGTTTCAAGGGAATTCACAGACCGGGACAAGATCATGAGGGACAGGGAAGTGACCAGCACGAAATGCCCGATCTGTCATTTGCCGGCGAAACGTAAGATTCGATGGTTTATGAATAATTCGAAGGCATATGAGAGCATATCACTCTGTCAGAAGCATGGATACGTGAAAGGTAAGATAAGGATCCGTCATACAGAAGAAGACCGTTATTATGTAATTAAGACGCTTAAAAATGTAGGTAATGAAAAAGCGGAAGAAATCCGTGAAAAAAGGGATTCCCTCCGCAAGAAGAGACAGATCAAAAGAAAATCAGAGAAGCAGATCTGAGATTGAATTTTTTGGATAATATCTGGCAGTTCCAACCTGATGACCGTTGAAAGAATAATTGATGGTCAGAAGGGGACGACCTGCCGGATTTTTTTTAATGGTGTAGTTCTTTTTGAGGGAATCCGTATCTGTTCCATTTGGAAGTGCTACGGAAGGTGTCCGCATCGAATAAAAAAGAACACAGTGCTGGTAGTCTTTGATCAGATATTTTTCTGCAGGAAGACAGGAAAAAGAGATTTCTTTTTTTTCTTTTACAGCAGCTCTGGAAAAATTGTCAAATCCGTAATCCAGGAGGGATTTGGTATCGGAGTATGCACCATTGATGGACTGCATGACGACGGAGACAAGGTACATATTTCCGCGATGAGCAAAAGTAACGAGTGTATTTCCGGCTGCCTCTGTATAACCTGTTTTGCCGCCAAGAACACCGTCATAAGCATAGGTCTGTCCGGACATCATCTTGTGGTGATTCAGAAGGTAACGGGTTTCACTGAACTTGTTGGTTGCCGGGATTTCGTAATAAACAGTTGTGCAGTATTTACGGAACATCGGATTGAACCAGGCTGCACGGGCGATTTTTGCCATATCATTGGCTGTAGTGTAATGTTTCTCATCCGGAAGCCCGTTAGGATTGTTGAAATGCGTATTGGTGCATCCTATCTGACGGGCTTTCTGGTTCATCAGTTCGACAAATTTCTTGACGGAACCGGAAGTCTGTTCAGCTATGGCAAGAGTCATTTCATTGGCTGACTGGAGCATAACTGCCATCAGTGCCTGTTCTACGGTAAATTCTTCCCCGGTATCTGCGTAGATACTGGAACTCTGAGTATCTGTGATTCCATGAGCAGCGGTTTCAGACATGGTAAATTTGTCTGTGGCTTTCAGATTTTCACTGCCGAGAAGGGCAGTCATGATCTTGGTGATGCTGGCTGGATACTGAGCTTTGTCTGCGTTTTTTGAATAAAGGATGCTTCCTGTTATCATATCCATGAGTACAGCGGATTCTCCCTCTATCTGAGGTCCCTGAACCCATCCCTCAATGGAATCTGTATCTGCAGGCTGTGTATAATAGTCTGTATGATAGATTTCTTCAGGAACAGGCGTTGCTGTTATGATCGGATCACCATATTCATCGGTTGCAAGGACAGGAACTGTCTGGCAGACAATGAGAGCTGCACAGAGTACGCTGCCAAGAACGCGCTTTATTGCATTGCATGTCGAGCAGGTGGCAGTAGCACGTCTGCTGATTTTTTTATTTTTCATGTAATTACCTTTCTTTATTGAATATAATTTCTATATTATACCATTCTCAACAATTATACTGTAATCATTTTTTGTATACAAGGGTGTATTTCAGCGGGAGAAAACGTAAAACCTTAAAGCGGTTTGGGTAAAATAGCCGTAAATCCCTGAAAATATCGCAAAAAGACCTTGACATAAACAAAAACAGAACCGTATAATGAAACAGCACATATAATGAAATAAAAACTGTGATGGAGACAGTAGATCGATATGAAAACCGCAGAGAGCCGGGATGAGGTGGGAACCTGGTGTCAGTAATTTCGATGGAAGATCACTCCGGAGTTTCTTTCCTGAAATCTTAAGTAAGGAGGGACGGTGTTTCCGCCGTTAAAGGGAACATGTATCGGCGTTTGATTACTACCAGCCCGTACAATGTAACAGGTGGTGCGAATGTGGAAATTGCTTTCGTCCTTTTACAGGACGGAAGTTTTTTTTATTTTTATGGAAAAATTTTCCCGAGAGAATTTAAAGGAGGAATCTGTTGTGTATCAGAAAGTAGATACGAACCTGAATTTTGTAGACCGTGAAAAACAAGTAGAAAAATTCTGGAAAGAAAACCATATCTTCGAAAAAAGTATGGAGGACCGCAAAGACGATCCTACTTACATGTTCTATGATGGACCGCCGACAGCAAACGGCAAACCGCACATCGGTCATGTACTGACACGTGTTATCAAAGATATGATCCCGAGATACCGTACTATGAAAGGTTACATGGTACCTCGTAAAGCAGGATGGGATACCCACGGACTTCCGGTAGAGCTGGAAGTAGAGAAGAAACTTGGTCTGGACGGCAAAGAACAGATCGAGGAATATGGTATGGAACCATTTATCCAGCAGTGTAAAGAAAGTGTCTGGAAATACAAAGGAATGTGGGAAGACTTTTCCTCAACCGTTGGTTTCTGGGCTGATATGGAGAATCCATATGTTACTTACCATGATGACTATATTGAGTCTGAATGGTGGGCACTGAAAGAAATCTGGAACAAGAAACTCCTGTACAAAGGATTCAAGATCGTTCCTTACTGTCCGCGTTGTGGTACACCACTTTCCGCACAGGAAGTTTCACAGGGTTATAAAACAGTCAAAGAACGTTCTGCGATCGTTCGCTTCAAGGTTGTCGGAGAAGATGCATACTTCCTGGCATGGACCACAACACCGTGGACACTGCCATCCAACGTTGCACTCTGCGTAAACCCGACAGAGACTTACTGCAAAGTAAAAGCAGCAGATGGCTATACTTATTATATGGCAGAAGCACTGCTTGACAAAGTTCTCGGCAAACTTGGTTCCGAAGAGACACCGGCGTACGAAGTTCTTGAGAAATATGTCGGAAAAGATCTGGAATACAAAGAATATGAGCCGCTCTTCGCATGCGCAGGAGAGGCAGCAGCAAAACAGAAAAAGAAAGCTCATTTTGTTACAGCAGATAACTATGTAACGATGAGTGATGGTACCGGTATCGTTCATATCGCACCGGCATTCGGTGAAGACGACAGCCGTGTAGGACGCGACTATGACCTTCCGTTTGTACAGTTTGTAGACGGCAAAGGTGATATGACAGCAGAAACTCCATATGCCGGCGTTTTTGTTAAGAAAGCTGATCCGCTTGTACTTCAGGATCTGGATAAAGAGGGCAAACTCTTTGATGCTCCGAAATTCGAGCATGATTATCCGCACTGCTGGAGATGCGATACACCACTGATCTACTATGCACGTGAGTCCTGGTTCATCAAGATGACAGCAGTTAAGGATGATCTGATCCGTAACAACAATACTATCAACTGGATTCCGGAGAGCATCGGTAAGGGACGTTTCGGCGACTGGCTGGAAAACGTTCAGGACTGGGGTATTTCCAGAAACCGTTATTGGGGAACACCATTGAACATCTGGCAGTGTGAATGCGGACATATGCATTCTATCGGAAGCCGTCAGGAACTGTTTGAGATGAGCGGTGATGAAAGAGCCAAGACAGTAGAACTCCATCGTCCATACATCGATGAGATCACACTGAAATGCCCGGAATGTGGTGGAACCATGCATCGTGTACCGGAGGTTATTGACTGCTGGTTCGATTCAGGAGCAATGCCTTTTGCACAGCATCATTATCCATTTGAAAATAAAGAACTTTTTGAAAAACAGTTCCCGGCAGACTTTATCTCTGAGGCTGTTGACCAGACAAGAGGATGGTTCTATTCTCTGCTTGCTGAGTCCACGATCCTGTTCAACCAGGCTCCATATAAGAATGTTATCGTTCTTGGACACGTACAGGATGAAAATGGCCAGAAAATGAGTAAATCCAAAGGAAATGCAGTTGATCCGTTCGATGCACTTGAGAAATACGGTGCAGATGCGATCCGCTGGTACTTCTATATCAACAGTGCTCCGTGGCTGCCGAACCGCTTCCATGGCAAGGCTGTTCAGGAAGGTCAGCGTAAGTTCATGGGTACTCTGTGGAATACTTATGCATTCTTTGTTCTTTATGCAAATATTGACAATTTCGACCCAACAAAATATACTTTAGATTATGACAATCTTCCTGTTATGGATAAATGGCTGTTAAGCAAGCTGAATTCTGTAGTGAAGACTGTCGATGACTGCCTTGCAAACTACAAGATCCCGGAAAGCGCAAGAGCTCTTCAGGAGTTTGTAGATGAGATGAGTAACTGGTATGTAAGAAGAAGCCGTGAGCGTTTCTGGGCTAAGGGCATGGAGCAGGATAAGATCAATGCTTACATGACTCTGTACACTGCTCTGGTAACAATTTCCAAAGCAGCAGCTCCGATGATCCCGTTCATGACAGAAGAAATCTACCAGAACCTTGTAAGAAGCGTTGACAAAGACGCAATTGAGAGTATTCATCTCTGTGATTTCCCGAAAGTCGAAGAAGCATGGATCAACAAAGAGCTGGAAGACGATATGGAAGAACTTCTCAAGATCGTTGTTCTTGGACGTGCAGCAAGAAATACTGCAAACATCAAGAACCGTCAGCCGATCGGAACAATGTATATCAAAGCTGACAAAGAAATGGGTCAGTTCTACACAGATATCATTGCAGACGAGCTGAATGTCAAAGAAGTGAAGTTCGCAAATGATGTAGAGTCCTTCATCTCCTACAGTTTCAAACCGCAGCTCCGTACAGTAGGACCGAAATACGGTAAACTTCTGAACGGCATCCGTACAGCACTTGCTGAGATCAACGGAACAGAAGCGATGAACGAGCTGAGATCCACAGGTCTTCTGACACTGGATATCAATGGAAACAAGGTAGAACTTTCTGAGGAAGACTTATTGATCGAGACCGCACAGACAGAAGGTTATGTAACAGAAGCAGACGGTGATATTTCTGTAGTTCTTGATACAAATCTGACACCAGAGCTGATCGAAGAAGGATTCGTCCGTGAGATTGTCAGCAAAGTACAGACAATGAGAAAAGAAGCCGGATTTGAAGTTATGGACAAGATCCATATCTATGCAAAAGATAATGACAGAATTCTTGAACTCATGAAGAACCACAAAGAAGAAATCATGTCTGAAGTACTGGCAGAGGATATGACTCTGGGCACAACCGACGGCTATGTAAAAGAATGGAATATTAACAAAGAGCCAGTTGTCCTTGGTGTTGCAAAGATGTAATTAACTCATGCCCGGTAAATATACCGGGCATGATTCGTAAAAATTGGGGTAATCAAAGCTGCACAGCTGTTGCTGTGCGATTAAGGAGGAAACGCGATGATCGACAAGCAGTTCAAAAAAGAAGCTTTCAAAGAGAGCGTAAAGGAAAACGTTAAATTCCTTTATCGTAAAAAACTCGAAGAAGCTACACAGGAGCAGATTTTCCAGGCTGTATGCTACACTGTAAAAGACGTTATCATTGATAACTGGCTTGAGACACAGAACGCATACAAAGAGCAGGATCCGAAAACTGTTTACTATATGTCAATGGAATTCCTGATGGGTCGTGCACTTGGAAATAACCTGATCAACCTGACTGCATACAAAGAAGTCAAAGAAGCTCTGGATGAGCTCGGACTTGATATCAACGCAATTGAGGATCAGGAGCCGGACCCGGCACTTGGAAACGGTGGTCTGGGACGTCTGGCAGCATGCTTCCTGGATTCTCTTGCAACTCTTAACTACAGCGCATATGGATGTGGTATCCGTTATCGTTATGGTATGTTCAAACAGCAGATCAAAGACGGATATCAGGTAGAAGTACCGGATAACTGGCTGAAAAACGGATATCCATTCGAACTTCGTCGTCCGGAATACGCAAAAGAAGTTCACTTCGGCGGATACGTTGATGTTGAATATGATCCGGCAACAGGATCCAACAAATTCGTACACAAGGGATATCAGGCAGTAAAAGCTGTTCCGTTTGATATGCCGATCGTAGGATATAACAACAAGATCGTAAACACTTTAAGAATCTGGGATGCAGAGCCGGTCGTAGACTTCGAGCTTGATTCCTTTGACAAAGGTGATTACAAAAAAGCAGTTGAGCAGGAAAACCTTGCCCGCAATATCGTAGAAGTTCTTTATCCGAACGACAACCATATGGCAGGTAAAGAGCTGCGTCTGAAACAGCAGTACTTCTTCGTATCTGCAAGTCTCCAGGCTGCTATTGACAAATATAAGAAGAACCACAAAGATATCATGAAACTGCATGAGAAAGTTACTTTCCAGATGAACGATACTCATCCGACAGTAGCAGTAGCAGAACTTATGCGTATCCTTATGGATGAAGAAGGTCTTGGATGGGATGATGCATGGTCTGTAACAACAAAATGTGTTGCTTACACAAACCATACGATCATGGCTGAGGCTCTTGAGAAATGGCCGGTTGAACTGTTCTCCAGACTGCTTCCACGTGTATACCAGATCATCGAAGAGATCAACCGTCGTTTTGTTCTTGAGATTCAGGAAAAATATCCTGGAAACTATGACAAGATCAAGAAGATGGCAATCCTCTATGATGGACAGGTAAAAATGGCTCATCTTGCAATCGTTGCAGGCTACTCTGTAAACGGTGTTGCAAAACTTCATACAGAAATCCTTAAGAAACAGGAACTGAAAGATTTCTATGAAATGATGCCGGAGAAATTCAACAACAAGACAAACGGTATTACTCAGAGACGTTTCCTGCTTCACGGAAACCAGCTTCTTGCAGACTGGGTAACAGATCATATCGGACCGGAATGGATCACAGACCTGTCTCAGATCAGCAAACTGAAAGTTTATGTTGATGATGAAAAAGCACAGCAGGAATTCATGAACATCAAATACCAGAACAAAGTTCGTCTGGCAAAATACATCCTGGAGCACAACGGAGTAGAGGTAAATCCACGTTCTATCTTCGATGTACAGGTTAAGAGACTTCATGAGTACAAACGTCAGCTTCTGAACATCCTGCATGTAATCTATCTGTATGATCAGATCAAGAAACATCCGGAAATGGATTTCTATCCAAGAACATTCATCTTCGGTGCAAAAGCATCTGCAGGTTATGCACGTGCCAAGAAGATCATCAAACTGATCAACTCTGTAGCAGATGTTGTAAACAATGATGCTTCTATCGAAGGCAAACTGAAAGTTGTATTCATCGAGAACTATCGTGTATCCAACGCTGAGATGATATTTGCAGCAGCAGATGTTTCTGAGCAGATCTCTACTGCAAGTAAAGAGGCTTCCGGTACAGGTAACATGAAGTTCATGCTGAACGGTGCACCGACTCTGGGAACCATGGATGGTGCTAACGTTGAGATCGTTGATGAAGTTGGTAAAGAAAACGCATTTATCTTCGGTCTGAGTGCAGATGAAGTTATTAATTACGAAAACAATGGCGGATATGATCCGAGAGTCATCTACAACACAGATGATGAGATCCGTCAGGTACTGACAGAGCTTGTAAATGGAACATTCTCCGCTGATACAGAACTGTTCCGTGATCTGTACAACTCACTCCTCAACCAGAATGGTGGAGAGAGAGCAGACCAGTACTTCATCCTTGCTGACTTCCGCTCCTATGCAGCAGCACAGAAGAAAGTAGAAGAAGCATACAAAGATGAAAAAGGCTGGGCTCGTATGGCTATGCTGAACACAGCATGCGCAGGTAAATTTACATCTGACAGAACAATTGAAGAGTATGTAGATGATATCTGGCATCTGGACAAAGTATTTATTAAATAAATTCCGCAAAGTGGACTTAGCAGTCCCCTCTGCACACCCCTGGCTTAGTCGAAGCATGGCTATAGGTTATGATGAGATGAAGTGAGTTAGTGGGGGAATGTATTCCTAGTTTTTGTGTGGGGTAGATTTCCTGTGTGGAGAATGATTGTGGGTAAATAAAAAGGATCTGGCTTAGGTAAGTCAGGTCCTTTTTTTGTAGGAAATGTGGATTAGTTCCAGGTATATCCTGGGCTGGTGTGGATAAATTCAGCCAGATGTGTGCGGATGTCTTCCATTTTCTGGCGGGTGTCCGGGTTGGAGTAAGGAATGCGGTCGATGATCTTGTTGAGGTAGTCGTGTTCTTCGATGATATCGAGGGTTGCACGATAATTGATGTCAAGGAAGTAAGCGACGTAGGAGACCCAGTAATCCATTCTGGTGACGCGGTCAGGGGAGTAGACACACTGGTTTTTGAAAACAGTATCGTAAATGACAGGAGTAATTGCCTGTGCACCGATTTCTTCTCCAGATGCCCCCATGAAGACCAGAAGATCATCCTCTAATTTTACGCGACAGTTGTCCAGTTTGTCTGCATCGCGGATCAGGCGGGCGTGAAGGAGGGTGAGTGGATCTGTGATCCCCTCAAGTTTGAAATCACTGTGTCTGGCGATAGCAGTGTGGATGATATCGTCCCAGGTGGATTCCGGGACAAACTGGCGGATCATGCCTTCTTCAAATAAAACCTGCACACCATAAGCTGCGTGATCCATGGTGGTCGGTTCGAAGCTGTTAAAACGTTTCAACTGTTCAAAACGACCAATGTCGTGCAGCAGGGCAATGATTCTGGCGAGTTCAGTGTCTTCATCAGATAACTGCATACGTTTACAGATTTCTGTCATATCATGCACTACGCCGTAGGTATGAATGATCTTGAGACGGACTTTACCATTATCACGGTCATAGCTGTTCAGATATTTCTCAAATTGTTCTTTTGCATTGTTGTAGTTCATGCGTGATCCTCCTGTGATATAAGATTTTTGCGGTATTCTCTCGGACTACAGCCTTTGATCTTGCTGAAGACTTTGGAGTAGTAGTTGGAGTCGGAGAAGCCGGTCTTTCCGGCGATGTTGCTGATGGATTCGTGGGTGCTCAGGTATTCCAGGCTTCGTTCGATCCGGTACTCCTGCAGGAAAGAGAAGAGTGTAGTATTCATATGGCGTTTAAACAGGCGCGTACATTCACTTTCACAGAGATGAATGTGTTCAGCGACTTCTGCCAGTGTGATCGGGTTCATGTAATTCTGTTCTATGTAAGAGAGGATTTTGCGGATCCGTTCATATTCTGTGAGATCAGATGCGGCAGGAAGCGGCTGATGTGGGAGATGTTCTACGAGCAGCCGCCACATGATCTGCATCCGGATCGATATGTCCAGTTCGTAGAAATCAGGCTTTTCTTTATCAAGGGCGATGACTTCCAACATTTTTTTGCGGAAAGTTTCATGCCAGCTTTCTGTATAGTCGATGTGCATCGCACAGACAGCAAGATTCTGGATCACAGGTTCTACATATTTCGTACAGATGGTGCTCTGGAAAAATCCATAGATCAAAAGTGATCGGTATATAGGAACAATCCTCCTGGTGCTCCATTTCGCCGCTGTGGAGGGCGTTGGAATTGCAGAAAATAATGTCCCCTTCTTTCAGGTGGAAGGACTGATTATTTACACGATAGTGCATGGAGCCTTTTTTTATATAAGTGATCTCGATTTCCGGATGGTAGTGCCACATAAAGGAATTGGAATCATATTCTGACAGCCGCTGATAACTGACCAGAAACGGGAAATGGTCGCTGCCATGTTTCTTTAATTCTTTTTGAAACTGGTTTGTGATGATCTGCATGAGAGACTGTCTCTCCTCCTTTTTTCGAAGATTTGCTGAACGCAGGAAATTACCTTTATTATAAACAAAAAAATATGAATAACGCAAGATTTTACTTTTTTTTCGCAGATTAATTAAGGTATTTTACAGAAAAAGATATATAATGGATTTATCAGATGTGCACAGGAGAATAATGTGCATGATGAAAGAGCGTAACGAAACAACATAATGAAACAAAAACTACATGGGATGCATCAAAATAAAATGTAAAAGGAGAACAGGAACATGAATTTACCAGAAACAGCAAAACTTCAGGAAATCTATGGAGAAACAGAGAAGAGCAGCGCACGTTTCCAGAAACTTGCAGATAATTTTGCAAAAACATACAAACATGACAAAGCAGAATACTTCACATCAGCAGGAAGAACTGAGATCATTGGAAACCATACAGACCACAATGGCGGCAAGGTGATTGCAGGAAGCATCAACCTGGATACCATCGGAGCGGCTTATCCGAACGGAACACAGACTATCCATATCACCAGTGAAGGATACAGAGATGAGATCGTTGTAGACCTTACCAAACTGAGCAAGGCAAACTACAAGAAGGGAACACCGGCACTCGTTGCAGGTATGATGGAAGGTGCACAGAAGAACGGCTTTAAGACAGCAGGATTCGATGCATATGTAAGCACAAACGTTATCGCAGCAGCAGGTGTAAGTTCTTCTGCTTCTTTCGAGATGCTGATCTGCACTATCATTGATTACTTCTTTAACGAAAGCAAAATGACATATAATGATTATGCAAAAGTTGGTCAGTATGCAGAGAATGTTTACTGGGACAAAGCTTCCGGAATGATGGACCAGATGGCATGTGCAGTAGGCGGACCGGTTCTTTTTGATTTCGCTGACAGCAATAACCTCAAATACAGCAAACTGAATTTCTCCTTCGGAAAATTCGGATACAAGCTTGTTATCGTAAATACAGGAAAAGGTCATGCAGATCTGAGCCAGGAATACTCTGAGATCCCGGGTGAAATGAAAGCTGTTGCCAAAGTACTTGGCGTGAACCTTCTTCATGAGACAAACGTAGATGCACTTCTTGAGCATTGCAATGAGATTGAGGATGACAGAGCAATTCTCCGTGCACTTCATTTCTTTGGAGAGACTACCCGTGTAGAGGAAGCAGCAGATGCGATCCACAATGATGATTATGATAAATTCCTTGAACTGATCGACGAGTCCGGAAAATCTTCCTGGGAACTCCTTCAGAACTGCTACACTATGAAAGATTTCCACGAGCAGAAGATCACAAGAACTCTTGCACTGACACAGCTTTTCCTCAAGAAGATTGGCGCAGGCGTATGCCGTGTTCACGGTGGTGGATTTGCAGGCGTTATCGCGGCGATCATTCCGGAAAAAGAGCAGGAGAACTATGTAGAATATATTTCTAAATTTGTTGGAAAAGAAAATGTATATCCAATGGAC
>OOAQ01002133.1_pt1 | contig 12366 bp, 8 predicted proteins | sample 1671051 | NCBI WGS metagenome assembly OOAQ01 (sample SAMN06348117, study PRJEB24527) | human gut metagenome | biome: human gut; feature: ankylosing spondylitis patient; material: feces | host: Homo sapiens | place: China | collected 2015-10
TGATAAAAACGTAAAAACCTGTTCTTCGGGATGCTGAGAATAGAAATTATGATTATCTTTGTAAAGCCTTCATCAAAACAATAAGATTATTGATAAAATAAAGGAGGTTGAATTATGAAACGCAATTTTAACAAAGTATTCTCTTCTTTAAAGAAGATAGCAAAAACTAATTTACCTGCCGGAGCACAAGTTCTGTTGTATGGTTCGAGAGCTCGCGGAGATGCTGATGAAACATCTGACTGGGATGTGCTTATCATATTAGATAAGGATAAACTGGAGAAATCAGACTATGACAACGTTTCATTCCCTTTCACCGCTTTAGGATGGGACCTGAACGAACGTATCAATCCTGTGCTATATACTCTTAAGGAGTGGGTAGCCAGTAGCTTTACACCATTCTATAAAAACGTAAATGAGGAAGGAGTAGCACTATTATGAAACTATCGGATGAAGAAAGAAAAAGTCTAGTCATTTTCCAGATGGAAAAAGCCCGTACCACTTTGAAACAAGCGGAAGGTAATGTCACTCTCTGTTTTTGGGAAGTGGTAGCTAATCGGCTTTATTATGCTTGTTTTCATGCCGTTTCTGCACTTCTTATAGAGTATGGATATGCATTCAAAAGCCATGAAGGATTAGTCAATCTATTTGGGATGCATTTTGTTAGAACCAACTTAGTAGACATAGAACTGGGACGTTTACTATCCCAATTACAGTCTATGCGCGAAAAAGGTGATTATAATTGTATTTATAATGTTACTGAAGAGGATATATCTCCAATGATTGAACCTGCAAAAAAATTAATAGCAGTTGTTGATCAATTGATAACATCGCACACCAACGCCTGACTTTTAAGCGTTACCCCTGTATTTATAAAATCATTCCAACATGTCAAACGAGCTTTCGTTCTTTGACATGTTGGAATGATTTTTAATTCAAGTTTCGCAAGTAGTCTGAAAGCCTTTCGGGCTACTTGCGAAGCCTGAATTTTAGTAAGTACAAATTGTATAGATTGGTCTATCTTCATAGTATCAACTAATAATGAAGTGGTACTTATATGCTGTACCATCTTTTTTCCCCTTTTCTTTGTTACTTCTTCAATAATCAGTTACTTTTGTTCTATTCTTTTCGGAATGACTCATAAAATACACATCCTCATGGAAGAAAATATAAAAGAAATCCCTTACGGCGTCTCCAACTTCGTCACAGTAGTGGAGCAAAACCAGTATTATGTAGACAAGACTATGTATCTACCCTTACTGGAGAAGCAGCCTCGTAGCCTGTTCTTCATCCGTCCCCGGCGCTTCGGTAAAAGCATCTTCCTGAGTATGCTGCGGACCTACTACGACATCGCGCAGAAGCCTAAGTTCGAGGCACGGTTCGGTAACCTGTGGGTGGGCAAGCACCCTACGCCCTTGCAGGGCGCCTACCAGATTCTGTCTCTCGACTTTTCCCGCGTCAGCGGACAAGCGGACAGGCTGGCCATAAATTTCAACAACTACTGTTGCGGTGCTTTGGACGACTTCGCGTTCGTTTACGAAGCTTATTACTACCCCGGCTTTAAGCAGGAAATGAAAGAGCAGCCCGATGCCACCACCAAAATCAACTTTCTGGATAGACAGGCCCGGAATTGCGGCGCCCGTCTCTACCTCATCATCGACGAATATGATAACTTCACCAATGTAGTGCTCAACGAGCAGGGTGACGAGGCTTATCACTCGCTCACCCACGCCAGCGGCTTCTACCGTGATGTATTCAAGATGTTCAAGGGCATGTTCGAACGCATCTTCATGACCGGCGTCAGCCCCGTCACGCTCGATGACCTCACCAGCGGATTCAACATCGGCTGGAACATCAGTACCGAACCGGAATTCAACCGAATGTTGGGATTCAGCGAAGAAGACGTGCGTCAAATGTTGCAGTACTATAAGGATGCCGGACAGCACAATGGAGACATCGAAGCGATGATTGCCGATATGAAGCCTTGGTACGACAACTATTGCTTTGCCAAAGACCGTTTGGACAGCGACCCCAAGATGTTCAACTGCGACATGGTTCTCTACTACCTGCAGCACTACATTAATGGAGGCAAAGCGCCCGAACAGATGATTGATCCCAACACCCGCACGGATTACAACAAGATGAAGAAGCTCATCCAACTGGACCGTCTGGACGGCGACCGTAAGGGCGTGCTGCGCCGCATCACCGAGGAGGGACGGATCGTAGCGGATTTGGTGACCACCTTTCCCGCCCGTGACATCATCAAGCCGGAGATATTTCCCAGCCTGCTCTTTTACTACGGTATGCTTACCATCGTGGGTACGGACGGGCAACGACCGGTACTGGGCATCCCCAACAACAACGTGCGCAAGCAGTACTATGACTTTATGCTCGAAGAGTATCAGGAGAAGCACAGCATCAACCTCGAACGTCTTATGGACCAGTTTGATGCCATGGCCTACAAAGGCGAGTGGCGTTCCGGTCTTGAATTCATCGCCCGGGCCTATAAGGAAAATTCCGCCGTGCGCAGCGCCATCGAGGGTGAACGCAACCTGCAAGGGTTCTTCACCGCCTATCTCAGCATCTGCAACTACTATCTGGTTGCCCCTGAAATGGAGCTTAACCACGGTTTCTGCGACCTCTTCCTGATGGCAAACCTTACCCATTACGCTGTTGCCCACAGCTACATCATCGAATTGAAGTACCTGGCTGTGAAGGACTCTGATTCCAAGGCCGAAGCCCAGTGGCAAGATGCCGTAAACCAGATACGCCTCTACGCTGCCGCCCCACGTGTGGAGCAACTGCGACAGGGCACGCAGCTCCATTGCATCATCATGCAGTTCCGAGGGTGCGAACTGGAGAGAGCAGAGGAAGTACAGGTGTAAAACAAGGAATTAACCTAAGTATAATCAGGTAAAATGAGAGATGCATAACATCGCACACTAACGCCTGACTTTTAAGCGTTACCCTATATTTATAAAATCATTCCAACATGTCAAACGGGCTTTCGTTCTTTGGCATGTTGGAATGATTTTTTTGTGAAACTCCCTCCCGGCTTTTCTCCAAGAAACTCACTCCTCATGCCATAATTATTCGAATTATTAACAACGGCAAGACTCCGGTTTTACCGATAGTATTCATTATAAATATTTATAAATTATGGCAAACGAAATCAAGTATCAAATCAACGGCCAACTGGCGGACAACACCGTGACCGTGGACAACAAGGAGGATATGATCCTCGTCCCCGTATCCATCGGCAGTGCGGACGAAAACCGCATCATCGCCGAACTGAAAGCGGAGGACTCCGGTCTGCGTGAAGAAACCATCCGCCACGTCTTCGACCTGCAAAAGCGGGTCATCAAACGCATGCTGATGACCGGCATGAGTGTGAACACGGGATTGTATTACGCCTCAGTCGCTTTCCGCGGCGTCATAGAAAACTCCACCTGGAATCCGGCAAAGAACTCCATCGTGGTGAACTTCAACGTAGGCGCCGACCTGCGGGAGGCCATCAAGGCAACCACAGTGGGCATCATCGGCGAGAAAGGAAGCGCCATGTACATCGGCGGCGTACAGGATGCCTCCACCCGTGCACAGGATGCTTCAGCCACGGCAGGACGCGCTTTCACCCTCACAGGCGGCAAGCTGAAAGTAGTGGGAACCGACCCGTCAGTGGGTATCACCCTGAAAAGCAGTTCAGGAAAGGAAACCAAAGTAGCCGAAGACCTTTGGGTGACAAACGATCCCTCGAAACTGACGTTCATCATCCCTGCCGATCTGGCGGACGGAACGTATGAACTCAAAGTAACCACACAATTCGGCAGCAACAGCAAGACCATGCTGAAAGTGCCGCGCAGCGTGATGAAAACCATCTATATAGGCACGGCACCTTCGGGCGGAGGCAGCAGTAGCGGCGGAGATGGCGGCTTGGATGAAAACCCGTTAGGATAGTCCGGCAGCAGCCGTACTGCTACGGCAGGCGTAGGTGGCCACCTACGGATGGCATAGACGGCCGTCTACTACCGGCGTAGCTGACCGTCTACGCCACCCGTAGCAGTACGGCCCGGGAAATGCCTCACAATAAGATTATTAACTTTCAAAAAAAGTATAGACAAATGATGAAAACGAAAAACATGCTTTGGATGTCGGCTCTGCTGGCCCTGCTTGCAGGATGCAGCCAGGGGGAGCTTGGCACCGACGATACTCCGGGAAAAGGAGTAGGCAAAGAGATCCGTCTCGTATTTAGTGGCGGAGGAGAGTCGCAGGAATACACCCGCGCTATCGCCTCCGAAAGTGAGAACCAGATAGACAATCTGGACATCTATGTATTTGCAGCCACCGCCGACGGCGGAGACTACCAGTATCTGGAAACGTGGAAAGCCGCCGCACAGGACGACACCGCAGCGAAAACCTTCAAACTGAGCGGTGCCGGAACCGCCCGCAAGGCCTCCATCTTCCCGACGGAACTGAAGGGTATCCCCAACCTGAAGCTGTATTGCGTAGCCAACAGCACCACACTCAACAAAGCCAACGGAGACCCGATAGACCCTTTGGTAGCGGTGAAAACCAACGCCGCCACCGGAGCCATAGAAACCGACGGCACGAAAGCCACGGACTTTGAGAAGTACTGTACCGCCAAACTGGAGCCGGCAGGCACCGCCCTGGGCACTCCATTAGTAATGACCGGAAGCGGCACAACGAAGATACTGGGCAATATCGCCACGGTGAACATCGAACTGAAACGCCGCGTGAGCCGCTTCGACATCGACAATGAATCCGCCAAGACGGGACTGATCATTGAAAGCGTCGCGCTGGGAAACGGACGCAACCAGGCTACCGTGATGCCGGGAACGCTGACCACACTGGATGATGCCGGTCGTACTGCCAGCCTCATTAAGTACCCCGTAACCGAAGGCAGCTATCTGATGCTGCCCAAAGCCAATCAGGGAGTGACGGAGAGCGCCCTCTACACCTATCCTCTGAAAGACACGGACGAGGCGTTCCTCATCATCAAAGGCAAATACCAGAACCCGATGCAGAAAGACCCTGTGCCCGTGGAATACCATCTCGACATACAGCGTGCTCCCGATACCGGCGGAGCGACTGCATTCATAGACGTAGTGGCCAACACCCGTTACACCCTGCACATCAAGGAAGTGATGGAAGCCACCATCACCGCCTTCTTTGAAATTGTGGACTGGACCAGTGGCGGCGGAGTCATCGTCAAGCCCGACAATGCCGCGCCCGTAGTGACCGCCCTGAATGTGGAAGGAACCGATGCGGACGTTGCCACCAAAGAAATCAGCGTGACGGCCGACGGTACGGAGAAAACCATCACACTGACCGCTACGGCCAGCGGCAAGGTACAGCCGAAGTTCAGCACCACAACGGGATGGGACATCGACTGGCTGGAGCATGACGTTACTGCTTACAAGTCGGAAGTCGTGGACGGAGTGACCACCACTACCATGACCTTCAAATACACGCTGACTGCCGCCACTCCTTATGTTCCCGTTACACTGACCCTGGCCAATGAATCGGCTTCACAGGATGAATCGGTTTATACTACGCTGGCCATTGTACCGCCCGCCACGGCACCGGTACTCGATTTTGCCACACCGGATGCGGCTACGGGGAACTTCAACCTATACGATCAGGCGAATGGAAAACTCACGATGTACAAAACGAGCAAGAGCAGCATCACACTCGGGGCAAGCTGTCCGTTCGGAACGAAATTAGTATTGAATAATCAGCTTCCCTGGCTGGAAGTTTCGAAGAGCAAATCAGGCCCTGCGCCAAGCACGACGGGTACTCCCGCCACGGATGTTGCTGTTTCTACTCCGGTGGAAGAGTACTACACGCTTATGCTGAAAGACGTGACGGCAACCAGCGATGTAAACAGCAAGTTCGAGATTATCAATCTGGGAGACGCAACTCAGACACTGGAATTGACGGTGGAATTGCTCGATCCTGCCATTACAACGATTGAACTGACGGGGACAACAGGCGGAGCCGCTTACAATAACTATAAGATTACCGATGTACCCCGCACTGACGGAAGCACCGTTGAGGTGAAAATTACTTCTCCGCAAGGCGTGACGGCAAGCACGCTGTCATCCTGGTTCACCATTGCCGAGACCACCGCCTTTGCAAGAACCGCTCCGACGGATGCTACCGGCAGCCAGACATTCACCCTGACCGTGAAGGATGCCGTTACCGACTTCACAGCCGCGCCGATTGTGCTGAAAAACAATATCTCGGGCATGGAAGACGTGACAGTGCTGGTGAGTGCGGCGGCCGTGGCTCCTTAATTCAGTAACCCATTAATAACAATAAGATTATGATTAAAAATAGAAAACAGTTTTCCGCATGGGTGATAGGCCTGCTTGTCCTATCCCTTGCGGGGTGCAGCGAAGCGGAAGTGCCGTCGGCCACTACTCCCGGTGATGATCCGCTGGTCAATGACCCGACGCGCCGCGAAATCATCCTCGCCTTTCAGAACAAGCTGAACATAAAGACGGCAGGCACTACCCGCGCCGATGCCCCCATCGCCACGACCGAAGAGAATGAAATCACTTCACTGGATATTTATGTGTTCTCTTCGGACAAGGAGGAAGGGCCATATACTTATCAGGAACGGTTCTGTTACCGTTCGGACGGCTCTACGATACTTAACGCTACGAAAATTATATTGACCGTGGAGGGTGACAACGTAGCACTCGCCACCCTGCGCCCCAAGAAAGGCCTGTTCACCAAATTCTACTGCATTGCCAATCAGCCGAAATTGCTGAAAGCCGGAGCGGAATACACCAATTTCGTAGCACTGGAACAGAGTTCACCGGGTGCGGACTATAATATTGTGACGAAAGCGGGTATTCCCACTGAAACGGATTTCCTCACCTTTACCACTCCGTTGCTGGACCCTGCCACGGATACGGACATCTTGCTGACACCCCTGCCGATGGTAGGTTCCTACAGCCCTGCGCTCGACCTGCGGGATATCAGTATGGGCTCCCGTACCCGCATCAATATGACGCTGTCGCGTATCGTCTCCCGTTTCGATATCATCAATGACGAGAAATTGTCACATCTCACCATCACCGGTGTATCGATGGGGCACGGCCGCAAAGGCGTTACCTTCTTTCCGGTGGTTCCCGTGGAAGATGCCGATCCGGACAAGACGCTTATCACCTACCCCGACCGTGACTTTGACGGCGCCAATGCCAATAAGGGAACACAGACAGGGGCTTTCTACAGTTATCCCAGTCCGATTACCGACAAGGGGTATCTGATTATCAAGGGAAAGTATGCGCTGAACCAGACGGATATACCGCAGGAGGTGAGTTACATGGTAGAGTTTGAGCAGTCGGTAGCGGGTACGGGCGGTTACATCGAGGTGAAGCCTAACCACCGCTACACGGTGCGCATCACCGATGCCGACCCGTTCAAGCTGGATGTGAACATCACCGTTTCGGACTGGACGGATGGCGGGGACTTTGAATATCAGCCGGAAAATGAACTGGCTATCGGAACACTGACAGGAGTCGGAGCAACCACTATTGCGGGTAACAATACAGCCACTGTTTCCCCGGATGAGACTGAATATTTCAGTATTCCTTTCACCAGCAATTCGGAAGCGGAATGCAGCATTGTCTATACAAGTTCCGCAGGTGGCAGTGCCGAGTGGCTGAAGACGGAAATCACGCCGGTAACCCGTGCCGGATCGGCATCGTATACTTGTAAAGTGTCAAAAGCCGATGGATATTCTGGGAATCTTTTCCCGAAAGCCATCATCTTATTGCGCAGCAAGGCGGGACGCGAAGAAAGCCAGATTGCAGTGAAAGCCGATGTAGGAGTGCCGGGAATTGCTGCGGCAACGGGCACGCCGTCGGAACCGGATGCGGCAAATACCTACACTGCCGGAAGTGAATCACCGGATGTGATCACAGGAACACTCAGCATGCAGAAACAGGCCAATGCCGGAACCACCTCGTCCATGAAACTTACTGTGACTGCCAAAGGCGGTAGCCGGATTGTCGGTTTACCTGCCTGGCTGAAAACGGATAAGACGGAAGGACATAGCACCGAGGCTATAGACTATACCTTGACACTGGACCAAAATGCAAAGGATTTCCCCACAGGACCATTCCCGGCAAATGCGGCGGCAACCTTTGAGATACAGAATCTGTCGGATGCGGCAAAGAAGGTGACTGTAACGGTAGATGTGACGGAAGCACCGACAGCGCCATAAAGGGAAAATGGACAAGGAGCGACGAAACGTTGCATAAGGAAAAACTTCTAGGAAGAAGGAATCATAACAAAAACTTCTGAGAAGAAAAAATGAGCGGATGTGCCAGATTTATTTTCGGCACATCCGCTTCGCTTGATATACGGAAAATTTTTATCGAAGTTTTGATAAATCTATTTCCGCATATTTAACTCGCTGCCTTCTCCATGTATAAACAGCATGCAGCCTACCATCTTTTCCCTGAATAATACTTGGATAGGAATATTGACTGATAGGGCTGTCTTCCAATGTAAGCACAGGTTGCCAATTTATACCATCTTCTGAAATAGCTACACAGAGAGGAGTTCGAGGTCCTTTGGGAGTGCCGGGTAGTGTCGAGAAATTATTGTAGATGAGTACATGGCGACCGTCCTGTAATGTTACGGCATCCGTTCCCGAATTATTATTCGGAACATCCAGAAGTGTTACTTTGCTCCAGGTATCGCCATTATCATTGCTCCAGGCTGTGGCAATCCGGGCATTGCGTGTGCGGCACAATACTTGTAATCTTCCGTCTTTGTGCATCAGTATGCTGGGCTGTATCGCATATATTGGTTTTGGACCTTCACCTTTGACGGCTTCGCCACCTTCCAGATCATCTACGTTGACACTTCCTTTTTTACGGTGCTGAGTAAGTACGGAAAGCTCCGCAGCCAGTGATTCTGTTGTCTTCCAGGTCTTGCCGTTGTCATCGGAAATTTCGAAATGAATGCGCCATCCCTTGCCACCTTCTCTGCTGGAAGGACAGATGATACGACCATTAATGTACTCCGGTTTATTCTTGATAGGACCGAGGAATCCTTCCGGCAACGGTTCACGTTTACTCCAGGTCTTTCCTCCGTCGCGAGAGCGCACGAGCCAGCCAGTCCAGTCGCCTACGCTCAAGCCTATTTTATAGAAGAGAATCAGATCACCTCCCGGAATTTGAAAAAGTACCGGGTTCCAGCAAGCTTTCCGGCGGGCAACCAGTTTTCCCCGGGCATTTGTCACAGGAGTACAAGTGGAATCAATGCCTGCCAAGGTTGCCTGCGCATCTTTTATTGAAAATACGCCGTCGGCAGCGAGTTGTGGAGAGGTCCATTCTTTGGCACCTTTCGGCTTGCGACACACCCAGATGCAACAATCCGGATTGCGCTCTTTGGTACCGCCGAAAAATGAAGCGACAAGATCCCCGTTTTTCAATTCTACGATGGTGGCTCCATGACATTCCGGGAAGGAGGCCTTCTCATATAGGAACTCGTCACTCAGGATAGCTACATTCCGGGTAGGGATATCTACACTGAAGTGATGCTTGCCCGAACCTACCATTTCTTTCCGCCCGCCGGGAAGATATACTTCGCCTGTAGTGTTGGCGGGGAGTTCAATGTCCCATTCCAGATGTGTCGGGGTCTTTTTCCACCGGCTGGTTATTTTTCCGTAGATGCTTGTGTAGGAGGCATCTACATTGCTTAGTTCCTGAATGTCAAAGGCAGGCTGGAAGATGATATGTTTATAGCCGGGCTTCCAACGGTCGGCACGGATGCCTGCCAGATTGTTGAAGCACCAGGGAAGCAGGTCGCCTAAGAGCATGACGTGATTTCCACTGTTCATTCCGGGATTTGCTTTGTCGCCATTCCAGAGTTCCCAGATGGTGGTGGCGCCTTGCTCGGCCATATATCCCCACGAAGGATAAGTCTTATTAGTGGCCAGAAGATAGGCGACATCGGCATGACCACGGCGGCTTAGTTCGCGTAGCAGCCATTGTGTACCGATGACTCCGGTGCTGATATGTCCTTTATTGGTAGTGATAATGGTAGCCACGGTATTCTTGGCAACTTCGTCCATGTACTGTTTGGGGACAAGTCCGAAAGCAAGCGGCAGAATATTGGCGGTAACCGTGTTGTTACCGTAGAAGATGCTGTCCGGATATAAAGTATGTCCGGGTACGGGGGAAGTACCTTCCTTCACATGAAGGAAACGTGCGTTGAAGGCATCTTTTATCCGGCCTTCCAGTGCTCCCCATTCTTCGGCTTCGGCGGTTAAACCTTGCAGGCTTGCAAAACGATGCATCAGTTGCAGGACTTTCAGATAGTAGGCAGTAGCTATAAGCGCACCATCCGTTTTGCGGGCAGGGTCATTGCTATGAATCATTTCCAAAGACTCGGGAGGTACGCACCAGTCACCGTATTTGTCTTTGGTAATAATGAATTCCTTGGTCAGGTAATACTCGCGGATATGAGATACCCATTTCTTTAAAGCCGGATAATTCTCTTCGATTGCGCGCCGGTCACCGTAGTTGGTGAAAAGCATGTCGCATACCAGGGGAAGGGTAGCCGGCCAGGTGACATTATCCGAATAGTAATTCCAGTAGGCCGGAGCTACATCCGGGATGCAGCCGTCCTCACGCTGTGCTTCACGAATATCACGTGTCCATTTATTGTATAGGGCATGATTGTTGAAAAAGAGGCTTTCACCCCAGGAACCCATCGCATGGTCTCCCAACCAAGGTTGGCGTTCGTTGCGTTGCGGGCAGTCGACGGGCATACCTTTGTAGTTACTGCGGATACCCCAAAAAGCATTGCGCAATACCTGATTGAGTGTTTCATCCGAGCAGGTGAAGGTCCCGGTATGAGCCATTTCGTCATCTACTACTTCAGCTGTAAAATCTTCGGTCTTGGCATTGGGATAACCGCTGATTTCCACATAGCGGAAACCGTGGTATACAAAGCGGGGAGCCCAGGTGGCATCTTGTGGTTCACGTCCGCTGACAACATATATATCCGTGCAATGTGCGTCGCGCAGATTCTTCGTAAAAATTTCGCCATCCGGTTGCAAGCGCTCGGCAAAGCGGAGACGGATACTGTCTCCTGCCTGGCCTTTGATACGAATACGTAGCCATCCTGCCATATTCTGACCGATGTCCAAAATCTGTTTGTCTCCCTGTTTCCGGATAGAAACAGGCTTCAGGCTTTCCGTTACTTTCATGCCCGGCATCATTTGCGCACGCAAGGTTCCTGAGGGAATACTGACGCGCCCGGCGGGTATCCAATTCGTATCATCATAGCCTGTCCGATTCCAGTCTCCTAATTCCTTGCGTGCATCGTATTCTTCGCCATCGTACTCATTATTACTGCGGATAGGGCCTTCGGTGGTTAGTTTCCAGGAAATGTCCGAGGCGATTGTCTGTCTGCTGCCGTCCGTATATTCAATAATCAGATTCAGACGTAGTTTGGGATAGCCGAAAGTAGGTATCTTGTAGGGTTTGTAATTCTGGCGCATGGTGTAGAAGCGCCCGTTGCCGAGGATGACACCGATGGCATTTTCTTTTTGGAGTTGGGGGGTGACGTCATACGTGTTGTACAGGATAGTTTTCCGGTAATCGGTAGGGGCAGGTGCCAGGACTTGTTCACCGATGCGCTGACCGTTGATAAAGAGTTCGTAAAGTCCCATTCCGGCAATGTGTACTGTGGCTCGTTTCACTTCTTTGGTCAGTGCAAACTCTTTGCGGAGGTAGCGGGCGGCAAGGCGGCTCCATTGTGTCTCGCTGTCACCGGGGGCGGGGCGGTCCAGGCCGATCCACTGCCCTTGCCAGTCTGCTTCATTCAGTAATCCCATACTCCAGGAGGCGGGTTCGCTCCAGTCGGTTTCATTAGTATGGGTATAGACTTTTACTTTCCAGTAGTAAGGGGTGTTACGCTTCAACGTTTCACCTTGATAAGTGATCCATTGGGAAGCGTCTGTTTTTACCTTGCCCGAATCCCAGCAGTCTCCTTTGCCTTGTGCCAGGAGTTCAGGGGAGGAGGCTACAAGAATATGATAGGCGGTTTGCATCACATTTTGTTCGTCCGATTCGATACGCCAGCCCAGACGGGGGTGGCGGATATCGATTCCCAGTGGATTCTTCAATTGCTCTGTTCGCAGGTCGGTGATGCGCAAGGCTGCGTGTGCCGTACCGGCGAGGATGAGAAGGTAAAGTAGGGATATTAATATCTTCTTATTCATATTGATTGCGTTATGATATTGAGTAATAGTTCAAGATTACTTTTATAAATGATAATTTGTAAACCTGTTATAAAGATTAGGCGCGGATTACACGGATT
>OOAQ01002134.1_pt1 | contig 12357 bp, 11 predicted proteins | sample 1671051 | NCBI WGS metagenome assembly OOAQ01 (sample SAMN06348117, study PRJEB24527) | human gut metagenome | biome: human gut; feature: ankylosing spondylitis patient; material: feces | host: Homo sapiens | place: China | collected 2015-10
GCTGATCGCGCTCATCGTAAAGGCGCATTTTCTTAGCACGGTAGTAGGCGGTAGAGCCGATCTTCATCTCGTAGACGACTTGGTCGTTCAAAAGCTCGGTGGTGAGGGCGTAATAGACCAGCTGCGCTTCCTCGGGCTTGCCGAGATAAAAGATAGGAGGCTTTTCACAGGGAACGCCGTTTATTTGACCGATATCGCCGGAATGGATGAGGTAGTGACCTTCGCCATAGTAGTCGACATTAGAAATATGCGGGGAGAAAAATTCGCTGCCGCGCTCTTTGCCGTACTGCCAGACTTGGCGGACGGTGCGGCGCTCCAGATCCAAATGGTAGCGCACACCGCGGCTGTATTTGTCGCGGGCATCGATGTCTTCTGCGGCAAATTTGCTGCGCCAAGCGCCGTTGTCGAATAAGAAAATATCGCCGTCGGGCAGCATGACGCAGGCGTGCTGGGCGTAGAACCATTCTACGCTGTCGTCTTCGGGGGTGAGGAAGTAGCGATCGACATATTCCTGCGGCCATTTGCGGCTGTCGCCTAAGATCCAGTTGATCTGACCACTTTGATAGTCCACGTTGATGACGGCGTCCAGATTGCGGCCGGAAAAACTGAGGCTTTGGCTGCGCTGATCGTACCAGACGGCGTTATTGTGCAGCCAGTCGTGAGCGCTGGCGCGGTTGCCTGCGGCGGCGGTGGCCGGCAGCAGGGCCTTGAGGTCAAAAGTCTTGATGATCCTCCCGCTCTCACGGTCTAGGACGAGACAGAGGTCTTCTACTGTATCGCGGCTGAGATCCTGCGTCAGGATAATGATATTGCCGTCCCCATCTTCGACATAATCATGATGGGTGCCGCCGGGCAGACGGTATTCTTTATAAATTTTGCCGACAGTGCTCATCTCGTAAATGCCGGTGACCACATAAGGCAGGGCCAGCAAACGCTCGGTGGCGATCCAGAGATGACCGTTGGCCACGCGCTTGATGTCAAAGACCACATCCAGCGTCGTGTACCAGCGCAGGTCGCCGGCATAGTCATAGGCGACCATTTTGCTGAAGGAGGAGGGGCTGACGAACATCACATTGTCCTCAAAATACTCCGGCGTGGTCTGGACATATTCCGGCACAGGAATATTGGCCGGGGCTGGGTCTGTCTGGATGAAGAGGCTTTGGCTGCGGCCATCGTCCAGCGTGAGGATGACTTGATTGCGATAGTCGGCATAGAGACCGTAAATAGGCAGGATATGGGTAGTATTGGCAGCGAAGGTGAAGGACATATCGCCGCCCTGAGCCTTGCCCTTGACGGTGACGGTAACGCTGCTGGCCTGGGGCAGGCGAAAAAGGATGAGTGCGGTCAACGGGGCGATGAGATAGGGATTAACGAGGATAAGCGGCGCGTCAAAGGGATAGTCGGCTTCGTCAAAGCGTGCCAGAAAAGCGGCCTCTGCTTTTTGCTGCTCTTCTATAATGTGGGGATGATAGTGATAGGCTGTGGTAGACATAGAAACGCTCCTTTGTTGTCAGTATTGGTCGATCGATCTGGCTCTATTTAATCAAAAACATAAAAATAATTCATTAGTTTGCGCTAATGAATTGGGGAGAATATCAAAAAAGCGGCGGTAAAATGAGGGAGCTCATTATACCGCCGCGGTCATATCTGCACAAAAAAACCTGCCGCAGAAACTGGGGCAGGTCTAAATGATCTTTTTCTCTAGTATTATATTACCACAAAATGCGTGAAAATTCAAGACTGGTGAATAGCAAAAATATGGACTATAATCAATTCCTTACTAAGGAGGCGAGGTTCATGACGGAGGATAGCTGGCTGGAAGTGATGGCAGGACAGGTGCAGCTTAAGCAGATCTTGGCGGTGAATGAGCACACAGCGCCGTATGGTTTGGTCTTGAGCGAGGCGGATGCAGCGGTGCTTTTGGCAGAACGGCAGAAGGCGCTGCGCTATGAACGGCGGGTGGAATTTGGCGAGAGCATTTTGCCGAAGATCATCGAGACATTTTGTGCATCACAGTATATCCATCAGGCCAATTATGTGGAAACGCTGATCAGGCTGCAGGAGATCTTTTTTCTCTACAAAAATGAGATGAATGATGAGATCACCGATGATGAGCTGCTGAACTTCATGCAGGAGCAGTTTGAGACGATCTGCTGCGGCGATTTGGATTATCTGGAGGGCACCTGTCTGGATATATTCGCGCAGGCGGTGCGGGCGGGCTACAGCGGCTATCAGGATACGGAAGGGCGATCGTCGTTTGCCCAGTTTGACCCGGTGAAACGCTGGGATAAGGAATTGTATCTGGAGACGCTGCGGAATCTGATCTGGAGGTAGAGATGATGACAGTCAAGGGATATGGACCAGAGGAACTGATCGCGCTGACCGCGGAACTGGCGTGGAAGTATACGGGCTGTGAGAGCACATCCATGACGTATGAACGGGCGCAGTCATTGATGGAAGCGGTGCTTTACTGTATCGAAATAGAGGGCCGCTGGGGCGAGGAAGCATTGGCGGCCGGCCGAATGTCCGCTAAGGAGGCGTATCAAAGGGGCTATGCGCGCGTTTTGGAGAAGATGAGCGAGCTGGTGCAGCTGGTGGAAACGGTGCTGGCGGATTTCGAGGATTATGGGGTGCTTTGTCTGCGTGATACCATGCGGCACGGCCTGCCGGAATTTCTGCGGCGGTATGACGCGCGGTTTGCGCCGCAGGAGACGCTTTTGACGCTGGACTATCCGCTGTTGACGGCGGTGGATCAACTGGGCGGTGTGGCGGCAGTCTATCCGTATACAGCGTGTATCGGCTATGAGCAGCGATTTTTGCAGGCATTTGACAAAACGTATGTGACGTCGCTGCTGCGCGCCTACCACAGAGAATACGCGCTGCTGGTGGAAAATATCTGCGGCTTGGTGCTGCAAAATACGCTGGGCCATCTTTTGCTGGCCAAGCCTTTGTCTGAGCGCGGCTTCCGTGCGGGTGACCAGGCCAAATTGGCGGCGCTTTTCGCCGACAGATCGCAGCAGGAGGCGCAGGCTATATTGGCGCAGGCCGTGCAGGCCTTGGTCGCAGACGGTTATGACGGTGACGAGGAACTGAGCTGGTATCTGGGCGAGGGGCTGGAAGATATAGCGGCCAGAGCCAGACAAGGAGCGGCCAGCGGTCATTTGGAGACGGTATTCTTCTTTTAGGAGAGTGTGCAAGAATGGTCGAGTCTTCTTGGGCGGAGCGCTCTATAATGGGTATCAGAAGGGAGCGAGGCAGATGGACGAGCATATAGAGGCTGTGCAGAGGATGCAGGATCATATCGAAATGCACTGGATGGAGGAGATCACGCTGGCTGATCTGGCGCGGGCGTCCCATTTTTCACCGTGGTACGCGCACCGTTTGTTCACCGAGCAGGTGGGACTGACGCCGGGCGATTATGTGCGCAGGCTGCGCCTGTCGCGGGCAGCTCTGCGTCTGCGGGATGAGGATCTGAGCATCACGGAGGCGGCATTTGCGGCGGGATTTGGCAGCGTGGATGGTTTTCAGCGGGCATTCCTGCGGGAATTCGGCTGCAATCCCGGCGCGTATGCGGCAAAGCCTGTGCCCATCTATCTCTTCACGCCTTATGGTGTCAAATTCAAACGAATCGAAAGGAGCGAGCGTATGGAAACCGTCAGAAACGTTTTTATTCAAGTGGTGGACAAGCCCGAGCGGAGTGTGATCATCAAGCGGGGCAAGTCGGCAGCGGATTATTTCGCGTATTGTGAGGAGGTCGGCTGCGAGGTCTGGGGGCTTTTGAAAAGCATCCCCGCGCTGGAGGGTGAACCGGTGTGTCTGTGGCTGCCGAAAGCGTACCAAAAGCCGGGCACGTCGGAATATGTACAAGGTGTGGAGGTCGCAGCGGATTACAAGGGCATCGTGCCGGAAGGTTTCGAGCTGATCACGCTGCCTGCGGCCAAGTATATGATGTTTCAGGGCGAGCCTTTTGCAGAGGCGGATTATTGTCAGGCCATCGAAGATGTCCAGCGATCTATGGCGAAATATGATCCGTCTGTCTTGGGGCTCACATGGGATGAGCGTCAGCCGCGCATCCAGCTGGAACCCATCGGTCAGCGGGGCTATATTGAGCTGAGAGCCGTCTGCGAAAAATGATCTGGAAAGCGTAAGTACCGCCTTTTGTCCTGGGGACAAGGGGCGGTTTTTTGGATTGGCGGCAAAAAGAAATAGCCAGAACGCCGGTCTTATGGTAAGCTGGTCTTAAGGGTGGAGAAGACGGGGGGAAAAGGACATGGAACTGATCCGAGTGACGAAGGAAAATCTGGCGCAGGAGCATATTTGCTGTGCTATCTCTAAGAATGACGACTGCCAGGTGGCAGCGAAGAAGGCGTGGCTGGCAGAGCGTTTTGACGAGGGGCTGGTCTTTTTGAAGGGCAATGTGCGGGGCAAATGTTTTATCGAATATATCCCAGCAGAAGCAGCCTGGCTGCCTATTGAGGCGGCGGGCTATATGGTCATCGATTGTCTGTGGGTGTCGGGCCAGTTCAAGGGGCAGGGCAACGCGGATCTTTTGCTGGAAGCCTGTATCCGCGACAGCCAGGCGAAGGGCAAAAAGGGGCTGGCAGTGCTGTCGTCGGAGAAGAAAAAACCATTTTTAGCGGACGCAGGTTATCTCCGGCATAAGGGATTTGTGCTCTGCGATACGGCTGGACCGTATTTCACGCTGATGGCGCTGCCCTTTGCGGAAGGGGAGCTGCTGCCGCGCTTTAAGGCGCAGGTGAGATCGCCGCATATCGATGAGGCGGGCTTTGTGCTCTATTATACCAAGCAGTGTCCGTTCACCGCCAAGTATGTGCCCAAGCTGGCCGAATTGGCGCAAGAGGCGGGCGCGCCGTTTCGGGCGGTCTGCTGTGAAAGCGCTGAAGAGGCCCAGCAGGGGCCGGCAGTCTGGACGACATTCAGTCTCTTTTATGACGGAGAGTTCATCACCCACGAGATATTGTCGGAGAAAAAGTTTGCCCAGCTTTTAGCGGATAAGGGCTGGTAAGGGAGGACAAAGATGATGAAGAAACGATTTAGCGGTATCGTGCTGCTCCTGCTCTTGGCCGTGGGGCTGACAGCCTGCGGCGGGCAAGGAGAGACCAAGCAGGGCATGACCATTCGGCCCAGTGAATTTTCTGAGGAAACGCAGAAGGTCTTGGCGGTCGTGGATGATGAGCTGGCCTTTTTTGATTACGCAGTGGACGAGAGCATTCGCTCCAAATCCGTCAACATCTGGCAGTACAAAGACGGCCAGTGGGTCAGCGCAGGCCAGACCTTTGGTGATCTGGACGAGCGGAAGGCGACGATCGCCATCCGCCTGAATGATGCGTCGTATGATATCATTGAGATCACCGACAGCGGCCGCAATAAGTACAGCAGCAAAAGCGTAGTGGATTTCAGCACAGCAGGCGCGCAGTCTGCCAAGCGTCTGGATGGACCGACGACCATCACAGCGGGGACAGAGATACCTCTCTGGGTCGTGCTGGGCTACGAAAACGATAGGATCGATACCAGCAACGCCACAGGCGATTTTCGCCAGGCAGACTGCGTCAGCGGCCTGGCAGTGACCGTCACCTTTTACGAGGAAGCAATGGAGCATTATGTAAATGCTGCATCGTCAAGTACCAGTCGATAATAGACAGCGTGAAAAAGACCATTTTACCTCAGGTAGGATGGTCTTTTTTGGCGTTCGTCACAGCATTGTAAGATTTGCCTGTTATGCTGGGGTCAGATCAAAGAGAGGAGCGATGGGTATGGCGATCTTGGAAGCCAGACATTTGCAGAAATATTACGGGCAGGGGGCAAAATTGGTACGGGCTGTGGATGATATCAGCCTGGAGGTGGAAAAGGGGGAATTCGTGGCTGTCGTGGGTACCAGCGGTTCGGGCAAAACAACGCTTTTGAATCTCCTGGGGGGATTGGATCATGCGGACAGCGGGGAGATCGTGATCGATGGGCAGTCGATCACCCGCATGCGGGATGAGGAACTGACGGTGTTTCGCCGCCGCCGCATCGGCTTCATTTTCCAGCATTACAATCTGGTGAGCATGCTGGATGTGTACAAAAACATCACGCTGCCTATCCGGCTGGACGGGCACAAGGTGGATGAAGCGTTTTTGGAACAGATCGTGTCTACCTTGGGACTTACCGGCAAGCTGAAACGGCGGCCGAATGAACTTTCCGGCGGTCAGCAGCAGCGCGTGGCTATTGCGCGGGCCATTGCGTCCAAACCGGCGCTGGTCTTGGCGGATGAACCGACGGGCAATTTGGATTCCCGTACCAGTGAGGAGGTCATGGGACTTTTGCAGATGACCAGCCGTCAGTTCCACCAGACGATGATCATGATCACGCACAATGAGGAGATCGCCCAGCTGGCGGACCGCATCATCCATTTGGAGGATGGACGCATCGTGGGAGGTGGGGGCCATGTACGCTAACAACAACAAGCAGGTGGCGGCGGAACTGGCCAGAGAAAATCTGCGCAGTCATCGGACGCGCAACATCATGGCCATTTTGGCCATCTTTTTGACCACGGTGCTGATCGCTGCGGTGTTCACAGCGGGGTTCAGTCTGATCTATACGGGGCAGAATGCCTCAGAACAAACGCCGGGACCAGCGTCTGACGGCTATTTTACCGGCGGACGGGAAAATTATGAACGTATCCAAGCCCATGAGGCAGTGGAGTGGGCGGATTTTGTGCAGAAGGGGTCGCGGCTGGCCCTGCACAACGATATCTTCAGCGGCGTGGAGACACGGCTGTATGCGCCAGATGACAACTTTTACCGCGACAATCTGGTGCAGCTAAAAGCAGGCGCTTATCCTGCGGGGCCGGAGGAGATCTTGATCTCTGATACGCTAGCTGAACGGCTGGGTGAGGCTGGACAAGTGGGGCAGCCGTTTACCTTGCAGGTGATGCTGGGCGCGCGGGGGGAAGAAGTGGAAGAAGCGGTGCCCATGACCATCTGCGGCATTTACCATAATCCGCTGGAAGTGATCGCCAATGTCTATGATGAGATCTATGTGTCACCGGATTTTATTCCCAAGTACAATCCGCTGGCTGATCCTCAGGATCAGATCATCTATGTGCAGCTTGGTGACCTGAACCCGCTCAAGATGAAGACGGATGTGCGGGATAGTCTGGCGCGTATTGCGGAAGCCACGGATACGCCGATCTATTCGCCGGGCAAAAACAGCGGGCTGCTGTCGTCGACTTTGGCCGCCATGGCGCCGGTGTTTGTATTCGTCCTGCTGCTCATGGCCAGCGGGTATTTTCTCATCTACAATGTGTTTTATATCTCCATCGTCAGTGACATCCAGTGGTTCGGGCTGATGAAGACCATCGGCGCGACGGGCAGGCAGCTGAAGGCGATCCTGCGCAGGCAGGTGCGCCTACTGGCGGCAGTGGGCATCCTTGCGGGCGGTGCGGCTGGCTATCTGGTGGGATTGGTCATTGCGCCGAAGGTGCTGGCAATGACCAACTGGGCGCTCTACTATAAGGCGCCGTCTTTTGTCTGGGTGATGCTGTTTGCGGCGGTGTTTGCCGGACTGACGGTGAAGATCAGTTCAAGCCGGCCGCTCAAGCTGGCGTCCTCCATTTCGCCGATCGAAGCGCAGCGCTTCACGCCGAAACGGCGCAAAAATGCTTTCACTATCCTCTCCCTGGCGCTCTCGGGCATCATTTTCCTGGCGGCCAGCAATGTGGCTATCGGCTATCAGCCGGAGGTCTTTGTGGATCGCTTCAATCAGGAGGATTTCCAGATCACGCAGAAGGGGACGATATGGGCACAGGAGGAGATGTATGATCCAATCCCGCCGCAGCTGGCCGATGATCTAGAGGCGCTGGACTTCGTCGAGCGGGTGGATAAGGTCTATATCGCCCGCACTCACCACACACCGGATCAGTGGAATTATTATCCCGTATCCATGGGCGAAGTCAAGGCGGAGGGACCGCTGTGGACGTATTTCCAAAAGCTGCGCGGGCTGGACATCGGTGATCCGTCCAGCGCTGTCTGGGGAGCGCCTGTGGTCAATGAACGGGGCAATCTGGCGATCTCCATAGCGGGAGTGCCGCCGCACAGACTCAGCACAGAGGCGGTCAATTTCCAGGTGCTGGAGGGCAGTTTGGATGCGGAGCGATTTGCACAAGGTGGTGGTTTGATCTATAATATGCGGGGATCGTTCAATAATGTGGCAGAGCTTGCAGACGAGGAAGAACTGCACGTGGGCGATGTGCTGCCCATCACCTTTTATGATGATGCAGCGGACCGCTATGTGACCAAGGAACTGACGGTGCTGGCCATCATCAAGGCGGCGCACGAATATTCTTCCAGCGATATAAAGGAGGCTGAGCTCATTTTGCCGGATACGCTCTTTCGGAAGATCTATTCCGGGGCAGATGAGATGATCGGTGCGCTAGAGATCAAGGCGCTGCATGAGCTCAAGTGCGAGGAGATCGGGACGATCCGTGAGGTGATGATGGCGACGCATAATTTCCAGCTGATGACCGATTCGCGCTACAACAGCCGCATCGAGGGGCTCAAAAATCAGGAGACTTACGCGGTGATCGGCTTCTTCCTGGCGGGTATCTTGGCAGTGATCGGCTTATCCAATGTGGTCAATACGGTGACAGCTAACGTGCTTTCGCGCAAGCTGGAATACGCTGCCATGCAGTCAGTCGGCATGACCAAGCGGCAGCTGGGCCGGTTGCTCATGATGGACAGCGCCAAATACTGCGGTCTGGCCTTGGTCATAATGCTGCCAGTGGGCGGGTATTTAGCCAAGCTGCTGGCGGAGAATTCGCTTTTCACAGGCTTCAACGCGGTGCTTTTCGTGCAGAGCGCGCTGGCGGTGACAGTGATCCTCTTAGCCGTTTGTCTGGTATTGGCGGCCATTTTAGTTTGGGTGCTCAATCGCCGCTCTATCGTGGAGCGGCTGCGGGAGATCGCATAAGAGAAAGGAGACGGGCAGATGCAGACGATCTTGGTGGTGGAGGATGACCGACTGCTTGGCGAGGGGATCACCTTTGCTTTGGAAAAGGCGGGTTTTGCAGTACGGCAGGCGGATCGTCTGGAGGCTGCCGCCCGCTTGTTGGAAAAAGCGCCGGATCTGGTGCTTTTGGATATCAATCTGCCTGACGGCGACGGTCGGGAGTTTTTGGCGCGTATCCGTCTGCACAGTCAGGTGCCGGTGATCGTGGTGACGGCCAAGGATACGGAAAAAGACATGATGGCTGGTTTTGATGCGGGCTGTGATGATTATGTGACCAAGCCGTTTTCTCTGCCGGTGCTGGTGAAAAAGATCCAGGCCGTGCTCAAGCGGGCAGGCAGTCAAGCGGGCAAGCTCCTTCTTTTGGGCGATCTCTCCTATGATCTGGAGGCGCATATCCTCTGTAAAAAAGGGCAGGAGGTGCGCCTGACCGCCACGGAACAGCGCCTCTTGGAGCTCTTCCTCAGGCACCGCGGCCAGGTGCTGACCAGAGAGCAGATCGTGGAGCACGTCTGGGATACGTATGAAAACTATGTGGATGAAAATACGCTCAATGTCAATATCCGCCGTCTGCGGGAGAAATTGGAGGATGACGCCAAGGACCCGCAGTATATCAAGACGGTCTTTGGCATCGGCTACAAATGGCAGGAACACTGAAACGAGCGAAAGGGGAGAGCGTGGTGCGGCAGCAGGCGGAACGGACGATAGGAGGGCTTTTGGCCGCGCTGGCGGCAAGCGGCATAGCGGCGGCGGTGCTGGCGTATCATCTGCCACAAGGGGCGCCAGTGATCATCCTGGGCCTGACGCTGGCGGCTGCGGTGCAGGTCTGGGCAGCCTTCGCCCGCATCAGACGGGTCGTGGATGGGACGCTCTCCCAAGTGGACGATACCATCAGAAGCCTGTTGGAAGGGCGGCAGGAGCAGTATTTCTCGCCCAATGAGGATACGCTGCTGGGCAAATTCCAGACCGAGATCGCGGCCCTCTATGAACTGCTCACTGCGGGCAAGGCGCGGGAGGAAGCGGCCAGAGAGGAATTGGAGCGCACCATCAGCCATTTGGTGCACCAGCTGAATACGCCCATCACCAATATTCGCTTGTACAGCAATTTTTTGCTGGAGGAGGATCTGACTGCCCAGGAGCGGCAGCGTTTTGCCCAGCATATCCAGGCGCAGGCAGAGAAGGTGAGCTTTTTGGGCGAAGGTTTTGCCAAGCTGTCGCGGCTGGAAACGGGCATCATGCGTTTTAAGGTGGAGCGTCAGCCCATTCTGCCTATGGTGCTGGCTGCGATCGACGGAGCGTCTGCCAAGGCCAGCGCCCACGGCAACACCATCGTGCTCACCGGTGATCAGCAGCTGGCGGCGCGCTTTGATCCCAAATGGACGCAGGAAGCACTCTTCAACGTGCTGGATAATGCCGTCAAGTACAGTGACAGCCATACCCCTATCGCGGTGGAGATGACCGCTTATGAACTCTTCGTGCGCATCAGCGTCACCGACTCCGGCCAGGCGCTGGCTGCGGAGGAATATGCCCAAGTTTTTCAGCGCTTCTACCGCAGTGAAGCGGTGCGGGAACAGGAGGGCGTGGGGCTGGGACTTTATCTCGCCCGCGAGATCTTGCGCAGTCAAGGCGGCTACATCAAGGCCGAAAGTTTACACGACGGCAGGGTACGGTTTAGTCTCTATCTGCTGAAATAAAAAAATCCCCCTTGGCGATATACGCCAAGGGGGATTTTTGGGTGTCAGCCATAGATCATCAGCAGGCCTACCGCCATACCGATAATGATAAAAAATGTGGGCAGTTTGCTGCGGTACATGAGGATGGCCTGGGGAAGTATTTCGCCGAAGACCACATAGAGCATGGCGCCGCTGGCGAAGGAAAGGCTCAAGGTGAGGCCGATAGGCCCTACGTCGCCCAGCCAATAGCCCAAGATAGCGCCGATGACCGTGGGAAAGCCGCTGAGAGCGGTGATGGCGATGGCGTTGAAACGGTTCATGCCGCCGCCGATCAAGGGAACGACGACCGCCATGCCTTCAGGGATATTGTGCATACCGATGAGGACAGCCAAGATCATGGCTGTGCCGGTGAGCATACTGTCCGCACCAGCGTAAGAGGCGCCGATGGTCATGCCCTCAGGCACATTGTGCAGGGCAATGGCGCAGGCCATGACGATGCCGGCTACGAAGAGGGAGCCTTTGGAATCGTTGTTGCGGCGGGGTTCGTTGTAATGGTCAGCGTGAGTCAGTTCGTCGATGTCATCAGCGGTCTTGGGATGCTCGTCGTCGATGTGAGCCACTTCGGGATTGGCCTTGCTGTCGATGACGGCATTGAGCAGATAAACGACAGCCACGCCGGCGCAGAGACCGGTCAGCACGGCGATGATGTCATTGCTGGTCTCGATGGCTTCGCGGACGAGGTCAAAGCAGACGATGCTGATCATGACGCCGCCGGCAAAGGACAAGAGCAGACTGATGGTCTTGCTGGAATCCTTGCGGAAAAGTGCGCCGACCACGCCGCCTAATCCTGTACCAACGACGCCGGCCAAGGTAGTGGAGATAATGAGTTGTAGCATACAGAGATCGCTTCTTTCGTTATAGGAGTCGCTGCTCCAGGTTGTGCAAAACACAGGAGGAACTGGGGAAATAAGAGACATTTCCCGGGAAATAGCCTGCTCCTGCCTGTAAAACGTCAGCCTAGCGGCTGCGCTCAAAATAGGTGAAAAGCCAGCCGTCCGTATCCAGGACGACATTGTAAACATACTGCTGTTCTTCGGTGGCGCTGCCTTTGATGATCTCATCATTGCGCAGCGTGTAGCTGCGGCAGTTCAGCGCGCACTGAAAGGTGATATTGAAATGATTTTCTTCCTGACGGCAGCCAGCTAAGGCAGTCTGCTCGAGCGAAACGCCGTCGTAGGACGTCAGGCGGCCATCTAAATGCTGATTGGCGATAATGTAGTCGACCTGCTTTTTGAGCCGGGGATGGCTGTGGACCAAGAGATCGCTGTCCTGTTTGGTAATGGCGTGAAAAATCGAGATCAGCGTTTCCTCCGCCTGCTGGGCATAGCGCTTATCGTCAAAATCAGGATAGCACCCGCGGATCTTGGGCAGGCAGGCGGACGCACAGTCTTGGATCGCGGAACAGGTGCTCACCGCTTGATGGGGGCCAATGGCAGCAGAGGGGCGTTTTTTGTGCTCCAATAGGACAAAGCCGAGCAATAGGGCGCACACAAAGATGAGTAGATAGCTCATGTGAGACCTCACTTTGAAAAAAATCAGTGTTTTTGTCGTGTAAGATGATTATACCTTATTCGCGGCCGCAGGGCTATATCAATTTGTGAAAAATCGGCCAAAATAG
>OOAQ01002136.1_pt1 | contig 12346 bp, 8 predicted proteins | sample 1671051 | NCBI WGS metagenome assembly OOAQ01 (sample SAMN06348117, study PRJEB24527) | human gut metagenome | biome: human gut; feature: ankylosing spondylitis patient; material: feces | host: Homo sapiens | place: China | collected 2015-10
TGATACCCGTAAGTATCATTCCAACAATTATCTATGCGACTTCATGTCGCACCCACGGCGTATCCAAATGATGGATTGCGACACACCGTTTCTGCGCGTTCACACCCGTTCCGAGCATGGAAGTGGAACCGAACAGCACGCGCACCGTTCCGGCGTTCATGGCGTCTATCACCCCCTTGCGTGCCTTGTCGGTCTTGCACTCCTGAATGAAGCGCACCTCGCTTGCCGGGATGCCGTAGTCCTCCGTCAGCTTCCGCTTTATCTCGCTGTACACGTTCCATCCGTCGCCCGGCTGGTATGTTCCCAGATCCGAGAACACGAACTGCGTGCCTTTCTGCGCGTCGTATTTGTGGTAATACTCCGCAATCGTCTTGGCGCAGTGGGAAGCCTTGTTGTCGGGGTGGTCCTCATAATGCGGGTCTATCATGCGCATGTCGAGAGCCATCTTCCGCGCGTAATCGGTGGCGATAAGCATCTTCGCCTTCTCCTCCGTTTCCGACAGGGGCGGTCTGCCCAGCAGCGTGGCGTCACCCGTCTTGGCGAACTGCATCAGCTGTTTGATGAAATACTCTTGGTCGGGCGTGGGAGGTATGTGATGCAGTATCTCGTTCTTACGCGGACGATCCACACCCACGTCCTCCGCCGTGCGGTAATCGGTAATCTCGTTGTAGAAGGCGGCAAGCTCCGGCACTTTGATGAAATATCGGAAACGCTCCTTCTGAACCACATTGTTCGTCACGTTGAACTCGAAGTCGGTTGTCTTTTTGGCGAAAATTGCCGCCCATGCGTCGAAGCATCGGATATCCTGCCTTTCCAATTCCTTCGGACGCAGATACTTGAAGAGCAGGTACAATTCCGTCAGACTGTTGGAAATGGTTGTGCCGGACAGGAACGTAGCCCCCAAGTCCTTGTCCGTGCGCTCCTGTATAGTTCGTATGGCAAAAAGCATATTCAGGGCTTTCTGGCTTCCTTCCGAGTTTCCCAACCCCGCCACACGGTCATGCCGGGTGTTGAAAGTCAAGTTCTTGAATTGGTGGCTCTCGTCAATGAAGATGTGGTCGATGCCCATCTGCTTGAAGTCCACTACGTCATCCGTGCGGGATTTGATGGCGTGTTCCACTTTCTCCAACTTCGCCACAAGGTTGTGCTTGCGTTTCTCCAATCCTTTCAGCATCGCCCGCGACACGTTCTTGCCCTGCTGCCGCAGCACTTCAAGGTTTTCCTCCACCGTGTCAAGCTCCGCTTGCAGGATGCGCTGTTGCAACTCCGGTGACTGCGGAATCTTGCCGAACTGGTCGTGCGACATGATGACGCAATCGTAGTCGTTGTTCTTGATGTTGTTGAAGAAACGCACGCGGTTGGCGGTCGAAAAGTCCTTTTCCGAAGCGTAGAGGATACGGGCATTCGGATATGCCGCCTGATAGGTGGCGGCAATCTCCGCCACGTTCGCCTTCAAGCCGATAATCATCGGCTTATGCGCCAAGTTCAGACGCTTCATCTCATGCGCTGCAATGCACATTATCAGCGTCTTACCTGTTCCGACTTCATGGTCGCATATTCCGCCGCCGTTCTGTTTTATCATCCAGACGCAATCCTTCTGCGACGGATAAACGCTTTGAATACCACGGCTTGCCAATCCTTTCAGATTGAGGTCGGGAAACGTCTGGTGCGAGCCGTCATACTTCGGGCGCACGAAACAGTTGAACTTGCGGTTATACATCGTTGTCAGCCGTTCTTTGAACTGTGGCGACTGCTCTTCCAGCCATTCCGAGAACCCGTTGCGTATCTCGTCTATCTTGGCGTTGGCAAGCTGTATGCCCTCACTGTCACGCACCTTAATGTCATTGCCATTCTCGTCCTTACCGATAGACTTCATCATGTCAGGGCAGGTGTTGTGCAGGGCGTGTTTCAACAGGTGCATACCGTCATAGTTCCGGTAATAGCCCTTCACTAAGAACTCGTCCGTGATCTTCATGGTGCGGTAGCCGCACGCCACGGAAAACTCGTCCATGCTGGCGGAATAGGCGATTTTCACGTCCGTGTCGAAAAGATGGCTCATGTAGGCGGCATACACGCCCGTGGGAATCCAGCGTTCACCGAAGTTGAAGTCGAGGTCTTCAAAGGCGATACGCTGCGGTTCGGCTTCCTTCAAAGCCTCCAAAGCCTGTTTCACTTCCGGCAATCTTTCGTTTTCGGGATTACCGCCTATCCATGCCTCTATGCGCTCCGCCTTCTCTATCACGTTCCCCGCGATGAAGCGGTCTTTAATCTCGTAACCGGTTACGAGCGGATTGTAGAAGATACGACCTTTGAGGGCATTGAGAAGCTCCTCTTCCGTACTGTCTGTTATCCCCCGCATATAGCCGAGATTGACCGTACCGTACTTGTTGAGCGATGCGGACAAGGCTTCTTCGGGAGAGCCGACGTTGGCATGGTTCTCCACCGAGAAGGAAACGGGACGGTCGAAGATGTCCGCCTTGACGAACTTGCCGTCCTCCGCACGTTCCAGCGAAAGGATGTCGCGCCCTCCGGCATCCATCATTACTAACTTCACGTTCTGTTTGGCATTGAGGTTGCCATAACGCATGACAAACTCGTCGTAACAGGTGTTCAGGTGTTCACGCCAAGGTACATTTTCCTCACGTCTGTTCGATTCATAGCGGTACAACCGCTCGTATGCGTCACGGAGCGATACATACAGCAACGCTTTCTCTTTCTGATAACCGGTTAGTCCAAGCGGCTGGAAGGTTGCACCGTAGGGAGTAATGTCCTTCAGATAACCGATGTCGCGTGCCCTGTTTGCCACCAGCGACCCTTCACGCAGGTGCATTTCCGGCGTGCGGTGATAGGGACGCGGCGTAAGGTCGGGGGCTTCCTCCTTCGGCTTTTCCGTTTCAAATTCCGGGAATAGTGAAGCGGTTGCTTTCTCACTTGGGCTATTGTCCGTAATAGGAACGGGAGTTGCCTCCGGCTGTGCTTCGGGTTGTTTTGCTGCTTCCTTTTGCTCCGGTTTGTTATCCGACGAAGGCACAAAGGCAGGATTCATCGTGTCCTTGATACCCGACTTTTTCAGTTGTTCCTGTCTGTGCCGTTCCGCTTCAAGCCGTAGAGCCTTGCGCCGTTCCGGTGTCAGGCTCATCATCGTTTCATAGAAGCCGTTGATGGGTGGATTGGTGTCCCAGTCCAAAGTGGCATAAATATCTTCAGGGTCGCTTTGCTTCCCTGCACTTTCCGGCTTTGCCTTCTTGCTTTCGGTTGCAGGCTTGACGGATTCAACAGGAGGAACTGCCATAATCGGCGGTTTCGGTTTAGGAATAGCACGCTTTGCCTTGTTTTCCTTTTTGGTTGCCTTTTTCTTTTTGGCAGGTTCTTCTATGGGCATACCCCAAAGGTCAAGCAGAGTGAGCTGAACGGCATTTGAATGATTCGTCTGGCGTGGCTCAATCTCCGGCTTCTCGTCTATGGGTTGAACTTTCGGTTTCTCCGCTTCTGTGATAAAAACATTAGCGGTAGAAGTCACCGCTTCTACTTTCGGAGACGGCTGTACTTCCACATTCATACTTTTATCCGTACTTTCCGTTTGCGTCGGATGCAGGCTATGTCTTTCGTAGAGTTCCCTGTTGAGTTGGTGCAGTTCTATTTTCAGATGTTCCCGTAAGTCTTCCGCCAATTGTACGGTATCGCCTCTGTGCATGAGCTTATAGGCAGGCTTTCCGTAAGGGTCGGTACTTTTGGTTAAATCCGTGTGGGAAAGCGAACCGATGCTCCATACATACCCATTTACGGAAGTGCCGATAGGGGTCTGTTCTGTTTGCACAAAAAGTTTCTCATTATAATACAGTTTCCCGTTCTTTCCGCTGTTCTTTTGCAGAATAATCAAATCACTGCCCACCTCCGTACCCGCATTTTCCGTAAAGAGGTTGTTCGGCAGACGGGCAACACCCACCAGATTGGCGTGGTTCATCATATACTCGCGTATGGGCGCATTGGTCGGGGCATCCAACACCCCCTGCGAGGTAATGAACGCCACGATTCCGCCTTCACGCACCGCATCAAGGCTTTTCAGAAAGAAATAGTTGTGTATCGTCTTGGATGCCGACCGTCTTGCCATGTCATGACTGTTGGTAAATTCCGGGTCGAACACCGCCACATCACCAAAGGGGATATTGGATATAGCCAGATCAAAATGGTTCATGAACGGCTTTTCAATTTTCTCGTACCCCTGTATCCTTACTTTCTGGTCGGGATGCAGGTGTTTCAATATCTTGCCCGTCATCAGGTCTTTCTCAAAAGCCATGATGTCCGCGTCCGGCTTGTTCTCTAATACGGCATCCACAAATGCGCCAACGCCTGCCGATGGTTCCAGTACCCGGTCGGGGCGTATGCCGTGTTCATGCAGCACGTCCGCAATAGTGCCTGTTATCTCCGGCGGAGTATAGAAAGCGGTCAGAACGGATTGCTTCATAGCATCCATGTACCGCTTATACTCCGTATCGTCTTTTGTATTCTCCCGTAGTAACTTGTGCAGTTCCACGGTAGGGGCAAACAGTTCGAGGTCGGATTTCGCCCAATGGACGGCATCCGTCAGTTCCTTTGCTGGGTTCAGTATGCACTTCAGTCCACCGAAACCGCAATAACGCTCCAACAAGAGCCTTTCGCGTGCGGTGGGGGTGCGTTGTTCCCTGTCAAGGACGAATGCCGTCCGTATCGCCTCGATGTTGTCCCGCAACCTTTGTTTGCGGTTAAACGCCATATTCCTCTATATAAAGGACGACAGCCCCCGTCAGCTCCGTGTAGAGCAGGTCATAATCGGGCGACAGGGCGAAATTGTCATCCGAAAGGTCATAAATGGAGAATACGTTTCCGACAAGCGGCAGCAGTTTTCGGGTAAAGGATTCACGCTCCGCTTCCGGCACGTCGTCGGCAAACTCGTTCTCTACGACTTCGCGCAGGATGGCGTACTTGGAGTAGCGAAGCCCCTCCGTCAGCGTGCGCATAGCCAATTCCTGCGCACCTGCGGCGGGATAGCCTTCGAGCATTGCCCGTTCATACGTTCCGGCGGCACGGTCGGCGCGTTCACGGATGAAGGCTTCGTCGGTCGCCTGTTCAAATCTGTTTGTTCGGAGATAGTCTAGCAGGTACAGACCGTAGTAGGAAAAGTCGGTCTGCCCCTCGTTTTTCTTCTTGTTGTTCATTACTTTGGAATTTAGTGGATTGGTAAATCATGACCGGGATAATTGTCTGAAAGGAGAAAGAAAAGGCACTCGGTATCCCTCCGAGTGCCACCACTAAATCCAAAGCATGAGTGTAATCCGGTATCGAAGAACAGTTCATTACTCTGAATCAGTGGCAAAGTTACTCATTATTTTCTTCTTCTCGCAGAGGTTGCCTTACTTTTCCTTTCGGGGAACACGAAAGTCGTGTTGTAGTCCCCGTCAAAGGCAACCACGGCATCGAAACTCTTGCCCTGCTTGCTCTTGAAACCTTTGAGCAGTTTCGTGTGTCCGTCGGTGAGCAGGTCTTTGATTTCGTCATCGGTGAGGGTACGGTTTGCCTTCAGGCGGAACACGGGCAGCCCGCACTCCGCGTTGTCGCAGCGGACGACCTTGCCGTAGAACTGCATACTGCCCGTCCCGCACTTGGGACACTTGCAGCCGGAATCCCTGCGGGCGAACAGTTTGTCGCACGAGAGCAGTTCGGAGGTAATCTCCTTTGTGTACGCCTCTATCTCCTTGCGGAAGGTATCGGCGAGCAGTTCCCCGCGCTCGATGCGTGCCAGTTCCTTCTCCCATTCACCCGTCATGGCGACGTCGGCGATGAGCATCGTCTTCACGACCGAGTAGAGGGCAAGCCCTTTTTCGGTGGGTACAAGCGACTTCTTGCAACGTTCCATGTAACCGCGTTTGAAAAGCGTTTCGATGATGGCTGCACGGGTGGCAGGCGTGCCGATGCCGCAATCCTTCAATGCCTGACGCAGCGCGTCGTCCTCTATCTCCTTGCCAGCCGTTTCCATTGCGGACAGCAGGGAGGCTTCGGTATGCAGCGGCTTAGGCTTGGTCTTACCTTCCGTGATGGAGGCGGCTTTCAGTGCCAGCCTATCGTCTTCCTGCCAGCCGGGTATGATGGTCTCCTCTTTCTCTTCCTCGCCATAGACTGCACGCCACCCGACTTGCCTGATAACACTGCCTTTCACCACGAACTCCGCTCCGGCACACTCCGCCGTAACAGTAGCGGTGTCTTTGACGCATTTTTCAGAGAAAGCCTCAATCATGCGTCCGGCAATCATCTGATAGACGGTATTATCTTCTTTGGAGAGGAACAGCGGTTTCTCGCCCGTGACGAGTAGGGCATGGTGGTCTGTTACCTTGCCGCCGTCCACGCTGCGGCGTGTCGGCACTGCCTTCGGATTGACTTTGTCTTTCCATTCGGGCAGGTTGCCGATGAAGGCGAGCAACTTGGGAATTTCCACGAACACGTCTTCGGGGATGTAGCGGCTTCCGGTTCTCGGATAGGTGATAAGTTTCTTCTCGTAGAGCTTCTGCGCGATTTCGAGTGTCTGCTCCGCTGTGAAGCCGTGTTTGGCGTTGGCCTCCTTCTGGAGCGTGGTCAGGTCGTACAGGAGCGGAGTGTCCTCTATCTTCTCCTTGCGCTCCGCTTTCGTGACGGTGGCTGTGCCTGCTTCCTTTACTTTATTATATAATTCCGTCGCAGGCTCTTTCTCTTTCCATTTCTCGGAGGACGAGAATTTCACGGTATCACCGTTGCCTCCGTCTGCGGCGATATGGAGCTGCCAGAACGGTTCTACCGTGAAACGGCGGTTCTCCCAGTAACGTGCGCATACCATCGCCAGCGTAGGTGTCTGTACCCGTCCGACGGAATATGTGCCGTGTCCGGCGGCGATGGAGAGTGCCTGCGTGCCGTTGATGCCCACAAGCCAGTCGGATTCGCTCCGTGCTTTGGCGGCAAGGTAGAGGTTGTCGTATTTGTCGCCCGCTTCGAGGTTGCGCAGTCCCTCACGGATAGCCTTGTCGGTAAGCGAGCTGATCCACAGGCGCACGAAAGGAGTGGTGCAACCCGTATAGTGGTAGAGGTAGCGGAAGATAAGCTCTCCCTCGCGTCCGGCATCGGTCGCCACGATGATCTGCTCGCTTTCCTTGAAAAGACGGGCGATGATTTTTATCTGCGACACCACGCCGCTGTCGGACTTGTAGCCTTTCTCTGTCTTTTCCTGACGGGGAATGAGCGTGAAGGTTCCGGGGATGACGGGCAGGTTACCACGGACGAAACCACGTATGCCGTAGCCGTCGGGCATGGCAAGCTGGACGAGGTGTCCGAATGCCCATGTCACGGCATAGCCGCCTCCCTCGAAATATCCTTCCTCTCTTTTTGTCGCGCCCACGATGCGGGCGATTTCACGTGCCACGGATGGCTTTTCTGCAATGATTGTCTTCATGTTTTCTTACTTTTTAGTGATACTTTGGATTCTATTTTGGATTTAGTGGTGGACACGGGAGATTACATCTTCATGCCCTTGTTGTTTTTCTTCTGTGGTTTCTCCTGCTGCTGTTGCTGTTTGTCGTCCTTCGGAGCGGTCTGTCCCTTCTGCAACGGCTCTTTCAGGTTCTTGGTCGCCTCGTTGGTCTTGCCCTCGCTGTTCACCGCCACCTGTGTGCGGCTTTCGTTGGAGGGGGCTACCTTCTGTGCGTTGTCAGGATTGGTGTCGTAGCGATAAGGACGACCCTTCTCCGGGTTGAACTTGATATACATCGTGGCATGGAAACCCTGTTTGTCTGTCACGTTCTCCAGCTTTATCGCCTTACCCGCTGCATAATCGGCTTTCTGCTGGTCGGTGAAGTTCATGCCGCTCCATTTGCTGATGGGGCGGATGCTGCCGTCGGCGTTCGTCCACGTGTTGCGGCGTTGCTCTTTCTGTGGGGCTGCGGAATTTTCCATGCCCTGAGCCTGTCCTTGTGTGAGATTGTTCTTGGCTTCCTGCGTCTGGGCAGTACGCGGCGACCTGCCGGTTCCCGGTACGAACTCCACGCCTCGCTGCTCTACATTCACTTGAAGAGTGGTGACGAATTTCCTGCCGTCGTTGCGCTCAATAAGTTTGTCGCGCACGGGCAGCCCGGCACGCAGCATATCCTGTTCCTGTTTGGTGATTTCCGTCTTTCCGATGCGCTCCGGTATGCGCACTTTGTTTGCTGGTATGTCCGTGATTTCATTTGTCTTGCGGTCTATGCTGATGAACGAGGGGATGATTTCACCCGTTTCCTTGTCCACGATGTCCACGACCCTGCCGAGATTGCCCGTTTCGCGCAGGTTCTTACGGTCTTCGTCCGAAAACTTGTGTTCCTTGTACTCGTCGAGTTTCTGCTCCTTGCGGATGAAGTGCGGCACGAGGCTGACATTGCCTTCACCGTCTTTCTTAAAGGAAAGGCGGGCGTCCAGTTCAAAAGCCTCGCCGCCAAACTTGGGCGACACTTTTACCAAATCGGATTTGCCGTAATTGAGCATTTTGGTAAGGTCGCCGGACTTTTCAAGGTCATCGCGTTTCACGCCCCATTTCTCTTCCAGCTCCTGCCAGTTGATTTTGCTCTCGTCGATGGGCTGGTAGCCCCGTCTGCCCTGTGCCTGTTGTTGCGGGCTTTCCTGATTCTGTTCCTGCTTCTTTTCCATTTCTTCCTGTTTTTGGGTTTCTTTGGGTTGCTCTTCCTGCTTTTGTTCCGTCTTTCCGGCGGTCTGTTCTTCCTTTACCTGCTTCTCGTAGCCGGAGGTGTCCACCTTGTGGGGCGCGAGCAGTTCCTTGTTGGCTTCGGGGTCTTTCAGCAGGTCTTTCATCACCTCCATCAGTTTGTCGGCTTGGTCTGCCGCGACACGGTAGAAACCGAAGCGGCTGGGCTCCTTGCACTGCCGGAAGAAGTTTTTGAAGAAGTTGTCCAGCACGTCGCCGTGGCGGTCGAATTGCAGGAAACTCTGCGCGTTCTCCGCTTTCGCGGGGGTGCGCTTGGGGGAACCGTCGGCATCCAGCCCGGCTACCACGCTGAGTTCGCCCGTCTTCTCGTCACGGACTATCAGCACGTCCTTTTCAGTTGTTTTCTTTGCCATTTGAAAAATGTTTTAATGGGTTATTTTTGAAAGAAATTATGGATACGGGCCTTGTAGAAGGCTATATCTTCTTTTTTGAAGTCCTTTACGTGTCCGGAAAGAAACGTCAGCACGTCCTCTTCGCTGTAATAGGTCTTTTTGCCGAGCGTCTTGTACGGCAACGCGCCGATACTGCGGTAGCGTTGCAGGGTGCGCTTGCTGATCTGGAGCAGCATACAGAGGTCCTGGTTGTCGAACATCCTGATACGTTCCATCGGGTCCGGGGCTTTGCCGGACGGCTGCAAGGAGAGCAGCAGTTCGTCCTGCCGGTCGAGCCGTTCCATCAGCTTTTGCATCCAGCTCTCGAAATTGTTTCGGGTAACTATTTCCATATTTATGTCCTCCGTTTTTCTTGTTTCTGAGGCAAAGTTCGGTAAAGGGCAAAAGCGGCTTTAACAACTCACTACGTGACTCACGTATAATTTTTTTAGGGAATGGCTCCGTTACCCGGACAGACGACGCAACAAGCAGCCAGTCAATAAGAAATGGAACGTAGATATAGAAAGCGTATTACTTTTATGCCGGATTCCCGGATAAGAGGCTATGAACAAACATACTTACTGGAACAAATCCTTGCATAGTAATCAAAAACAAATGAAATATGGAAATTATTAGCATTGAGAAAAAGACTTTTGAAGAGATGGTTTCAAAATTTGACAACCTTGTTGCAAAAGCCGAAGCATTATGCTTTGAAGACAAAAAAATGAGTGAGTGGATGGATAGTCAGGATGTCTGTGTCCTTTTAAATATCAGTCCACGCACCTTGCAGACTTTACGTGACAGCGGACGCTTGGCATATTCACAGATAAACCATAAGACATATTATCTTCCAGAAGATGTCGGACGTATGCTGCCTATCGTGGAAAAACGAAAAATAAAAGACAAATGATAACAAAAAGCAGAAAGCCTATGAATGATAACCAATTGATAACGAAAGAAAGTGAATGGATTGCCTATTTTACAAGTAGTATAGAACGAATAATAGCAAAAATGGAACGGATGAAAAAGGATTGCCGTCCCACTTTGGGCGGCGAGAATTTTCTTACGGACAAGGAAGTGGCTGAACGGTTGAGAATCAGCAGGCGTACCCTACAAGAATACCGGAATGAAGGGCGTATTTCATACATTCAGCTGGGAGGAAAAATCATATATAAGGAAAGTGATATTGAACGGTTGCTCAAAGACGGGTATAGGGAAGCCTATTTGACAGACCTTTAAAAAATAGGAAAGGGGCATCACCTATGTAGGTGCATACCCCTTTTCCCGTATGGGATTCATTTGTTCTCAGCTGGGATTTGAATAACTGCCATTCTTCTCATTCAACCCAAGCAATAGGTAATTAATGTTTTTATTTTCACGCAGCAGTTTTTTAAGCACGTATTTTCTGAAAAAGGTGCTCTCTCTACTGCATATCCTGAACGAAATGGCTGTTATCATTTCAAGAGAATAGACATCCATGCTTATCCGATTGCCGTTTTTTATATATCGCATTGTAATCTGCTCATCCAACTCACGACTTTTATAAGCAGAGCGGATAATTTTTCGGACATCCGAAGAAAACACGCCAAACAAGTCGGCTATTTCAAACAATGTCATCCATACGGGAGTAGTTGGCATAGTGACTGCTCCCGTTTCACTGATGGTTATAATCCCTCTGTCCATAATTCCCTATACTTGTCGTTTCAAAAAACTCCGTTCTACATTTTTCATATCGCGTAAAATAGAGGTGTCCAGTACCTTGGCATAATGCTGTGTCATACGGATATTGGAATGTCCCAAGATTTTAGCGACATTTTCCATGCTTACCTCGTTTGCCAAAAACACGACGGTAGCCGCAGTATGCCGGGCAACGTGTGTGGTCAGACGCTTCTGTATTCCACAGATGTCGGCTATCTCCTTTAAGTAAGCGTTCATTTTCTGGTTGCTCAATACAGGCAAAAGCACATTTTTGGCAATACAATCAGGTTGGTGCGAATACTTGTCTATCAATTTACGGGCGGGTGATATGACTGGAATATTACACATCTGCTTTGTTTTTTGGCGGGCTTTACGAATCCACAAGTTACCGTCATTGTCCCTTACAAGATGTTCCTTGCTGAGCTGATGCACGTCTGCAAAAGCCAGACCTGTGTAGCAGCAAAAGGCAAACACGTCCCGAACCTGCTCCAGCCGTTTTATCTCAAAATCCTTTTCCATCAGCCTGTCCAGTTCTTCTTGGGATAAAAACTCCACATTGACTTCATCCATCTTGAAATGAATGCCATAAAACGGGTCTTTTTCTATCCATCCGTTGGCTAATGCGATGCGTATGACTTTTTTCAGGTTCTTCAAATGTTTCAATGCGGAATTGTTCTGGCATCCGATGGACGTTTTCAGCCAATACTCGAAATCGCGAACAAACTGCCCGTCCAGTTCATTCAGGAACAGGTCATCCTTGTGATATCCAAAACGGATAAACTCCCTCAACCTGTTTATGGAAGTCTCAAATTTTGTCACGGTTGATTCCGTGTACTCCTTACCGATTAAAGCCCGGCATTTCTCGTTATGGTCTGTATAGATTTCCAAAAGCGTATGCTGCACTTTATCCCGACCGTAATATCTGTCACGGATGGCATCTGCCGTAACCATTTTTGCATCTACTTCAAGTTCCCTGTGTATCTGCAACACTTTGGCACGAACAGAACTTATATAATGATTAAGTTCCTGCGAATTGCGATCTTTTCCTTTGGAACATTCTTTTGACTGGTTCCAAAGTTCTACAGGTACGCTACGCTTGATCATAATTTCCGCTTTCCGCTTGTCAACGGTAATGCGCATACATACGGGAGCCTCCCCGTTTTTCAGCAGTTTCTGCCGCTTGATGTAAAACAACACACTCAGTGTACTACGTCTCTTTTCAATTCCCATACTTTTTGCATTTTAAGTGGTACAAAGTTAAATTCCATTGTCCCAAATCAGGCTATGCAAAATACTGAGAATCAGCGAAAACAAATCCAAATCGTTGGACTTTTCAATCCTTTAAAAAGTCCAACGGATAAGCCAGTGCCAACTGCGCCATTCCGCGGCTTTTTATTAGGAATTATAGAAAACAAAAAAGTCCCAAAGTATTGAACTTCAGAACTTTTCTTGATTTTGCTTCATAAGATTGCGGTGCGTACGGGACTCGAACCCGTGACCCCATGCGTGACAGGCATGTATT
>OOAQ01002138.1_pt1 | contig 12330 bp, 10 predicted proteins | sample 1671051 | NCBI WGS metagenome assembly OOAQ01 (sample SAMN06348117, study PRJEB24527) | human gut metagenome | biome: human gut; feature: ankylosing spondylitis patient; material: feces | host: Homo sapiens | place: China | collected 2015-10
TAATAAATTCCCTCCGTGGAGTTTTGATTGATGATGTTTGGATTATACATCTTTCACGCATATTTATTCAAGCATCATTTTGCACAACATTTCCAGCTTCTTCCGTGCAGTTTTGCATAAAATTTCGATAAGCATCTTAGAAAACCGTATATTTATTTCGATATTCAAAAAAATATGAATATATACACTCGCTCACACAATCTCCGCACCCAGCGCATAGGCTGGACTGCGGGGCGGTCGCCCCGCCGGGCGGACCTGCGCGTTTTGATAGAAAGGCTGGTCCTATGAAACGCTGCTTCTGTTATCTTCTGACCCTGGTGCTGGGGTCCCTGGCTGTGGGCGGCCTGGTGTTCGCCCTGCTGCGCACGGACGTGCTGACCCTGACGGCCGCCACGCCCACGGCTCTGTTCTTTTTCGCGGCCACCGCTGCCGCCGGTCTTGGCGGCCTGCTGGCCTATCTGCTGGGCGGCCTGCTGGCAGACCGCACGCCGGCCCTGGCGGACGCCTGGCTCTGCTGCGGGGAGGCCTCCGCTGTGGGCGCCCTGGGGGCGCTGCTGACGGCGCTGATTACCGCCCTCTCCACCGCCTCCGGCGTGGGGCTCCACATCGGCGCGGCGCTGTGCTGCGCCTTCCTGGCCCTGATGGCAGGCGGCATCCTCTGCTTTTTGCGGCGGTATGTCACCACCCGCTTCACCTGTAGCTGCGGCCAGAGCTGCTGACAGAAAAGCCCCGGCGTGCTTTGCACGCCGGGGCTGCTTTTATGAGTGCCGTCCGATCTTCACTTGATCCGCAGGCTCTCCGCCACATGGAGCAGATTCTCCTGATCCACAGTGCCGTGGAGGCGGAAGTTCAGGCCGCCGTCCGTCCAGGCCAGGGTGGCCACATCCGCTGCCTGGGGGCCGGAGATGGTGCCAGACGAGATAATCACGCCGCCCACCGTCTCAGGCTCCCACGCATCCGTCTCCGCCTCGTGAGGCTTCTCCGCCTCCCAGAACCTGGCGGTCACACCGCCGAAGTGCACGGTCTCTCCATCTCCCTCCGGCATCAGCAAGGGGGTGGCAGAGCAGGTCAGGGTGATATTGCCGCCCTGGCCGACCCAGGTAGTCTCCGCCGCGCCGCCGGAGGCGTTGGTTTCAAACCAGCTGTAGCCGCCGGGCAGCCAGTCAGCCTCACAAGCGGGCGCAGTCTTTGATGTGGGCTCCACGGAGGATGCGGCCTCCACCAGCGTATCCGGGTCCACGTCCGACCCGGTGAACCAGAACAGCACCCCCGCTTCGTCCTCCCACACCAGCAGGCAGCTGTCGCCGTATTCGCTGCTGTAGGTGTAGAGCGCCGCGTCATGGCCGTTCACGGTGACGGTGCGGCAGGGGATCTCCCCGCTGCCGGGGCTCCAGCCATAGCTCCCGCCGTCGGGATAGGCACAGGAGAAGGAGATGCGCCCGCCGCTGCCGTTCCGGTAGCTCAGATTCCCTCTGCCGCCCATTCCGGCCCGGACGGACTCCAGCCCCCAGCCCTCCGGCAGCTTTGTCAGCGCGTAGCCAGGGGCTTCGGTGTAGTCGATCCCAGGGTCCTCGCTGGCGTATGTGACGCCGTCCTCATCGGTCTCCCTGTGCCAGTAGAGCCCTGAAGCGACGGCTGCGGAGGCCGGCGCGGTCTGCTCCCCCAGCAGCACCGTGCGGGTGGCGGAGTCGTAGCCCACCTTCACCCCCAGCAGCTCGCTGATGGTCCGGATGGGCAGGTAGTTGGTCTTGCCGCCAGCCTCATCCACATAGAGGATGGAGCCGGGGACCCGCTGGCCGTTGGGGGCGGTGATGTCGCTGCCGGCGGCGATCTTTGTCTCGCCGTTCAGAGCCACCCCAGCGAAGTTGAACTGCACCTGCCCGGAGGCCGCCAGAGCGGTGGCGGTCAGGGCCGTCAGCGCCAACGCCGCGGCCGCGCCGGCCAGGAATGATAGGACTCGTCTTTTCATGGAACTCCTTCCTTTCTGTCTCCGTGTGTTTCCGGGGGACAGGCCCCCGGCCGTTCTATTAGTTGAACGTGCCGTGGGCAGGACGTATCCCCGGGCTTTTCTATCTTTGTCAAAAATCACAAAGATCTCGTCTCTTTCTGTGGAGTCTGACTGTTTCACTTCCCACCGCCGGCAGTGCCGGTGATCGACTGCGCTCTCTTCGTGGGAGGTGAGAGCTGCGGCTCCGTCTCCTCCGTACGGACAGCCATGTCCCGCAGGTCAAAGCGGTCCAGGGCCCCCTCCAGGAAGAAGGTCGTGTTGGTGTCCGGGTCCGTCCAGATCAGAGTGCCGGTCTCCTCCATGTCCGGGGAGCCGCCGGTGATGATGGTGACGCCGCCTACGGTGACGGAGGAGCCCTCCGCCTGAATCTCCTTCCCATTCACAGTAATGGTGGGGCCCTCGCTCTCCTCCGGCTCCTCCTCCGCCGTCCAATACCAGCCGGTGACGCCCCGCAGGTCGATCTCCTCCGGCTCCCCCTCCGGGGTCTCGAAGGGGCAGATGGGGTCAGTGACATACTGCCAGGTCAGTGTTGTCCCGTCCCTGACCCACACCTGCTGGACGGCTCCAGCGCCTTCATCCCGGTACATGGGTTCATAGCCCTCCGGCACCCAGCCCATCTCCCAGGCCACACCGGGTCCCTCGTAAGGCACCACGCCTTCCGCCATGGACAGCAGGGTCTCGGTGTCGCCAAAATCCGTGGCCCGCAGCATAAAGAGGTATCCCGCCTCGTTCTGCCAGGTCAGCAGGATTGTCCCCTCCGACTGGAAGAGGTCTGCCTGGTACCCCTGCACAGTGACGGTGGTGTGGTTTTCCCCCGCGTCCGAGGCTCCGTCCACATTGGTAGCTACCTCTCCCGCCTCCGGCGTGTAGACGGCAAACCACAGCCATGCGCCGGTCCCCGGCTCATAGTACCTCCAATAGCCCGAGCTCTCCTTGGGACTCACGTCCGTCAGCACAAAGCCCTCCGGGATCTCCGACAGCCGCCAGCCGCCGGGCGGATCCTCTGCCACGGTCCGCTTCGGGTTGATAAAGGTCACCAGATCCTCCTGCACCTGATGGAACCACCCCAGCACCGCCGCCCGGACGGCGGGGCTCACCGCCATCAGGCCCCCCAGGGTCACCAGGCATGCCAATAGCACGCAGGCCGCTGTCCGGGCCGCCCGCTTCCACACCGGCCGGGCCATCCGCTTCGCCCAGCCGAAGGGATCCGCCAGCAGCCGCGTCCGGTTTCTCAAATACCGGTGGGACCAGTCCGGTTCCTCCGCCGCGTCCAGCACGTCCCGGAACCGCTCCAGGTTGGCCTCCATCAGGGCATGGCGCAGCATCCGCTCATCCATGGACGTACCCCTCCTTCTCCAGCGCCGCCGCCAGCATGGTCCGCCCCCGCAGGACGCGGGTGGCCACGGTGGACTCCTTCAGCCCCAGCCGCCGGGCGATCTCCCGGTTGCTCTCCTCCTCCACGCACTTCAGCTCCAGCACCCGCCGGTAGCTCTCCGGCAGCGCCCGGATCAGGCTCACCAGATAGCGGTAGTCCGTCTCCCCCGTCTCCGGAGCGGGCGGATCCCAGTCCTCCGGCAGAGCTTCCTCCCACCGCTCCTTCCGCAGCATGTCCACCGCCGCGTTCTTCACAGCGGTCACTAGATATCCCTCCGTCTCGCTCCAGGCCAGGCCGCTCACCCGGTCCCACCGCCGGATGAGCTGCAGCCAAGTCTGCTGCACCGCGTCCTCCGCCGCGGTCCGGTCCCCCAGAACACGGACCGCCACGGCGTATAGCTTCTTCTCATAGGTCCCATGGAGCTTCAAAAACCTTTCCCGGTCCTCCTCCGTCTCCAGCATAGCCAGCAGCATGGAAAGCAACGCGCTCGCCTCCTCTTCTCTCTTGGGGGCGCATCCCCCCCGTCCGGCAAACGTCCCGGAAACGCAGAGTATCCCACCGGGAGCGAATCTTTTCGTCCCCGGCGGGATACTCTTCTCTTATACCATTTTCTCCGGCCGTACCGTCTCGTCGAATTCCGGCCCCGTCAGATACCCCAGGGCCAGCACCGCCTCTTTCAGGGTAGTGCCGTCGTGAAGGGCCTTCTTGGCGCACGCCGCCGCTGCCTCGTAGCCGATCCTCGGCGTCAGGCAGGTCACCAGCATCAGGGAGTTGTGCAGGTTGGCCGTCATCCGCTCCACATTAGGGGTGATGCCCTGCACGCAGTGGACCCGGAAGGAATCGCACACATCCCCCAGCAGCCGGGCGGAGAGCAGAAAGTTATAGGCGCTCACCGGCAGAAACACATTCAGCTGGAAGTTTCCCTGGCTGGCGGCAAAGCCGATGGCCGCGTCGTTCCCCATCACCTGCACGGCCGCCATGGTGACGGCCTCGCACTGGGTTGGGTTCACCTTGCCGGGCATGATGGAGCTGCCGGGCTCATTCTCCGGGATGTTCAGCTCTCCCATGCCGCACCGGGGACCGCTGGCCTCGAACCGGATGTCGTTGGCGATCTTCATGAGGTTGGCCGCCAGGGCCTTCAGTGCCCCGTGGGCGAACACCAGGGCATCCTTGCTGGTCAGTGCGTGGAATTTGTTGGCATCCGGGGTGAAGTCCACCCCGGTCATGGCCCGGAGCCGCCCGCACACCATCTCGTCGTACCCCTTGGGGGCGTTGAGGCCGGTGCCCACGGCGGTGCCGCCGATGGCCAGTTTGGTCAGCTCCGGCAGGGCGGTGCGCAGCATCCGGCAGGGGGCCTCCACCAGCTCCCGCCAGCCGGAGACCTCCTGGGCGAATTTCAGGGGCGTGGCGTCCTGCAAATGGGTCCGGCCAATGCGGATCAGGTCGGGATAGGCCTCCTCCAGCCTCCGGAAGGCCCCTGCCAGCCGCTCCGCCGCTGGCAGCACCTGCTCCGTGACGCTCAGGGCCGCCGCGATGTGGAGAGCGGAGGGGAACGTGTCGTTGCTGGACTGGGAGGCATTCACGTGGTCATTGGGGTGAAGCCGCATCCCCCGGTCCGCAGCCAGGTGGGCAATGACCTCGTTGACGTTCATGTTGGTCTGGGTACCGCTGCCGGTCTGCCACACCACCAGGGGGAACTCGTCATTCCACCTCCCCGCCCGGATCTCGGCGCACACGGCGGCGATGGCCCCGGCCTGCTCCGCCGTCAGCTTGCCGCAGTCCGCGTTGGCCTGGGCACAGGCCTCCTTCAAATAGGCAAAGGCGGTGATGATCTCCTGCGGCTGGCGCTGGCCGCCGATCTTGAAGTTTTCCAGGCTCCGCTGGGTCTGGGCGCCCCAGTGATGCTCCGCCGGGACAGCAATCTCGCCCATGGTGTCGTGTTCGATGCGGGTGTTCATGGTCCAATTCCCCCTGATCGAAAAATCGTTGCCTCCATTATAACGGGAAACAGCGGCGTGGACAAGCCCCGCCGCCATTCTGCTCCCGCAAGTTTTTCTCACCCCGCCGGGTCCAGTAGTCCCATCTCCCGGACGGAGTAAGTGACTTCTCCATCCCGGTAGCGGACAATAAAGACGATATCAAAGTCCTCTGGGATCGGCCCCGCCTCATTGGGATAGCCATAGCCGGCGGTGATCGAGCCCGAGCCACTGGGAGCCCGGTCCGGCACCTCCCACATGTCTATGACATAGCCCGCCCGAACGATGACTCCATTTTCGTCTGTCTCTGAAAAAGGCTCTATTCTGGACCGCAGGTTCTTCTCATGCGATGAGCAGACATGTATCACGCCGCTCCAGTTCCCCTGTTCCAGCTCTCCCCGGCTCCCGTCTCCTCCGGAATCCTCCCCGGAAGTGAGGCCTGACCATTGCAGTTCCAGAGAGACCTCCACATCCCCCGCCGCCACGCGGCGGCCCCAGAAGCAGGTCAGGAAGATCCCCCCCGCCACCGCCGCCGTCACCACTGCCGCCGTCACGGCGATGAGGACCTGCCTCCGCCGCCACCGCCGCTTGAAGCGCCGCAGGGGCTCCACCCCCTCCGGCTCCGCCGGCAGGGCTGTCCCCAAGCGCCCCAGCTCCTCCCGGCAGGCGGGACAGGACGCCAGGTGCTCCTCCACCAGGGCGACCGTGTCGGCACTGGCCGCCTGGTCAGTATACAGGGGCAGCAGGTCCCGGATCACGTCACAGCTCACTTTCATCTCGCTCCGCCTCCCATTGTCTCAAGATCCGGCTTTTGGCCCGGTAGTAGGTCACACGGGCCCAGCCCTCCGTCTTTCCGAAGACCTGTCCGATGGCCCGGAAGGGCAGCTCCCCGAACACCCGCAGGCCGAACACCTCTTTATAGGGCTCCGGCAGGGTGTGGAGAATTCTGTGGAGGGCCAAGACCTCCTCCCGGTCCTCCAGCGCCCCGGCAAAGTCTCCGCCGCCGGGCAGATCCTCCCCCGGCAGCTCCGTCTCCCGCCGGTGCCGGCGGCAATGGTCCACCCAGACATTTCTGGCGATGGTGAACAGCCACGCCCGGACGTCTCCCCGGCCGTCGAACCGGTCCACCGCTCCCAGGGCCCGGGCAAAGGTCTCCTGGGCGATCTCCTCCGCCAGATGTTCGTCCCGAGAGAGTCCCCGGACATAACGGTAGACATCCCGGAAATACAGGCGATAGAGAATCTCAAAGTCCACGGTCCTCCCTCCCTTCACCAAATTAACGCACAGCGCCCCCGAAACGTTACAGATCCCCGGTGGAAATTTCCTCCGGGGATCTGATACGCGGTTTTTCTGTTGTGCCGGACTCAGTCCGCCAGATACAGGTCCAGCGCCTGGGCCAGCGCGGAGCGGGAGACATAGGTGACACCGGCCTCCTTCACGCAGGTGCCGTAGACCTCCTCCGTGGTGCCGTCGCTGTTCACCGCGGCGATGGCGCCGCCGGGCATGGCGGTCATCAGCGTCTCCGTGGTCAGGGGGGCAGGCTTCACCATGTCATCGCCATAGGAGACCACGGCGCCCTGCTTCGCGTCCCAGCGGACGCTCATGCCCAGGGCCTCCGCCACCGCCCGGATGGGCAGCAGGGTGTCGCCGTCAGCGGTGGTCTTGGCCTTCTGAGTCGTGGACTGGCCGTTGACGGACACGACGCCGTCCTCCGCCACGCTGATATAGCCCCGATAGCCGTAGGCGAACACCAGCACCTTCTCCGGCGTGCCCTTGGAATCGGACCACACCAGGATGCGGGCGCCGGGACGCAGATCGGCCAGGGTGACAATGTTCTTCGTCAGGTAGGGCGTCAGCTTTGCAGAGGCGGGCACGGTGATCGTGTCATTGCTGCCCGCCACATGCAGCACCGCGGACTCCTCCGTAACGGTGGAGCTGGTGATCTCATAGTACTGGGGCACGGCGTAGTCGGCGGGGATGTTGCCCACGATCAGGCTGGCCGTGGACTGGGGCGGCAGGCTCAGCGCCATGGCGGGGCCAACCCAGGCATAGACGGCGTCCCCGTCCTCCAGCGTCTCCAGGTTCAGGGTGTTGCCGGTGACGGCGTCCAGGTAGGGGGCATCCCCCACGTGGACCACCACCGCGTCGCCCAGGCCGTCCTCCTTCCCGCTGTCCAGCAGGAAGGTGTCCTCATCCATCCAGGTGACAGTGCCCCAATAGGCCGCGGGGCCCAGGCGGGCGGGCGCTTCTTCGTCAGCGGTCTCCGCGGCCGCGGCGGGGATCGCCAGCATGGCGGCGCAGAGGATCAGGGACAGGCATTGCAGAATCCGTTTTTTCATTCTCGTTCATCCTTTCCAATGCTTTCGGGGGAGCATCTGCTCCGTTTGCCTGTACTGACGCAGGGCAGCGGGAAAAAGTTCCCGTCCAAGGCAGAATTTTTAACAAATATTTTTGAGGCGCCGCGGAGGGCGCTGTACCCGAGCCTGCGGGGCCCGGCATCCCGGAGCGGCTGGTTTCCCCCGCGGGGCAGTCCACCTCCGGGCCGCCGGGATCATCGCCCCCCTGCGGATGCGGCGCGGTCTTTCCCAACAGCCCCCGCCTCCTGCCCGGGCGGCAAACGAACAGGCCCCGGCCCCCTCCCGGGGGCCAGGGCCCATGCAATGGCCGGTTTACTTCTTGCCATGCAGCGCCTTCATGCGCTTCTCGTGGTCCAGAATGGCCTTGCGCATCCGCAGGCTCTTGGGGGTGACCTCCAGCAGCTCGTCGTCCGCCAGGAACTCCAGACACTGCTCCAGGCTCATCTGCTTGGGGGGCACCAGCCGCAGCGCCTCGTCGGAGCCGCTGGCCCGCATGTTGGTCAGCTGCTTCTTCTTGCAGATGTTGACGGTGATGTCCTCGCTCCGGGGGCTGACGCCGATCACCATGCCGCCGTACACCGGCACGCCGGGCCCGATGAACAGGGTGCCCCGCTCCTGGGCGTTGAACAGGCCGTAGGTGACGGACTCGCCGGTCTCAAAGGAGATCATGGAGCCGGTGCCCCGGCGGGAGATGTCGCCCTTGTAGGGGGCGTAGGAGTCGAACACGCTGGCCATGATGCCCTCGCCCTTGGTGTCCGTCAGGAAATCGCTGCGGTAGCCGAAGAGGCCCCGGGCGGGAATCAGGAACTCGATCTTCATCCGCTCGCCCACGGGAGTCATCTCCACCAGATCCGCCTTGCGGGCACCCAGCTTCTCGATGACCGCGCCCACACAGTCGCCGGGCACGTCCACCACCAGCCGCTCGATGGGTTCGCACTTGACGCCGTCGATCTCCTGGTACAGCACGCGGGCGGGGGAAACCTGGAACTCATACCCCTCCCGGCGCATGGTCTCAATGAGGATGGAGAGGGACATCTCGCCCCGGCCCGCCACGTTGAAGGCAGTCTCCTTGTCCGTGTCGGTCACACGCAGGGACACGTCCTTCAACGTCTCCCGGTACAGCCGGTCCCGCAGCTGGCGGGAGGTGACGAACTTGCCCTCCTTGCCGGCAAAGGGGGAGTCGTTGACGGAGAAGGTCATCTCCAGGGTGGGGGCGCTGATCTTCACGAAGGGCAACGCCTCCACGCAGTCCGGGACGCAGATGGTGTCGCCGATGGTGATGTCGGGAATGCCGCTCATGGCGATGATGTTGCCGGCGGTGGACTCGGTCACCGGATTCCGGGCAAGGCCCTCGAACTCGTAGATGGCGGTGGCTCTCGCCTTACGGAGCACAGCCTCCGGGTCGTGGTAGTTGCACACGACGATGTCCTGGTTCTGCTTCAAGGTGCCCCGCTCGATGCGGCCGATGGCGATCCGGCCCACGAAGTCGTTGTAGTCGATGGAGCTGACCAGCATCTGGAAGGGCTGGTCCACATCTGCCTCCGGGGCGGGGATATACTCCAGAATGGTCTCAAACAGGGGCTTGAGGTCCGTGCCCGGCACGTCGGGGGAGTAGGAGGCGGTGCCGTTGCGGCCGGAGCAGAACAGCATGGGGGAATCCAACTGTTCCGGGGTGGCATCCAGGTCCATCAGCAGCTCCAGCACCTCATCCACCACCTCGTGGATCCGCTGGTCGGGCCGGTCGATCTTGTTGACCACCACAATGACCCGGTGGCCCAGCTCCAGGGCCTTGGAGAGCACGAAGCGGGTCTGGGGCATGGGGCCCTCGGCGGCGTCCACCAGCAGGATGACGCCGTTGACCATCTTCAGGATGCGCTCCACCTCGCCGCCGAAGTCGGCGTGGCCCGGGGTATCCACGATGTTGATCTTGGTGTCCTTGTACCGGATGGCGGTGTTCTTGGCCAGGATGGTGATGCCCCGCTCCCGCTCCAGGTCGCCGGAGTCCATGACCCGGTCCACCACCTCCTGATTCTCCCGGTAGACGCCGCCCTGCTTCAGCATCTCGTCCACCAGCGTGGTTTTGCCGTGGTCGACGTGGGCGATGATGGCGACATTTCTCAAATGTTCGTTCTGCATAATTCTCTTCTCCTTCTTCTCTGGCAAGGCCGCGCCGGGCGGCGCGTACAAGTGTTTTGCCTGCGGCAAAACCTTGGCGGAGGCGGAATTCACTGCACAGCCGTTGGCGGCTTTCCCGCCTTACGGATGTGGCGTACCCCTTGCGGGTGCTTCCGCCGGGCATTTCTATCAAACGATCCCCGCAGGGTGTCAGCCCTGTGGGGCAGTCTTGCCGTGGTCGATGTGGGCGTTGATGGCGATGTTCCTCAAATGTTCGTTCTGCACATCTTCCATCTCCTTTTCTCTATGAAGGGGCCACGTGGGGTACGCCGGGCGGCGGATCAACACACGCGGCCTCCCTGCCGGCCGTCCGATTCCGGCCGCCGGTCGAGATTTGCACACAGTTTTGCATTATATGCCGTTCTCTCGATTTTTGCAAGCTGCTTTCAGGGGCTTTTTCAAAAAAACAGGACGATTCCGCAGTTTTCATAGGAAAGCGGCAGTTCCGGAGGCGCAGAACTGCCTTTTGGGGTATTTTCCCAGGCCGTTCCAAAAGTAATACCTCTCCAAAAACTTTCGGCCCAACCGGCCGTGGATTTGGCGGTTCGGCACATTGACTGGGACGGCGGCCTCTACCTATAATAGAAGATGCTGCGGCGGAAGCGGTGCCAGCACCGCACGTTCCCCCGCAAGTACCGCGACCCGCTGGGGCCGCCCAATGGAGGCATTCTGCCATGTACCGTATCAGAACATTCAACAAGATCTCTCCCGTCGGCCTGAACCGCCTGGATCCGGCGCTGTACGCCGTCTCCGATTCGGAGACGGACGAGGACGCCATCCTGGTCCGCTCCGCCAAGCTGCTGGACATGGAGTTCAACCCCAGTCTGCTGGCTATCGCCCGGGCGGGCGTGGGCGTGAACAACATCCCGCTGGACCGCTGCGCGGCGGCGGGCATCCCTGTGTTCTCCACCCCCGGTGCCAACGCCAACGCCGTAAAAGAGCTGGTGGTCTGCGCCATGCTGATGAGCTCTCGTGATATTCCCGGCGCTATCCGCTGGGTCCGGGAGCAGGCGGCCTCCGGCGTGGAGGTGGCTACTGTGGTGGAAAAGGGCAAGTCCGCCTTTGTGGGACCGGAGCTTTACAAAAAGACGCTGGGCATCATCGGCCTCGGTGCCATCGGCTCTATTGTGGCCAACACCGCTATTTCCCTCGGCATGGATGTTTACGGCTACGATCCCTTCCTGTCCGTGGACACCGCCCTGCGGCTGGACCGCCACGTTCATGTGGTCAAGGATATCAATGACCTTTATAAGCGGGCGGATTACGTTACTCTGCACATCCACTACACGGGAAAAACGGCCCACATGATCGACGCCGATGCCATTGCCGCCATGAAGCGGGGCGTGCGGGTCATCAATCTGGCCCGGGGCGAGATCGTGGATGATGAGGCCATACTGGCGGCACTGGATACCGGCAAGGTGGCGGTATACGTCACGGACTTCCCCAATAACCGGCTGCTCACCGCGCCCCATGTCATCGCCATGCCCCATCTGGGCGCCTCCACACCGGAGAGCGAGCAGAACTGCGCCGCCATGGCGGTGGACGAGCTGACGGACTATCTGGAAAACGGCAACATCCGCCGCAGCGTCAATCTGCCGGATATGGTGATGGACCGCAGCGGCGTGGAGCGGCTGTGCATCCTGCACAAGAATGTTCCCGGTATGCTGGCGAACATCACCAGCCTGTTCGGCCGGGACGGGGTCAACGTGGAGAACCTGACCAACAAGTCCAAAAAGGACTACGCCTATACCATGGTGGACCTGAACGGCCGCATCAAAGATGCGGTGGCTGACGAGCTGCGTGCGATCCCCGGCATGATCCGGGTGCGGGTGATCAACCACTGAGATGAAGGAACTGCGGATCCAATATAACTCCCCGGTGGTGCTTACCTTTTTCCTTCTCTCCCTGGGCGCGCTGGCCCTGGGTGAGTTTACCGGAGAACGCACCACCTGGCTGCTGTTTACCGTCTATCGCTCCCCTCTCACCGACCCGCTGACCTATCTGCGCATGTTCACCCACGTGCTGGGACATGCGGACTACACTCACTTTATGAGCAATATGATGCTCTTTCTGGTGGTGGGTCCGCCCCTGGAGGAGAAGTACGGCAGCAAGCGGCTGCTGGGCTGCATCGTGCTCACTGCCTTTGTCTCCGGGCTGGTGCAATTTATCTTCTTCCCCGCCACCGCCCTGCTGGGAGCCAGCGGCATCGTATTTATGATGATCGTCCTCTCTTCTCTGGCGGGTATGCGGAATGGCTCCATCCCTCTGACCCTGATTGTGGTGGTCATTTTGTATCTGGGCGGCGAGATCGTGGACGCCGTCACCGCCCAGGACAACATCTCCCAGCTGACCCACATTATAGGCGGCCTGTGCGGCGCGGCCATGGGTTTTGCCATGAGCCGTCCCCACCGCCGTCGCTGAGCATAAAAAATTGGCAGG
>OOAQ01002147.1_pt1 | contig 12286 bp, 10 predicted proteins | sample 1671051 | NCBI WGS metagenome assembly OOAQ01 (sample SAMN06348117, study PRJEB24527) | human gut metagenome | biome: human gut; feature: ankylosing spondylitis patient; material: feces | host: Homo sapiens | place: China | collected 2015-10
ATTTACAAGCAGCATACCAAAGGAAATCGGTACAAGAAGAAGCGGCTCAAATCCTTTTCCTGTTTTTGCGGATTGCCCGAGCCCCCTTTCAGTCAAAGGGAAAATGCCCTATACCTTTTCAAATTTAAAGTGACATAACGCTCGGAAACAGTTCCGATGCCCCGCAACACGGTGTGGATTCTGCCGAAAAAGACGCTTTCCGGCGGAACGGGCCTTTGCTCCGGATAGCGCCGTCCGCCCCCGGATCAGCAGAGCCTGCCGCGACGTCCCTTTTCCCTGAGCGGTCCCCCCTGCCCCGCACACGGAAACCAGCCGTTCGGCATGAGAGGAGGCGGTCGCCCCTGCCCCATAGCGGGAACCCGCCTCCGCACAGCACTTGGCAGGGGCACAGGGGCCCCTCCGCCCCGCACACGACCCCTCCCGGACAGGCCTCCGGGACCGGCAAAGCTCTGGTCCGCTTCTTGCTGCATAGGAAAACATCGTACACCCTTTTCAGAAACGAGGGAGCCTCATCATGTCGCAACTTCATGGAATCAACGGCGCGCAACAGCCGCAGGCCACGGGAATTTCTCCTTCCGTCGGCAAGCTCGGCCTTCACAGCGTGCAGCTTGGAACCAATCCGCCCGTCCGCCTTGACGCCATCAAAGGCAACAAAATTCCCTTCGCCGGGTTCAGAACCGCCACCAAAGTGGTCAACGCCAAAACCGGTGCGCGTGAAAACGCCGCCCTTGCCCTCCGTTCGCTGGCCTCTCCGGACGGCAAGCTGGACGCGAAGGCCCTCCTCAACGCGGCCAAGTCCATGCAGACCCACCTCAATCGGCTGGGCACGCTGGGAGAAATACGCGGCACGATGGACGACGCCGTGATCGCCGCCTTCGCGCCCGAGGTGGAAAGCCTTTCCAATACGGAACTCCTCAACGCCTACCAGCAGTTCCTTTCCCCGGAAATGAGCCTGCTCAAGCGGGCGCTGCAAGCCGAAATGAGCGCCAATCCGCGCAATGAGGACGTCATGACCGCGGCCGCCAACCTGTTCAGCCTCGAAGCGCTCGTCACCAAAGAGGCGAGCAACCGCATCATCATCGCGCAGGGCCTCGCGCAGCCCGGACAGATCCCCCCCCTCTCCGCCCAGTACGGCGCGGGCATCGAAGGCATGGGCGCCGCCCGGCCCCACGAGGCCCCGGCGGACATGAGCGCCGTGAGTATGCACGTGCTCATGGACGTGGCCATCGACAGCTCCGCGCGCCGGGAACGGGTGGGCGGGCTCGTCGCCGATATGGCCAGCCGCCGCAACCTCGGAAACATCGACGCAAGGCAGTTCGGGGACGTGCTCCGCTCCGCCGGACTGACCATCAACGTGGATCTCGGCTTCCTGTTCGGCATGAACGGGCCCAAGCCCCTGCTCAAGGCAGGGGGGGCGTGGGAGCACATTTTCCACTCCATCGAAGCCGCGCCCGACGAGGCCAGCCGTCAGGCCGCCATCGACGTGAAAGGCGCGGGCTACATCCAGAAACGCGACAACGTGGAGCGGGGGCTGTTCCCCGAACTGAGCGAGGACCGCCCGGCGGTAGCCAACGAGCGCCCCACCTACGCCGCTCTCAACCTCCTGCGCCAGCGCACCGGGGCGGCCCCCACCTACGGCACCGTGGCCCTGCACCTCAAGCCTGAAGTCGCCCGGCGCGCCACCTACACCGTGGACGATACCTTCGTCGCGCTGCGCCTGCACTATACCGAAGCGGGGCGTCAGGCCGTCCTTGACCTGCTTCCGGGTTCCCCCGGCATCAGCGAGGCGCATAAGCTCGATCTGATGACCGAAGGGAGCGAGCTCCGCCGGCGCCTCGACGCGATATTCGACGGGATGGCCGCCAAGGGGGAATTCCGGGCGGACCTGTTCAAGAACGAGTTCCAGCTGTTCGGGCTCGAGGACGACGAAAACAGCGCCCTCGCCGGGCTGTTCATCAAGGTTTTCAAGGATACCCAGTCCACGCGCAAGGCAATGGCCTCTTTCGACAGCCTCGAAACCCTGCTCCCCGAGCTGGGCGACATGGACGCCGTCAGCCTCGCGCGCGCCGCGCTGGACAGGCAGCAGCACGGCATGGGCCGCGTCGCCAGCGAATGCAACTACATCGAAGCACAAGTGCACGGCCCCATCGTTTTCGCCCGGGATGTGGCGGAAATCGTCATCAACAAGGAATTCGGGCTCGATCAGCTCCCGCAGGCTCAAAAGGCATGGTTCAATGCCGTGGTCGCCGTGCTCGGCGGCAAGCAGCCCGCCGCCGCGGACATGGACGCTTTTTCGGCGGAGCAGCGGGCCGAACTTGCCGCCATCCGGGAACAGCTCGGCGGCGCGGTTATCCCTGTGCGCATTGAAGAGCAGATTCCGGAGCTGGATCTCAAAAATACCGTCAGGTCCGAAGAGCGCGCGTTCTACGCCGCGCACCTCGATCAAGCCCGCATCGACGCGAAGCTCCACGACGTGCAGCAGGACGACGCCGGGCTTCAGGCTTTCATCAGCCAGATGCTCAGTATACGCCCCGGCGGAGCGGCGGTTTCCCGCATCCTCGGCACCGTGCCCCTCGTAGCGGGCGGGGACGCGCAAAACGTCCGCGAAGCCTTTGCCGCCTATGTAGAACAATACCGGCATGTTCCCCTGAGAGGGCAGCACACGGAGGATGACGTGCTGCAAGACGCCATGTGGCAGGCCGTATCTGACGTGATGGGCAAAGGGCGCCTCGATTCCCTTGCCGCCATTGAAGAATTGACGGCTGACCCCGCGCAGCGGGCGACGCTCAGGGATTTCGTCATGGGGCATCCGCCCATGAGCGGGCAGGCGTTCCGGGCGCTGGCCTCCGCCGCGCTCCAGGGGGCCGGGGTTCTGAACGGCCTAGCCCCTGCGGAAGGCGAACCGCTGGATGATGAGGCGATGCTCACGCGATTCGGCGGCGCGGCGGCCTCGTTCCGCCGTTCGTTCGACGCGATGCCTGAAGAGGAGCGCGATGCCGCGGGCGAAGGCAGGCTGTTGCAGGCGTTCGGCGGGCTGGCCTTTTCCCTGATGCGCGACGCCTCGCCCGAGGTGTCCGGCCGGGTCGCCGAGCGGCTGAACGGCCCCGCCATGCGGGGGCTTTCCGGCGTGCTCCTCCGGCTCGGGGATGCCGAACGCGGTTTCCCGCAAGATGCCGGATTCCGTGACGCGCTGGCCTTCAATGCCTTCCAGTCCGGCCTGCGCGCCGCGCTCGGCGGCAGGGCGGACCCCCCGGCGGCCTTTGCCGGGGAACTGTCCCTCATCCCGCAGGCCGACCGAGGCCGTCTGCGCGCCGCCCTGCCGGGCCTTGCGGACACCCTCGACGCCTCGTTCCCCGCCCGTCCGGCCTTCCCGCCCGCCCAAGCGGGCAAGCTGGCCGCGACCCCGGCGCAGCACCGCGATTTCCTGCTGTCCATGCTGCCGATCTATCACGATCACGAGCGCCCCGGCGCGTTTGATCACGGCGCGGCCTATCACGGGCGCGGGCACATCTGCCGGGCCTTCATTTTCGCGTCGACGATGGCGGGGCTCATGGAGGAAATGGGGCATACCGTGGACAGGACGGCGCTCCTGTGCGGCATAGCCGGGCACGACGCCGGGCGCGAGCGCAACGGCGCGGACACGCCCGAGCAGGAAGCCGAAAGCGCCCGGCTGGCCCTTGAAAAGATGCACGAGCGTTTCGGGGCGGACACGTTCGGGGACGACTACGAGCGCGAATTCACCGCCGCCATCGTCGGGCACGCCAGCCCCACGCTGGAATCCATGCTCCTCAACGCTGCGGACTCGCTGGACATCGGGCGGGTGACGGAATTCGACTTCAAGTATTTCCCGTTCCTGCGCGGCGGGGAGCAGGAAGGCCCCAAGGCCCTTGTCCCCGAGTACCAGAATCTGCGCCAAGCTCTGCATGAGGAAGCCGACCTGCTCGCACGCATGACCGACCCTCTGACGCAAACCCGCGATCTGCGCATGAAGCTCATTCAGGCCGGGGAAGCCGAGGACATGGTGCATGTCCAGCGCGCGGCGTCCGAAGCCGTGGCCGGGCAGCTCGCCCTTGACGCGGAAGAAGATTTCCTCGCCTTCGTGGAAGGCAAGATCCGCGCCCATCCGGACATGTTCCCCCTGCTCACCCGGTACTACCTCGATCCGTTGGCATAATAAACCTCCCTCCCCGCGCCCTTCCACCGAGGGGCGCGGGTACGACACTCCCACAGCCGCATAAGGAAAGATTATGGAACTGGCATCACTTATTGAAGATCTCGGAAAAGCCTGCGGACTCGAACTGACTCTCGACGAAGGCCGCTGCACCCTGCGTTTCGACGGGGAGCACGACGTGACCATCGAGCGGGACGGCAATGCCGTCATCCTGCACGGGATCGCAGGGGACGGGGGCTGCCTGTCCAATCCCGACAATCTCCGCATCCTGCTCACTGCCTCGTTCCTCGGGGCCGAGACGGACGGCGGCGCGCTCTCCGTCTGGGAACGCACCGGGGAAATCGTGCTCTGGAAGCGGTTTGACGCCTTCACGGACTATCCGGACTTCGAAGCCGCCATCAATGCGTTCCTTGCCCAGCTCATCCACTGGAAAGCGCGCATCGACGCCCTGCCGTCCGTGGCGGTGTCCGCTTCGGTCACATTCACCCCCGGCGGGATCATGGTTTAAGGCAATATTGGGGAAGGGAGGGAAAACGTTTCTGGAGACTCCCCACGTTTTTCCTCCCTTGTAAAAATTTCAGCGTGTTCCAGCACAGACTCACGCGTTCCGGACAAGCCGCAAGGTCAATCCCTCCGTGCCCCGGGCCGCGAGAAAGGCCTTGAGTTCCTCCAGACGCTCCTCCGGATAGGGTTTTCCGCAAGTGTACGCCTGTCCGAGCTGGCGGTACTTGCCCTCCCCATAGCGGTTAGGGCAGCAGTTCCACGCCCGCGATGTCGGCCCCTTGTGCCGCTTCCTCCCGCAGCATGGCGAAAGCCGCCTCCAGCCCGGCGGGATCGTCGTTCAGGCCGGGGAGCAGCGGCATTCGGATCAGAACCTTTTTGCCCATGCGGAACAGCACGCGCAGGTTGTCCAGAATCCGCCGGCTGCACGCGCCCGTGAGCCTCCGGTGGGCCTGTCCATGTGCTTGATGTCATAAAAAGAAACAGATCCAGATGCGGGGCCAGCTCCCGGAATGTTTCCCAGTCCGCCAGCCCGCAGGTTTCGAGGGCCGTGTGCACGCCAGCGCGCGGGAGGCGGAAATGTTGGGCTTCGAGGCCAGATAGCCGGTGCGCAGCCGGGCCACGCGCCGGACAGCCCGGAAGCGCCGGAGGGGTTCGTCGGGGTACAGCAGGACATGGGGGACTCCTTTGCAAAAAGGGTTTCGCCGGGCGGCGGATACGTTTTTCGGCGTTACAGGAAGCGCTCGACACGGCCCTTGCCGTACTCGCTGAGCGCATAGCGCTGCGTGAGCGTCCCGGCCTCAAGCGTTTCCTCGGCGATGCGGACGATGCCCACGGCCTTGAGCGCCTGCAAATGGCCGTCCACGGCGTCCGGGGAAAGCTGGCGTTCGCCGGGGTACTGCGGGCGCAGGGCTTCGAAGACGTCCCGCGCGGTGCGGGGCTTGCCGTCGCGCAGCAGCGCCGCGATGGTCAATCGGATGGGGTGTTTCATGAGCTTACGTTGCGGAGGTTGATGATGTCGCGCGGGTTGCCGATGACGAGGAACATGCCCGCAAAAATCGCGGCGGCCCCGATCACGAGGCTGCGGGTGATTTCGACGTCCGTGAACAGCGCGCCGAACAGCACGCCCCACAGGGCGTAGGTGATGTTGAGGGCCATCGCACGGCTCACGCCCGCCATGTTCATGGCCTTGTACCAGCAGCGGTACGAGATGCAGCCCACAACGCCCGCCAGCGCGAAGCACCCCACGCCGGGGCTCGAAAACGCGCGGGCCAGCAGGCCGGGGATGTCGCAGCCCGGCGCGGACGCGCTCAAATGCCACAGGGCCAGCGGGACGATGATCCCGGCGTAGAGCAGGCTGGACACGATCTGATAGACGTTCAGGGCCACGGCGGGCTCGATGAAGTCCATACCCGAGGTGACGCACACGCCCTCGGCGGCCCAGCCGAACGCCGCGAGGAACGCGAAGGCGATCCCAAGATAGAACAGGCCGCCCCCGGCCCCTTCCGGCGGGGTGTAGCCGATGGCGATGGCCCCGATCACGCACAGCGCGAGGCCCCCCCACGCCCTGAGGCTGACGCGCTCCTTGAGGAAGACGAGGGCCAGCAGCGCGGCGATGGCGGGATAAAGCGACGTGATGGGCAGGACATACGCCGGGCCCGCCATGGACAGAGCCATGAGGTAGCCGCCCATGCCGAGCGGAGCGCCGAGCAGCGCCCCCCAGATGCAGGCCCGCCCCGCCTTGCTGCGGAGTGTCCGGATCACTTCCCGGCCCTTGCCCTGCGCGCCGTTGATCGCCAGCGAGAGGCACGCGGCGCAGAAGTCATGGAGCCCGGCGGCGAGGAGCGGCGCGAACAGCCACAGCGCCGGGCTGCCGAACGGTTCTTCCGCCAGCCCCTTGCCGAGGATCAGGCCGTCGGAGCTCCAGATCATGCCGGACATCAGGGCCAGCGCCAGCCCTTTCTTGGCGTAGCGCAGTTCTTTTTGTTCACGCAGGCTGGCGAGGTTGGTCATTGTTGGCGTCCTTTGGGGTGTGGGGGTTGACTGGGGAGACGCCCCGAAGGGAGCCCCTATCGTGCTTCAGGCGGGAAGGCGTTCCCGGAAATTCAGGCCGGGGCACGGTGGGTTTTGTCAAAAACGGCGTTTCTCGGCGGACGGGGGCCGCCGTTCCCCAGTTTGGTGAAAGAAGGGAAAGGTACGGTTTACAGTCCGAGGAGGGCACGGTATCCGGCGGCATCAAGCAGGGATTCGGCGGATGCGTCCGGACGGATGCGGATCATCCAGCCTTCCCCATAGGGAGAGACGTTCACCAGCGTGGGCGTGCTTTCCAGTTCCTCGTTCACGGCGACGACCTCGCCGGGGATGGGCATATACAGTTGATTGACCGATTTGAGGGATTCGACCGTGCCGAAGTCGCTCCCGGCATCGAACCGCACACCCACGGCGGGAAGGTCCACAAAGGCGATTTCGCCGAGCTGATCCTGTGCGAAATCGCTGATGCCGATGACGGCTTCGCCGCCGTCCATGCGCACCCAGACGTGCTCGTCGGTGTAGCGGAGGGATTCGGGGAGGTTGAGTTCTTCATTGCTTTTCATGGGAAGTTCCTTTTCTTGGAATATATTCAATTTGAACGGCGGAGTAGCCCAAAGGGAACCTGTTTTTGGGAACGCCGTGAACTGGGATTGGATAAATACGAAAGCCTTTGGAATGGGAGGGTGGGGCTTGGGGAAGGGGGAAAGCGGGCTCCCCTTTCTTCAGAAGAGTTTCCCTTCCCCAGTGCTTCATCCGCCAGCCTCGACGAGGGAAAGCGCGGCTTCGTACAGGCCCTCCGCCAAGGTGGGGTGGGCGTGGATGGTTGAGGCGATGTCCCGGACGGACGCGCCCAGACGCAGGGCAAGCCCGGCTTCCGCGATGAGATCCGTGGCATGGGCCCCGGCGATATGTACGCCGAGCACCTTGCCCGTGGCCCCGTCCGAAACGATCTTGAACATGCCGGGGAGTTCGCTCATGGCCTGCGCCTTGCCGAGTTCGCGCATCTGGAACGTGGCCGTACGCACATCGCGGCCCGCCTCGGAAGCCTGCGCTTCGGCAAGCCCCACGCAGCCGATTTCGGGCGACGTGAAGATGCCGGACGGCACGGCGGAATAGTCCATCCGCCCGTCATGCCCAAGGCAATCGCGCACGGCGCACAGCCCCTCGGCGGCGGCGACATGGGCCAGCATGATTCTGGACGGCCCGAGCGCGTCGCCCACGGCATACACGCCGGGGAGGGAGGTGCGCATGTGCTCATCGGCCCGTATCCAGCCCCGCCCGTCCACGGCGACCCCGGCTTCGGCCAGCCCGAGCCCGGCGGTATTGGGCGCGCGCCCCACCGTGACCAGCACGGTTTCGGCTTCGATGGGCGTTTCCTTCATCTGTGCGGGCGTGGGCTCCTTGATGAACGGCGACGCGCCGAGCATGGCCCTGACCATGCCGCCCTCCACGCGCACGTCCTTGAGCGTCCGGCCCAGCTCGCAGCCGATGCGGCGTTTCTTCATTTCCCGCTGGAGCAGCGCGCTCATGTCCGCATCCACGGAAGGCAGGGGCAGCAGGCGGTTTTGGCCTTCCACCACCGTGACCTTGGACCCGAAGGCCTGATAGATGAACGCCAGTTCGCAGCCGATGACGCCCCCGCCCACGATGGCGATGGACGCGGGCACCCGGTCGAGCGCCAGCGCATCGTCGCTGGTCAGGATATGCGTATGATCGACGGGCAGGCCGGGAAGTTCCAGCGCGCCCGAACCCGTAGCGAGGATCACGCGGTCGCCCTCGACGGAAACCGGGCCTTCGGCTGTGGAGGCTTCCACCAGCCCGGCATGGACGAGGCGCCCCCGCCCCTTGAGGAGCCGGACGCCGAGGCTCGCGCAAGCCTTTTCGAGCCCGCCGCGCAGGGTGGAGCAGACCTTTTCCTTGCGGGCCAGCACGGCGGCGGGGTCCACAGCCGGAGCCCCCTGCCCGGTGATGCCGAACTGGGACAGGCGCAAGGCCAGCTCCAGCGCGTCGGCGGAGGCTTTCAGCGTCTTGGTGGGGATGCAGCCGTTGTTCAGGCAGGTTCCGCCGAGGTTCCCGCTTTCCACGAGGGTCACGGACATCCCGGCGCGGGCGGCGGCAAAGGCGGCCGTGTACCCGCCGGGGCCTCCCCCGATGACGGTCAGGCGTATGGGCATGGCGCGCCTCCTAGTCCTCGTCGCATTCGAGATTCAGATTGTATTTCACCGGGAAGGCCGCTTCGAGCGAGCCCGTGATCAGACAGCCCTGCTTCATGATCTTTTCCACGCGGTCGAAAATGAACTCGTATTCCTGATCCATGAACACGGTCACGTCCAGATCGATCCCGGTCACGCGGCCCCGGCCCTTGTCGTCCGTGCCGGTGCGCACCGTGGCCTTGCCTTCGATGCGGCGGTACTTGGCGCTGCGGGTTTCGAGCGCCTTGTCCAGCGCGGCGCAGTAACAGTAAAGCGCGGAGGAGGCGAGCAGCTTCTTGGCCGTGCCGGGCCGTTCTTCGGCGGGGATCTGCTCCCCGTCGATGGAAATGACGCCGAAAGCGGCGGATTCCATATCCAGATCGACTTTGGCGCCCCGGCGGGCGATGGAAACGCTGAGTTCGTGTGACATGGGCATATCCTCCCGGATAGATTGCGGAACATGGCGGCGCTGGCCGCGTTTGGCTTTCCTTGGCTGCCTTTTCTTTTGCATTTTGGATGCCAACCCCATCCGGGGCCTTTGCCGCCCTCCCCTCCGCCCGGCTTTGTCCCCCCGGAAAATCCCGTTTCCCTATCCGGGCATCTTTCTTGGGAAAAAAAGAGCGAGCCGCCGACATGGGCCGCTTTTCCCCGCGTCTGGCCTTGCCGTCCGCCCTGAAACGTGAAATACTGCACAACGAGAGCGACAAAAATGTCGTTAAACGCGACAAATCATTCAAGAGAGAAGCCGATGGAACTGTTCGCGTCCGCTCCCGGCCTTGCCGTGGAGGAAAGTTACGTCAGATTGCTCAATCACCTGCCGGGGCTCGCCTACCGCTGCCGCGTGGGCCGCACCGACCCCATTGTATCGGAACGCCTTGAATATACGTTGGAATTCGTCAGCAAAGGCAGTTATGATCTGCTCGGCATCCCCGCCGAGGACATGGTACGGAACAACAACAATACCATCGAGCGCATGATGCATCCCGACGATCTCCAGAAGACGCGCCGGAACATGTATGACAGTATTGTCGCGCACCAGCCCTATCAGGTGATGTACCGGGTTTCACTCCCGTCCGGGCGGCTGAAATGGATATGGGATCAGGGCGAGGGGGTTTTCGACGCCGACGGCGAACTGCGCTACCTCGAAGGGCTGATGATGGACATCAGCGAACAGAAGTTCCAAGAGCTTGAGCTCAAGGAAGAAAACCGCCAGCTCAAGGCTTCCGTCAGCAATCTCTACGGGTTGGGGAACATCGTCGGCAAAAGCGAGGCCATGCGGCGGGTATACGGCCTCATCCTCAAGGCTGCCGAAACGGACACCAACGTCATCATTTACGGCGAGACAGGTTCGGGCAAGGATCTCGTCGCCAAGGCCATCCACGAGTACAGCGCCCGGAAGGGCAACTACGTCCCGGTCAACTGCGGGGCCATCCCCGAGCAGCTTCTCGAAAGCGAATTCTTCGGGCACACCAAAGGGGCCTTCTCCGGAGCGCACGCCAACAAGGAAGGCTATATAGGCGCGGCCCACAACGGCACGCTGTTCCTTGACGAGATCGGCGAACTGCCCATTCATCTCCAAGTAAAACTGCTCCGGGCCATCGAAAACAAGATGTATACCCCTGTCGGCAGCAACACCCCCAAGGTCTCGTCTTTCCGTCTGGTCGCGGCCACGAACCAAGACCTTTCAAAAATGGTTTTGGAAAAAAAGATGCGCTCGGATTTTTATTACCGCGTACATGTGCTTTCCATCACATTGCCGCCCCTGCGCGAGCGGCACGGGGACATCCCGCTGCTTGTCGAGGCCTACATGGAGCGCAAAGGCATCAGCTGCGCCCTGCCCTCCAAGTGCGTTTGGCGATGGAACATTACGACTGGCCCGGCAACGTGCGCGAGCTGCACAATTTTCTCGACCGTTACACGGCTTTCGGGGATGTGGCCCTTGAGTCACTCGGCGATGCGGGCAAGACGGAGCTGCTTTTCCCCGCCCTGCATCACGAGGGGCTTACCCTTGAGACCGCCACGCTTCAGCTTGAGGAGCGGCTCATCCGGCAGGCTCTTGAGCGCTGCCGCTGGCGCAGGGGCGACGCCGCCGAGGCTCTCGGCCTAAATCTGCGCACCCTCCAGCGCAAGATGAAACGGCTTGGCATGGGGAGATAGGGGAATGAGAAGATAGTGGCATGAGTCAGGGATTAAAAACTTTTTAGATAGATAAAGGGTGTTCCGCTTGGAAGGCGCAGCACCCCTTTTTTTAGGAGGTGAGGCGGGGAGATAACCAATAGGGCGGCAAGATCCTCCTTAACTCAGGGAAAGCCGCCCCCCCTCACCTTTCAGGAAAGGAATGTTCCGAAAGAGACGGCGGGAAAGAAACGTTCCCGCTACTTTGAAAGCAGCTCCGGATGCTCCCGCTTGGCCTCGGCGTAGCGGTCAAGAATGTCGGACAGCACGAAATGTCCGTTCGCCAGCGCGGTGCGGAACAGGGCCGTCACCCCGGCGATCTTGACGTCGCGCGTGCTGAGCGGCTCGTCCACGGTGCCCTTTCCCCCCGAGCCGGAGGACAGCTCGCACAGGCCGAGGAAGAAGAGCGCATCATGGAACCGGGCCTGCGCTTCGGCGTGCGTCCCGCTCCGTACCGTTTCCCAGAGCCGCTCGGTGAACGTCCGCAGGCCGTCCTGATTGTCCCTCAGGTCCGATACCGGGACTTCGATCTGGGCATACGGAGGCGCGGAATGCTCCTCCAGCCAAAAAGCCGCCCGCTCCCAGCCCAGCCAGAGCGCTGCGCAGAGCACCGGCACGGCGGCAAGGAACAGGCCGCGCCTGAGCCGCGCCTTCGGCGTCATCCGGGCGCGGTTTCTGATCCAGTAGCGGATTTCAACAAGCGCGCCCAGCAGAAGGAGTAAGAGAAACGGGGCATAGGTCAACGGATCTGCGTTCATGCGGCCTCCTCGTCATTCGCCGCGGCCGGATGCGGAACCTGCACCCCGGAGTGGGCAGCCCTGCGTGCGGCAATCCCATCATACCCCTTCGGGCCACCGCGCGCAACGAACAAACGGGAGGACTCGCCGGACGTCTGCGGGCTTCGGGGCCCGGCACGCGTGCGATCCGGAAACGGTTGTCCGGTCCCCATGCGCCAGCCCGACTATCGCCATGCCGTCTTTTCCGTGATGAAAAGAATACTCCTGACTTCCGGTAAAACCTCCGAAAACACGCAGGGGCCCCTCAACATGCCGCCGCTATAGACGGCTTCATCAATTTCTAGAATCATTCCTCCGCTTTCATCAAAGGCGACAACCCAAACTACGTCCAAAACAAATGTGGCCTTTCTCTGGGGAAAGGTTCCCTCTCCCTCCCAAGACATTTGTATGGGTCGACGGCGGGACGGGTGGCGTGTAAG
>OOAQ01002149.1_pt1 | contig 12272 bp, 14 predicted proteins | sample 1671051 | NCBI WGS metagenome assembly OOAQ01 (sample SAMN06348117, study PRJEB24527) | human gut metagenome | biome: human gut; feature: ankylosing spondylitis patient; material: feces | host: Homo sapiens | place: China | collected 2015-10
CGCCAGATAATACCCAGTAGGATATGACGCACAGCATCATATCACTGGGGCAAAGGACTGCATCCTCTGCACTCCTGCACCGGGCAAGCTGACAGGCAACGATTTGCGAATCCCTGCCCGCAACTCGTCCGGCTTTTTCAGTGGGTCATTTTGACCCACTGATTTTGCCTGTTCCCAAAATGGTAACAGGCAGATAGACGGTCTGATAACGGCCATCTCACCCTGATTCCCATTTTGGGGATTTGGGTGGATGCTGGCAAGTGCCGCTTTCCGGCACTTAACGCTATGGGGTTGGTTGGTGGTCGTTTTGACCACCAACCAAAGCCCCTTATATGGCGCGTTTTCGGTCAATCGCTGCGTACGTGCGTACAGAGAAAGCCGACTGCTGCGTACGCACGTACGCAGCAAAACACCCAAATTCTCCTTTATAGGGGGTCATACTCGCCAACTGTTGGGAGTAAGGTCGGGCTGCACAAGGGCTTCGATGCCCACAAAGCCCCGGACACGCCGCCCGGACGAGTTGACGATGTTGTTGGTGGATTCCAGATTATACCTGCGCTGGTTGGCAATCAGCGCATCGCTGAACCCTCGTGCCTTGATCGCATTCAGGCTGTTCTCCTCACACCACATTCGATAGACCTCATACAGCTCTTTCGAGCTGGTGCAGGCATCCGCCTTCAGGCGGATGTAGCCCTCGGATTCAAGGAAATCAAACACATTGTTGTTGTCCCGCTTCACCAGTTCCCGGTTGCGCTTGGCACGGTCACTCTCGGTGAACTGGAAGCCATTCTTCACCAGCCGCTACAAGCCCTCAAATGCCCACAGCTGGATGCCCTCAACCTCTGCCGCCATCTTCTCGGCAATGTCCGGGTCGTCCACACGAGACAGGGGCTTGTCTTTGGTGGTCAGGATGAGCTGACGGCGATAGAAACCGTCCGAGCGGTCATACAGAGCCTGCAAGTCACCGTTGCTGAACGCCAGCAGGCGGGCGTACATCCAGCCCTGATAACTCTGCTTGCCCTTGCGCTCCAAGTCCATCTGCCCCTGTGTGGTCACGATGGACTTGACATAGTTGGTCTGACGCAGGGCTTCCATCCGCATATCATCGTCCACGCAGAGCAGGGTGTGCTCCAGATCGGCACGGGCAAAGCGGTTCTCCGAAATTTTGCCGATGCTGCCATCCTTCATGTTGCAGCCGAACAGCCGGGACAGCACCACACCGATCTGCGACTTGCCCTCGCCGCCGCTGCCCTTGATGACCATCATGCGCTGGCCCTTGTTGCTGTGGATCAGGCAGTAGCCGATGAACTCCTGCACGGTGGGAATGTCCTCCGGGTAGAGCAGGTCGGACAGGAACCACAACCAATGGGTGGGCTGTGGGGCTTTCGGGTCATACCTGACCGGGAGCCGATTGCGGACGATCTCCGGCTTGCCCTCCTGAAAGGTGCCGTCCAGATACAGGGTGCCGTTTGCCAGTGCGATGCGGTCAGTGACAGGCGGGAAGTCCTCCACCTGTGCCGCCAGCTTCAGCACATCCACCACATTGGTGACCTTCTTGGCAAGGTTTGCCCCGACGTATTCACGCATCATCTCGAAAATTTCACAGCGCAGGGGCATGGGGTCCACCATTCTGCCATCCGGGGTGAAAAACGCGCCATTCGAATAAAGCAGCTGATGGCTGCTCAGGAAATCGTCACAGAACAGGGATTCGTTGAAAAAGCCCTTCTTGAACCATGCGGGGGTAAAATTACTCATAGGCATTCCATCCTTTCGTTGGCGCTACGGAAAACGATGTGGTCAATTTGACCACATCGTTTTTCTCCGCAACTGGGGAATCAATGTCCTGCCGTTCTCCCTGCATGGCTTTCCTGCCCCCTTCCGGCGGCGTTTTCCGGCTCTCCTTCTCAGGGTCATCGCCGGGTATCCCATGCAGACGGTCATGTGGTTTTCAAGGTCCAACGGGCAAAACGGCAACAAAAAAGCCGTCACAAAACAGACCAGCCCTGCCTTCGCTTTTTCTGGAAGGTCATGCTAGTCGGTTATGTAACGGCTGAAAGCCAAAATGTTCAGCCCCGCAGGGTCTGAACGAATATGTAAAAATATGTTATATTTAATTATTGGGATAGATTACCACAAAAATCGAGCCGTGTCAACAAAAACTTTTGAGAACACGTCACTTTCGGCAGCTTGCAAGAAAAAACAATGAAAACTTTGGAAAAAAGAGAGAGGGCTGGACAGTGCCAGCCCTCTTGACAAGGCAACAACAGCCAAAAAGTTTCATTCCCACCCTCAAACCATCTTCATCCCGGTTTCGTCCCGGTTTGCAGAATGCCCTTGCAATCCGAAAGGAGCCGTGCTATAATGCCGTTGTAATTGAATCAGAAATCTTCAGGGCAGGGTGCGATTCCCTACCGGTGGTACAGCCCACGAGCCGTAAGGCATGATTCGGTGAAACTCCGAAGCCGACAGTACAGTCTGGATGAAAGAAGATAGGAAAGCATAGAGAAACCACAAGATCTCTGTACTCATGGAAGCTGCTCTGAGATGCGTTTGCATTTCAGAGCTTTCTTTTTGCGCAGGAGATACTGCGCCTGTTTGCCTTGCCCTGAACAATCTGGTTCGGGGCTTTTTTATTTGGAGGCAGAGAGATGAACGATACAGAGTATATGCGTCTTGCCTTAGAACTGGCGAAAAAAGGGTGCGGATGGACATCCCCAAATCCGATGGTGGGTGCTGTCATTGTAAAAGATGGTCAGATCATCGGGCAGGGATGGCATGAACGGTATGGCCAGCCCCATGCGGAGCGAAATGCGTTAGCATCCTGCGCTGTTGACCCCGAAGGGGCAACGATGTATGTGACGCTGGAACCCTGCTGTCATTTTGGGAAACAGCCGCCGTGTGTGAATGCTATTCTGGAAGCGGGCATCAGCCGGGTCGTAGTGGGGTCGGCAGACCCAAACCCGCTGGTGTCGGGAAAAGGAATTGCTGCTTTGCGGGTGCAGGGGGTAGCGGTGACGGAAGGCGTTTTGCGGGAAGAATGCGACGCACTCAATCGGATATTCTTCCATTTTATAACGACAAAACGCCCGTTTGTTTCTATGAAGTATGCCATGACAATGGACGGAAAAATTGCCACAGTTACGGGCGCATCCAAATGGATTACAAGTGAAGCTGCCCGAGCGTATGTTCAACAACAGCGGCATCATTTCAGCGGAATCATGGTCGGTGTCGGAACCATTCTTGCCGATGATCCCTTATTGACCTGCCACATGGAGAACGGAAAAAACCCAGTTCGCATCGTCTGCGATACTCAGCTGCGGACACCATTGCAAGCACAGGTGGTCGCAACAGCAAAACAGATCCCGACCATCCTTGCGACCTGCTGCGCCGACCCGAAACGGCAGGCGATATATCGACAGGCTGGGTGCCGAGTGATTTGTCTGGACAAAAGGAACGGTCACATTGACCTTGTACAACTTATGGAAAAACTTGGTCAGGAACAACTCGACAGCATTCTTCTGGAAGGCGGAGGGACACTGAACTGGGCAGCACTGGAAAGCGGCGTTGTTCAACAGGTGCAGGCGTACATTGCCCCAAAGCTGTTCGGCGGACAGGAAGCAAAAACACCGGTGGAAGGTGCAGGAGTTCATGTGCCGAGTGCAGCATTCCGGCTGAAAAACAGCAGCCTGACCCATCTTGGCGAGGATATTCTGATTGAAAGCGAGGTCGAGTATCCATGTTCACCGGAATTATAGAAGAAGTCGGAGCCGTAAAGCAGATCACGCATGGGCAGCATTCGGAAGTGCTGAACATTCAGGCACGGACCGTTCTGGAAAACACAAAAATCGGTGACAGCATCGCAGTGAATGGCATCTGCCTGACCGTTACCCGGCTTTTTGCAGACAGCTTTTCTGCCGATGTTATGCATGAAACCCTGAACCGCTCGTCTCTTGCAGGTCTTATGGTCGGGAGCAGGGTCAATCTGGAACGGGCAATGGCTGCGGATGGACGGTTCGGCGGGCATATTGTGGCGGGTCATGTGGATGGCACCGGGTGCATCCGGCGAATCGAAAAAGACGACAATGCGGTCTGGTTTACCATCCATGCGGAACCGAATCTTTTGCGCTATGTCGTGGAAAAAGGCTCCATCGCGGTCGATGGTATAAGCCTGACGGTGGCAGAAGTCAGTTCGGATGCGTTTTCAGTGTCCACCATCCCTCACACCGTCAGCTGTACAAATCTGTGTCAAAGGCACAAAAACGATGTGGTAAATCTGGAGACCGACATCCTTGGCAAGTATGTCGAAAAGCTGTTTCAGCCGATGCCGCAGGAACACCGGCAAAGCTCTGTCACGAAAGAAATGCTGATACGCTACGGATTTGAATAAGGAGAAACAACAATGAGATTCAATACCATTCCTGAAGCTCTGGAAGATTTGAGACAAGGCAAGATCATTTTGGTGACGGATGACCCGGAACGCGAAAACGAGGGCGATTTTATCTGTGCCGCTGAGTTTGCGACAACAGAAAATGTCAATTTCATGGCGACCCACGGCAAAGGTCTGATCTGTATGCCGATGTCGGAAGCCTTTGTACAGAAGCTGAAGTTTCCGCAGATGGTTCGGCATAACACGGACAACCATGAAACCGCCTTTACCGTGTCCATCGACCATATTTCAACCACGACCGGCATTTCTGCTGCGGAACGCTCTATTACTGCGCTGGCCTGTGTAGCAGAAGACGCAAAAGCAGAAGATTTCCGGCGACCGGGTCATATGTTCCCACTTTTAGCAAGGAAAAATGGTGTTCTGGAACGGAACGGCCACACAGAAGCCACCGTAGACCTGTGCCGTCTGGCAGGGCTGAAAGAGTGCGGGCTTTGCTGCGAGATCATGAGGGACGATGGCACTATGATGCGCACGAAGGAACTTGCACAGCTGGCAGAACGATTCCAAATCAAATTCATCACCATCCAAGCCTTGCAAGAGTACCGTAAGTGTCACGAAAAGCTGGTCGATCAGGTGGCTGCCGTAAATCTACCGACAAAATACGGCGACTTCCGCGCATACGGTTTTGTGAGCCGCCTGAACGGAGAGCATCACATCGCATTGGTAAAAGGTGAAATCGGTGATGGCCGGGATGTCCTGTGTCGGGTGCATTCGGAATGTCTGACGGGTGATACGTTCGGTTCGCTGCGCTGCGATTGCGGACAGCAGTTGGCTGCGGCGATGACGCAAATTGAAAAGGAGGGGCGCGGCATCCTGCTCTATATGCGGCAGGAAGGGCGCGGTATCGGTCTCATAAATAAGCTGCGTGCCTACGAGTTGCAGGAACAGGGCATGGATACCCTGGAAGCCAACCTCGCCCTTGGTTTCCATGGGGATGAACGGGAGTATTACATGGGAGCACAGATTTTGCGGGAGCTGGGAGCACACAGTTTGCGCCTGTTGACCAATAATCCGGATAAGGTATACCAACTTTCCGAGTTCGGTCTGGAGATTACAGAACGTGTCCCAATTCAGATGACTGCGACCGCGCACGACCTGTTCTATCTGAAAACCAAGCAGGCAAGAATGGGACATATCCTGAGTTATTAAGGAAAAGAGGGATTTTACAATGAAATCATTTGAAGGAAAACTGATTGCACAAAACATCCGGGTCGGTATCGTTGCTGCACGATTCAACGAGTTCATCACCTCAAGGCTCCTTGGCGGGGCAATGGATGCACTCCTCCGGCATGATGTGAGCGAGGACGATGTTCATGTCGCATGGGTGCCGGGAGCGTTTGAAATTCCGCTGGTTGCTTCCAAAATGGCAAAAAGCGGAAAGTACGATGCTGTGATTTGCCTTGGCGCAGTGATTCGCGGCTCTACCAGCCATTACGACTATGTCTGCAACGAAGTCTCAAAAGGCATCGCAGCAGTTTCGCTGGAAAGCGGGATTCCTGTTTTATTTGGCGTTCTGACGACTGAAAATATCGAGCAGGCAATCGAGCGGGCAGGTACGAAAGCCGGAAACAAGGGCTATGACTGCGCGGTCAGCGCCATCGAAATGGTCAATCTGATCCGCGAAATGGATGCAGAGTAACGGTGACACAGGAGCCTTCCATGATTGTGATACGAGCGAACACCCCGGACCAGGTACTGGAGCAAACGATTCTGAGCCTTTTGCAACAGGCGCAGATTGATGCGGAGCAGATCACATTCTGCGCAAAGAAAAAACTGGAACTGCCGGGATTGGTGATTGACAACACCCGACATGAAATTTCAGCCAACGGCAGAAATATTTCGTTGACACGTCTTGAATCCGACCTGCTGTGGGTGCTGGCAGTCTGCGAAGGAACGACACTCTCTAAAAAAGAGCTTTTTGATGCTGTATGGGGAAAGGATTGCGCCGATACCTTGAAAGTGGTTGGCAATACCGTTTCCAATCTCCGAAAGAAGCTGGCATTCTGCGGGCTGGACGGATGTCTTTGCACAGTTGGTGGAGGGTATGCTTTTCGTTACGTTCTGGCAGAGCAGGGAAAAGCCCATTCCAATACTGTCCCGACAATGGTATACTGTTGCCCAAAGGAGCTGAGAGAAAATGACCCGAATCTTGTTCATCTGTCTGGGGAATATCTGCCGTAGTCCCATGGCGGAATTTGTTATGAAAGACCTTGTGGAAAAAGCCGGTATTGCAGAAAAATTTGAAATCGCCTCCGCTGCGACCAGTGCGGAAGAAGTGGGCAACCCGGTCTATCCACCCGCTCGGCAAAAATTGGCAGACCATGCCATTTCCTGTGTGGGCAAAACGGCGCGTCAGATGACACGGCAGGATTATGATACCTATGATTATCTGGTTGCAATGGATCGAAGTAACCTGCGGGATATGGCTCGTTTTGTAGGGAATGACCCGTTGCACAAGGTCTCCCTCCTGATGTCGTATACCAGTACGCCGCACGATGTGGCCGACCCGTGGTTTACTGGAAATTTCGAGGACACATGGCGGGATGTACTGGCAGGTTGCACGGCGTTGTTAGAGAGGCTGTGCCAATAAAAGAAACAACTGGGTGTATCATCGTTCAGATGAAGCATCCAGCTGTTTTTGATTTAGTCTTCTAGCCTGCCGTGGTCGCAGCCGGGGGAACGATAGTGCTCCATCTCTCCACCCAGCACAAGCTGTGCATATTCCAAGGGCGTATTGTATAGCAGCCAGTCCAGTTCCGCCCGCTGTGCTGGCTGGCCTGGGCTGTGCTGCACACCCTGCTCAAGCGCAGCTCCCGCGGGGGCACGCCGGACCTGAACCTGCTGTTCCAGTACAACATGCCTGTCCGTGCGCTGGCCCAGATGACCGGCGGCATGGTCGGGCAGGAGACGGTGGACGGCATCGTGATGGAAGCAAAGGGCTTCTGGATCATCGGCCTGCTGCGGGCGCTCATCGGCTTTGGGCAGAACGCAGTCTCCAACCGGAAGTTCCGCGCGGCACTGGACGCCGAGCGCGGCGGCCCGGCGGTGTAAAACCATCTGACATTCCCGGATTTTCTCCTTCATTCTAAACAAACAGCCCCGGACTTGTTGAAAAGTCCGGGGCTGTTTGTGTGTGTGGCTTAGTAAATGTAGGGCTGCACGGGCGGCTGGTCGGGGCGGTGCTCTCCGATGATCTTTTCCATCCAGATCATGTCGTACCAGCGGCCGAACTTGTACCCGCAGTTGTGGAAGGTGCCGACCAGTGTAAAGCCCAGATGCTCGTGGAACCGGGCACTGTTCCGGGTCAGGTATTCGTCCTCCACCTGCGGGTAGCCGATGCAGGCATACAGGTTCAGGATGCCCATGGCCTGCAGCCGGTCGGCCAGCGCCTCGTACAGGGCACGGCCCATGCCGTGTTTCCGGGCGTCGTGGTCCAGGTAGATGGTCAGCTCACAGGCCCAGTCGTAGGCGGCACGGCCCACAAAGGACCCCGCGTAGGCGTAGCCCTCCACCCGGCCGTCCCGCTCGATGACGAGGTAGGGGTATTTCTGCATGGTGCGGCGCATGCGGCCTTCAAATTCCTCCAGTGAGGGTACGTCGTATTCAAAGGTGATGACCGTGTGCTCCACATACCAGGCGTAGATCTCCAGAATGCGGGGCGCATCGGCCAGAGACGCATTCCGAATGGTAATATCCTGCATAAAAACATCTCCTTGTAGCAATAAATATCCCGAAATCCGGTCTGATTATAGCACAGCCCACTTTAAAAGGACAGCGCAAAGCAGCAAAAGCGCCGCTCCGCACAGGCGGGCAGGGGAGAAATTCTATTGGCAAAGTGGCAGAAAATGCGGCGTTCTGAGCCGGAAATCCCCACAAAAGCGCGAAAATCAGCCGTGCAGGCGCAAAATGCTGTACCTTGCTACTTTACTGTGATAAAATAACACCATCCTTTCCCCGCGCGCTGCGCGGGAAAAGCCAAACGAGAGGGGGAACCTTTATGACAAATGTCTGCATCATTGCCACCATTGTGATCTATCTGGTGGGCATGCTGCTGGTGGGCTTTGTATACAGCAAGTCCAACGAGGACAGCACCGACTTTTACCTCGGCGGCCGCAAGATGGGCCCGCTGGTCACCGCTATGAGCGCCGAAGCCAGCGATATGTCCAGCTGGCTGCTGATGGGCCTGCCCGGCCTTGCCTACCTCACCGGCATTGCGTCGCCGGGCTGGACGGCCATCGGCCTGGCTGTGGGCACCTGGCTCAACTGGCTCATCGTGGCCCGGCGGCTGCGGCGCTACTCGGCCAATCTGGACGCCATCACGGTGCCGCAGTTTCTGTCGCTGCGGTTCCATGACCAGCGCAACCTGCTCAACGCGCTGGGCGCGGTGATCATCATCGTGTTCTTTATCCCGTACACGGCTTCCGGCTTTGCGGCCTGCGGCAAGCTGTTCCACAGCCTGTTCGGCGTGGACTACATGATCGCGATGATCGTGTCCGCACTGGTCATCGTGGGGTACACCATTCTGGGCGGCTTCCGGGCCGTGACCACCACCGACCTCATCCAGTCGGTGGTCATGAGCATCGCACTGGTGGCGGTGCTGGCCTACGGCATCGGTGTGGCCGGGGGCTGGGGTGCCGTGATGGAAAACGCCCGCAGCCTTTCCGGCTACCTGACCATGGCGGCCAGCCACGACGCTGCCGCCGGGACCGCCTCCTACAGCCTGCTGGACATCGTGTCCACCATGGCCTGGGGCCTGGGCTACTTTGGCATGCCCCACATCCTGCTGCGGTTCATGGCCATTGATGACGAAAAGAAGCTGGTGCTCAGCCGCCGCATTGCCAGCGTGTGGGTGGTCATTGCCATGACGGCCTCCATCGTCATCGGCGTGGTGGGCCTGGGCATGACCAAAGCCGGTGCGCTGGAATTCCTGAGCGGCTCCTCCAGCGAGACTCTCATCGTGCGCATTGCCAGCCTCATTGCACAGCACGGTGTGCTGGCGGCGGTGCTGGCGGGCCTGATCCTGGCCGGTATTCTGGCGGCCACCATGTCCACCGCCGACAGCCAGATGCTGGCAGCGGCATCCAGTGTCTCGCAGAACATCCTGCAGGAGTTCGGCCATATGAAGCTCACCGAAAAGCAGAGCCTGTTTGCGGCCCGGCTTACCATCATCTGCGTCAGCGTGGTGGGTGTGGTGCTGGCCCGCGACCCGGATTCCAGCGTGTTCGGCATCGTCAGCTTTGCATGGGCCGGTTTTGGCGGTGCCTTTGGTGCGGTGGTGCTGTGCGCCCTGTTCTGGAAGCGCTGCAACTGGCAGGGTGCGCTGGCCGGGATGCTCTGCGGCGGCCTGATGGTCTTTGTGTGGAAGTACCTCATCAGCCCGCTGGGCGGCGTGTTCGGCATCTATGAGCTGCTGCCGGCCTTCCTGTTTTCGCTGGCAGCCTGCGTGGTGGTCAGCCTTGCCACCCCGGCTCCCGGTGCGGACATTGAGGCCGAATTTGAAGCGGCAAAATAAACGATAAAAAGCAACCAGCCCCGGAACGATGATGGTCGTTCCGGGGCTGATTTTTATCTCAGTTGAACAGCATGATGGTTATTTCCGCGCAGGGCACCAAAAATCCAAAGCCGAAGAAAAACAGCAGTTCCAATATGACCCGCGTCAGGCGTAAAAACGGTGTATCCAGAAGGGTGCACGCTTCAAGGTAACGGTGATAGAAACCGCTCTGTTCAAAGCTGTTCCAGAGTTCCAGCATGAGAAATTCCATTCCGGCCAGAAGCGGAAAAACGACCCACGAGGACATCCAGCCATCGGCTTGTAAAGAACCATCGCTGAGGGAACGCCAGTGAACTGCAAGTGTTCCGTGGCAGGCGAATATGCCCCACAGTGCCAGGGCGATACTTAGCCGGAGCAGCGCAGTGCGGACAGAATGCCAGTCCGCCACAGGGCGGCGGCGCAGCATGGAAAAGAAATCTTCCAGTGGGACTGGCGCGGAAGGGGCGCCCTGACCGGGGTCATGGCAGTGCATCAGGTCCGCAAGAGACAGGCCCAGTGCGTCGGCCAGAGGTTCCAGCGTATTGATGTCCGGCAGACCGACGCCGCGTTCCCAGCGGCTGACGGCCTTGTCGGTCACATGCAGCTGTTCGGCCAGCTCGGCCTGGGTCAGGCCCTGCGCCCTGCGCACCTGGGCAAGAAAAGCCCCGAACATTTTTGCGTCCATACAGATCACATCCTTTTCCACAGAATAGCAGACCTGTGTGGAAAACGCAACCGACGGAACGTTTACCCACGCTTTTGAAGGAGAATGAGCGGGCGTCCTGCAAGAATATCTTGACAAAAAGTTACGATGACACTATACTAAAAGCAAAGGAAGGGCGCTGGCTGCAGATTGGTCAGCTCCTTACCGGCATTATGTCAAAAAGATTGACCGCTCGGTTGGGGAACAGAGGCGGTCAATCTTTTTTGCTTTTGGAATAATGTTTTGCGCGCGGGCTGCCCCGAAAGACATCCCGCGAGATCATCCAGGTCACCTGAATGACACCAACAATCACTGTAGCCAGAAGGTTCAGTGCACTGAAAACAATATTCAAAACATCCATAATGGACTCCTCCTTTGGGTATCCTGTGTAACCATTTGTACCGTCCGGAGGATCACAAAAAATTGAACACCCCCGGACATCGGATGCCGGAGGAGCTTGACCACCTGTGCCTGCAGCACAGTGCCCTTCTTTTGATGGAGTAACACAAAAGCATACGGATTGCAACCAAAAAGGACGGGTTCCCTTGCGGGGACCCGTCCTTTGGTTTGCTTATGATTCAGGCGAGGTTCAGCTTACAGCTGGGGGCCGGCAGAGACCAGAGCCTTGCCGTGCTCGTTGCCTTCGTACTTTGCAAAGTTCTTGATGAAGCGGCCAGCCAGATCCTTTGCCTTCTCCTCCCACTGGGAAGCGTCAGCATAGGTGTCGCGGGGATCCAGGATAGCGGGATCCACGCCGGGCAGCTGGGTGGGAACCTCGAAGTCGAAGTAGGGGATCTTCTTGGTGGGAGCCTCGTTGATGGCGCCGCTCAGGATAGCGTCGATGATGCCGCGGGTATCCTTGATGGAGATGCGCTTGCCGGTGCCGTTCCAGCCGGTGTTCACCAGGTAAGCCTTGGCGCCGCTGGCCTTCATCTTCTTCACCAGTTCCTCAGCGTACTTGGTGGGATGCAGCTCCAGGAAGGCCTGGCCGAAGCATGCGGAGAAGGTGGGGGTGGGCTCGGTGATGCCGCGCTCGGTACCGGCCAGCTTTGCGGTGAAGCCGGACAGGAAGTAGTACTGGGTCTGCTCCGGGGTCAGGATGGAGACCGGGGGCAGCACGCCGAATGCGTCAGCAGACAGGAAGATGACGTTCTTGGCTGCAGGTGCAGAAGAGATGGGGCGCACGATGTTCTGGATGTGGTTGATGGGGTAGGACACACGGGTGTTCTCGGTGACGCTCTTGTCGGCGAAGTCGATGTGGCCCTCGGCATCCAGGGTAACGTTCTCCAGCAGAGCGTTGCGCTTGATGGCGTTGTAGATATCGGGCTCGGAGTCCTTATCCAGGTTGATGACCTTTGCGTAGCAGCCGCCCTCGAAGTTGAACACGCCGTTGTCGTCCCAGCCGTGCTCGTCATCGCCGATCAGCAGACGCTTGGGATCGGTGGACAGGGTTGTCTTGCCGGTGCCGGACAGACCGAAGAAGATAGCGGTGTTCTCGCCGTTCAGGTCGGTGTTGGCAGAGCAGTGCATGGAAGCCATGCCCTTCAGCGGCAGGAAGTAGTTCATCATGGAGAACATGCCCTTCTTCATCT
>OOAQ01002156.1_pt1 | contig 12223 bp, 9 predicted proteins | sample 1671051 | NCBI WGS metagenome assembly OOAQ01 (sample SAMN06348117, study PRJEB24527) | human gut metagenome | biome: human gut; feature: ankylosing spondylitis patient; material: feces | host: Homo sapiens | place: China | collected 2015-10
TTATGTTTTAATATATCTTATAAAGACAAGAAAAAACAATCGATACAAACAGATAATAATACATTAATAACCAACAATATAACAAATAAACGACAAGGGATAGTATAGTAAAAATATAATATATTTGCTTTAAAACACTTAGTTGAATTTATAGTTTCACCAAGGTGAAGCAAGCGTATCACTTGGGTGACTACGCCTCTCCACTTAGATGCCAATGTATTGTCACCTAGGTGAAACCACAAAAGAAGACAGACAAAAGATAAGCATCCGGGATTGTGCGTGTTTTTTCCAGTCATAACAAAGTCAAAAGCCTAACGTACTTCGTTTGGCTTTTGACTTTATAACAGCTTGAAGAGAAATACACAAGAGGCCGAATGCTTACAATTCTTCCATAAACTTGACCAACGAGTGAACAATGCTTCAATCCATATACACCCACGCAGGGTGTGACAGTTCATCCGAGCTATGATAGTGGTGGATTGCGTGTTTCAATCCACACACCCACGCAGGGTGTGACCTTGTGATGAGCAAGGATCGCTACGCTATTTCGAGTCTCAATCCACACACCCACGCAGGGTGTGACAATAGATATAAATGCAACTATACACGGAGGAGAGTTTCAATCCACACACCCACGCAGGGTGTGACTAAGTTAAGATTATTATGCTTTGGGTCGTCATGGTTTCAATCCACACACCCACGCAGGGTGTGACCTTCTTGCTGGTTGTTGTGTATCATTCTAATAAAGTTTCAATCCACACACCCACGCAGGGTGTGACTCCGTTCTCCAGATCGGATATCATCTCCCAGTAAGTTTCAATCCACACACCCACGCAGGGTGTGACGAACAGCAACATGATATCTTCTCTTTTCAAGGGTTTCAATCCACACACCCACGCAGGGTGTGACGATATCACAGCATAATATGTCAGATATTCGGGAGTTTCAATCCACACACCCACGCAGGGTGTGACATGGCTTAAAATCATTAAACATAACGGCATAATGTTTCAATCCACACACCCACGCAGGGTGTGACCATCCTATAAGATTGTTGTTGTAAGACCATTTTTGTTTCAATCCACACACCCACGCAGGGTGTGACTCCGCCATATCACTGATACGGTATCGCATCATGAGTTTCAATCCACACACCCACGCAGGGTGTGACTATCTACTGCTAAAGTATCTATATTACTGTCAGAGTTTCAATCCACACACCCACGCAGGGTGTGACCGGAACGCCCCATTACGGACACCCCCAACTGTTGGTTTCAATCCACACACCCACGCAGGGTGTGACAAAGGCTTCACCCTCCAGTTGTTCCGGAGGACGGTTTCAATCCACACACCCACGCAGGGTGTGACACCCGGACGCTCGATAAAATCCAGCATGTGCAGGTTTCAATCCACACACCCACGCAGGGTGTGACACTCTCCTTTGTGATATCCCCGCCTGTCAATGCCCGTTTCAATCCACACACCCACGCAGGGTGTGACTAACATAACCATCCGTACCGGGAGTATACACAGTTTCAATCCACACACCCACGCAGGGTGTGACAATTTTGATCTTATCGATATGTTTGATTTTCGTGTTTCAATCCACACACCCACGCAGGGTGTGACAAGACGCGAGATGGTGTTATACTCATTTTCTTGAGTTTCAATCCACACACCCACGCAGGGTGTGACTCACCCTTATCGGTGAAGATTTCAATCAGTCTACGTTTCAATCCACACACCCACGCAGGGTGTGACCCAATCTGGCAACCGAAATAAGCAAGGCAGACATGTTTCAATCCACACACCCACGCAGGGTGTGACCCTACAAAATTATCCAACGGTGCAAATGAAATAGTTTCAATCCACACACCCACGCAGGGTGTGACTAGACTTTCTTATCAAGCTCACAGAACTTGGCGGTTTCAATCCACACACCCACGCAGGGTGTGACTTGCTTTACTTCTGCTTCCATAAACTTATAATTTTGGTTTCAATCCACACACCCACGCAGGGTGTGACGCCACCATGTTAATTCCTTCCCCACAGGATAGGGTTTCAATCCACACACCCACGCAGGGTGTGACCTTAATTTCACTTACGTCATTAGCCATATTAAAGTTTCAATCCACACACCCACGCAGGGTGTGACAACAAAACACCCGAAGTGTTTGTTATTGCCAATGTTTCAATCCACACACCCACGCAGGGTGTGACGTCGGACGCTTACGGCATATATCCTCAATAAAGTCGTTTCAATCCACACACCCACGCAGGGTGTGACCCAGTGCCTTTCCGTTAAACAGCAGATATAGCGGTTTCAATCCACACACCCACGCAGGGTGTGACGGGAGGACTGCTAGGAATAAATGATACGTGGATAAGTTTCAATCCACACACCCACGCAGGGTGTGACCAATCCACGCCCTACTCTCTATCCCATTATTCCGAGTTTCAATCCACACACCCACGCAGGGTGTGACTTAGCAATATCACAAACATTAGCAATATGGAAGTTTCAATCCACACACCCACGCAGGGTGTGACTAGGGTGGATGACCGAACATCTATGCTATTAAGCGTTTCAATCCACACACCCACGCAGGGTGTGACTTTAATTGGTTGGTTGGTAACGGTTACAAGCCCGTATGTTTCAATCCACACACCCACGCAGGGTGTGACCATTTTTAGACAAGGTTATAATATCTTACTTTAAAGTTTCAATCCACACACCCACGCAGGGTGTGACACGGAATAATGGTAACCACAGAATACCGGGATGTTTCAATCCACACACCCACGCAGGGTGTGACGGTGTATCAGGCCGCCCGTACAATTCAATCAATGTTTCAATCCACACACCCACGCAGGGTGTGACTAGAAACAGAAGAAGAAGAATAAAACGAATAACGTTTCAATCCACACACCCACGCAGGGTGTGACCGAATAATCGGGTAATGTGCGGAATCCACCAATCGTTTCAATCCACACACCCACGCAGGGTGTGACTGCGAAGCAGCCGAAAGAACAGCAAGAGGAAACCGGGTTTCAATCCACACACCCACGCAGGGTGTGACTTTGTCTGTGATGGCTGGTTTACAGAACAGAGGGAGTTTCAATCCACACACCCACGCAGGGTGTGACAAAACGAAGAAAACCCCTTTATGAAACAAGCAATTGTTTCAATCCACACACCCACGCAGGGTGTGACTCTATATCTAATAACATATTATAAATCAGCAAATTTAATCCACTGTTATGCGAATCATCATTATTATTCAACTTCATAACGAAGAAATACTTTACAAATAATTTAATCTACTGATTATTAACACATGCGAAGATACTACTTTTTTTGTAACACACCACATTCGCATTATATTATAAGAGCCTCCTCAAGTTTATACGCCGTTTCAACACCTATTACTTCCACCCTCTTATTCTCATTTTTACTAAGAATATAAAAACGAACACTATCAAGAGACATATCAATAATATCCCTAACTCTTCCTTTTAAAAGAGAATATTGCGCTTCCGTCACTACACACTCAAAGACTGAGTTCTGCACCCTCTGTCCATAATCCAGACAAGCCTTGGCCACACATCGTAAACGGCGAGCCCCCTCTTTGCTTGTAGTATCCACATCGTAAGTCACAAGAATGTACATAATTAAAAATCATTTTATAAGAAATACCGGATAATCGTCAATATCCTGCCTGATATACCTTGCCATTAACATAGCCTGCACATAAGGCAGAAGCCCTATTTCAACTTTTTCATTAAGATAAGGATGAATTATCACTTCCCTTTTCCTTGCCTGCCATGCAGTAATAAAAGTCTTTTTCCCTTTATCTGTCATAACAACCCCATTATCACCTTGGAACAAGAAGTCTTTTACTGAAATCTGTCTTTTATTAATCAACGACAAAATAAAACGGTCGCCAAGGTAAGCACGTAACTCTTCCATCATATCTAAGGCCAACGATGTGCGCCCCGGACGGAGTGTATGGAGAAACCCGACGTATGGATCAAGGCCAACAGTTTCGAGAGCAGCCGCAACATCATTGGCTATCAACGTATATGCAAAAGACAACATGGCATTCACCGCATCCTTGGGAGGACGACGATTGCGACCATGAAATGGGAAATCAGTCTTCTGATTAAGTATCAAGATTGGCAATACCTCAAAATAGGCATTCGAAGCCATCCCCTCATAACCAATTAATTCCGTCTTATCTTGAGCCTTCAAAGCATCACGCTTGGCACGTTCCAATACTTGCACCGCCCTATTAATGTCTTCATTCTCACCATAATCACGAATATATCTCCTCAATATATTGCGATAGTTTTGAATCTTACCACCAATCATCAACCTAACCACATGCAACGACCAAGATGCATCGTCCGACAATTGGTACTGCTTTTTGCGTAACAGAACATTCCCTTTCGTAGCACCTTGAACCCTGCTGATAAATCTGCCTTGTGGAGAAAGAAATGTGAGTGATATACCATTGTCACTACACAATTTCATCACACCGGGACTTGCGCCCATATATCCGAACGTAACGATGCCCTCTATATTTATGACAGGAATACGAAACACCTCCTCCTGCTGAACAGATATAACGACATTCAGCCCATCCTTACTAAGATACGCTTCCGGTGTCGTCACATACAAAGTATTCAATAGTTTTCTCATAGGTACAGATTTTTAGTAAGGTAATTATCTACCGAAGTACAATTATTTACCATTTCCGGCATGCAGATATCTTTCAGCGAGCACTTGTCACAATGTTTCCCATATTCAGCCTTCGGGATAACCGCTTTACTAAATATATCGTGCATATCCCGGGCACATTGTCTGACTATATTTCGCAGCTCCTCCGTTATATCCACATTAACCCGATGGCGAAGCTCCCCATAAAAGAAAGAGCCGTATGGTATATGGATAGCATACATTTCTTCTATACACATGATTTGTGCTGCCAACTGCACTTCATCCACTTCGTTTCTTTTCGGTTTGCCATGCTTATACTCCACAGCAACCGGTTGCCATCGCCCCGGATAGTTGGGATGCAAAATCGTATTTTCAAAAGATGAGGAAGGAAGTAACTCTATGGCATCAGAGATTCCATAGAGTCCAAGTTCACGCGAAGCGATATTCACCGCACGTAATGTTATCTGGTCACCACACTTTTGTCTATAAAACGGATCATCTACATGCTTGTGCAGAATCTGTCCTTCGATGGTGAGACGATTATCGTTCCATTGCTGCTCAATGTGTATCAAAGCCCATTGCCGGGGACAGAACCTAAAGTGCTGAATCCCCGACAACATAAGCATATCGTCTTCATTGTACATACGATGGAATTATATCAGTTCCTCAATAGTTACATTTGATGGAGCATTCTCCTTATCTATAGTAACTGAATAGTCGATGAATGAGCGTGGTGCTCCATCGCAGACTTTCTCCACTTTTACCAATTCAAACAACTTGTTGGCGGGAGCATTACCCAATATGGAGTCATGCTTGAAGACTATCAGTTTTTGAGCACTCATCAATCCACGTGCCGCCGAACGATCCACATCGAACATGTTCTTTAAAGCTTCCCAAAATAGTTCAAGGTCTTCTTCAGAAAATCCTGTCTGTTGTGCCAAGTTGGCGGAGATGAAGCCGTGACAGACATAGAGGCCATAAGGAATGGTCGCTTTACGTCCCTGTATTCCCACTTGTGATTCATAGGTCTTTTCTTCATCACGAGCTACACATACGGTTAATGCATGCTCTGCTGAAACAATCATATCTTGCGAACGGGCAAAAGTCATTTGAATCGGCCCCCTCACTTGTCCTGCGTTAGGTCCGGTTGAGAGTACTGCTCCAAAAGTCCTAACGTCAAAGAAGCGTCTGCACATAGCAATTTTACCAGCTGAACTCTTATCGGCAGGAGCTTTTTCTTTGATTTTTAGTTCTATTCCTAAATCTTCTTTGTACATTTTGCGGATTTCTTCATTAATAAAGACCTCTTCTCCAGAAATCTCTTTGGATTTGACAAGAATATCGTTACCTGCTTTTCCTGCTTGGGCTATTTGTACATAATTACGTACCTTGCGTTTCAAACAAACATCTGTAACAAGGCCTATACCAGTTTCAGCATCTATCCGAGGAAGATTACCTGCATCCGGGTCACCATTTGGATTACCATCTTGTACATCAAAAATGTAAACGAAATCAATTCTATTCTTTAATTCTGACATAATTGTATATTTTTAAAAATTATTCTTCAGTTTCTTGATTCTCTCTGTGAGCTTTCTGATGATAATAGCCGAGGAAGAATCGTCCTTGATCTTCCAAACTCAATGTATTAGGAAAATTTTGAATTAAAACTATTATCTCTTTCTTTTGATTATCAAAGAAATTAGCAAGGCCTTTCTTCTCTTTAGCCAATTTAGCATAATGACTGTTTGATAATTTGAGAACTGTTGAAAATACTGTAGATGGCGTAGATGAAGCCGCATTCATGTAACTTGAACGAATGGAATCTTGTTTATTTGCTGCATATTGTAGGTTTTCCAACACAGCAAACAGCCTTCCACAAAGATACCCTTGATTTTGATTTTCTTTGTCTAACATAATATCTAATTTTTTATGGTTGTTATTTTCGTTTAGTCTGTTGAGATATGCCTTGATGATAGCAGCACGCACTATATTGACGGATTGTTCTGCACGTATGCGACGAATACATGCTTGAAAGAGAGAAGCCGGATACGGCAACCCTTGAAATATGCTTCTCACCACAGCATCAGGAAGATTGGGAGTCGCATCACTTGACTTTCCTCCAAGAGTAACATTTCCAAGAATGGAATGCAGTCCCACGTACGGCTTCTTATCTTTGCGAGTGTCAACCATCTCCATATCCGTAAAATGTTTACTTATCAAACCTGCAAATTCACGCAAAGGCATCTCATTCCAATATACTACCGCAATTCTTGCCGAATTGGGAGCCAAACCCAAAATGAAGAATTTGTCATCATCGTTTGCCGATAATTTTCCGTTATAGATAGACTGGAAAGTATCATATACTAACTTTATGCGCCTGTTTGAGTCGTCATTTTCTTCTTCAATCCGCCCCAACAAAGAAAATAGACTATTTTCGGACTCTTTTGAAGCCTCGCTATTGGAGGAAGCCCAGAAAAGATAAGTACGTGAGCCCACCATAAACTTATTGTGAGAATCCGAACGCAGCAAATGATTCAATGCGGTTGTATATGCAAATTCAGCTTCTTCTGATATTGGAGCATTGTATCCTTTAGATTTCCCATACGAATCATACCCGGAATTAACTTGAAATGCAACTAGTTTAGCTGTTTCTTGGCTTCCAAGTATCTTTGTAGCAGTTGTAATCTCTACAACTTTTGAATATCTCCCTGTTATCAAACAAAGATTTCCTGCCACGCCATGATTCTCGTCAAACAAATTTATCAATTCCCTTTTCGAAGCCACTATTTTCGTATCCCCTTCTATAAGGAAAGAAAAGGTAGAATATTTCTTATTAAGATTTTTGGCTATATCATCCCATAAAGAATCTTTCTGCATAGCCCCAACTATAAAAGAATGGTCTTGCTGATAAAATGCATAAACAGCTTTTATGTCCTCATTATCCGGAAAAGCATCATATATATCTTTTACTTTCGCCTTAAATACTTCAAAGTACTTACGTATCTTTTCCATATCCCCCTTATCGGAATAACCAAATACATATTTACTATTGTCATACAAATAGTTTGCAACAGGGGCACTTGATCGGCTAACACTTTTCTTAACAAGAAACTGCTGTGCCGACTTCTTATCTATGCGCCTGTCTTCAAAGCGCAGAAATTTTCCACATCTATCAATAACAATAATAAATCCAATCTCTTTGTATTCTAAACCAAAAGGGGCCACATCATCTCCACTTCGATGATAGTAATCATATAATGCTTTCAGTATCATCTCAACACCTCCTCACTATCTTTATCCGGTACAACAATCACTCCCTTTTTCATTTGGGCTCTATAAAACATAGCATCCGGCTTTTGTGGATTTTCCTCAAAGTCCATATCATAAAGCATAATGCCGAAATCCCTGTCTTCGGCTAAGGGATAATCAAGATTATCAGTACTTTCAATATACTTCCAGTTTGCAGAAAACTCACGACATCCGAGATAGGGCTGCGTAAAACATTGCCCTTGTGATGCCCTGCGTTCGAACATCTGATAATACTTCATAGGATTCTCGTCGGCACTTGGCTGATGCTTGGCAAAAGCCTCTTTCGGACGGTCTTTTACCGGAATAAATACTAACTTAGCATAAATTCGGTAACGCACATCCAGCAGAAGCAACGTGTTCTTCTGCTGACGTTTATCTTCAATAATGATAGGTGATTTACTGGCAACTGCCCCCACCTCATTCCGTCTAATGGTAGCCCATTTAATAGGCCTGAGTACCTCAATCTTGGTTATCTGCCAACGCATGGCATAACGTTTAAACAGTATCGCTTCAAAGATGGCGCGTGCCGCCGATGGCGTAATGACATCATAACTCACACGCTCTACTTTCAACTCCGGACGAGTGAAACAAGCCCAATCGCCCCACACCTCCAGACAATATTCTTTATCTGTATATTCCATATCATTCATCGTTTTCCTTGTTTTCCAATAAATCTTCCGGCTTCTGACCTTCAAAAAACCTTTTTGCCGACAAGGGAGTTACCACTTCACGACCGGTTTTTTGCTCCAACTGTTCGCGTGCCACACGAGCCACATCACCACCGTCAGCCGCACACTGCATATTTTCACCCAATGTCTGAGGATTTTTAGCTTTAGTAATACTTGTCGTAGAGAGTTCGGCCAGCATATTAAGAACCAATTCTTCATTGGTCATATTGTCCCGGAGATTTTCTTTCTTCAAGCCCTTGAACTGTTTGTACTCCTTTGCCGACTTTCCGGTCCATTGCTGATAGATAATGTCTGTAAGAGTAGCATATTGAACACCTTCCTCTACATTATGTAGTTTCCATTGATCTGTAAGATCTTTACGGATTTCAATGCTCTTCAAGCGTTGGTTTATCCAGTTGTCAGAGTAACCAAGTCGCTTGTAGTCCATCATAGCTTGCTCAATACTCAACTCAGGGTCTTGCATCTGATCAAGACGTTCGGATGCTACATGTGCCATCCATTGCTTGAACGGTTCTGCCTTGGGAGATGGGATAGACTGAATGATACGTAGTAGTTGTTCTGTATCAGCCACATCTGTAAGTCGCATCTTACCGTCTGTGGCTTTCATTTTCAAACCGTGACAATTTGTCACGGTTTCATTTCCCTCTTCTTTAAGTCTTTGCTTTAACTTACGCCAATAAGCAGTTGCATCAACACTGTCTGTTAAAACTGACACCACATCAACTATCGAAAAATACCATTTTTCCTTTTCATCATCCCACACGGTGCGGACTTTACGTTCTTCAAACAATTTCAATGTTTCTTTCTTTGTCATATCCGTTTCTTTATATCATTAATACTTCCTCCAGCCAATGGTTATCAAGGCTGAGACCTGTGGTTTTATTATACTGAGACCTGTCTGCCAATACATATATTCCTTCCAATATTTCTTCGACAAGCCCATAGCCTTTCAGTTGCTTAAAATCATAGGAACGGATGCCTACAGTAAATTTCGCCAATTGCTTCACCAACGAGTAGGTACACCCCGATTCTTTCAACTGCTCTATAAGTTCCATGCTGTTTTCCCAATTTACGATAACATTTATACTTGTATCATCAATCAGGCGAAATTCTTTTGATGCAGTTTCAAAACATAGCTCAGTAGGTTTGTAGAGCCAGTGCTTTATATCCTTTTCATCAAATGTTTGTTTTCTGCTATACAATTGACAAAAATAGGCTTTCATGGTAGAAGGAGCAAACCAATCACTATCTTCCGGCAAATTCAACCGAGCATTGTTGGAGTCAGCCATTGAACCGAAGAGCTTTCGCTTCTCTGCCGCCAGACTGAACACAAATGTATGTCCCATGGCACTTCGTCCTTCCCGATTGCACCGTCCCGCTGCTTGCAATACAGAATCGAGTCCTGCTTCTTGACGGAACACAACCGGAAAGTCTATATCCACACCGGCCTCCACAAGCTGGGTTGCAATGACCCTGACAATCGGCTGCGACTCATCCTTCAATAAAGTTTTTATTTTACCAATAGTTTCGTGTAAGTGGGCAGGGCACATCATTCTAGACAAATGCAATTTCACTCCGTCATTGGGCAAACGGTCATACAGCTCTTTGGCATCTTTACGAGTGTTCACTATGCACAACACCTTATTATATTCAGACACCTTTGCAGCTATCTCATCGTATGTTTTTCCTGTATCATCGATTGACAACTTCACACGGCGAAGCTGGTCATGCAAAGCAAATTCTTCCGGAATAATTTCCTTGATATGTTCTATTCCCTTAAAATCAGCTTTAGGATTTGTTCCTTCTATCAGACCACTCAGTACCGGCTGGCTTGCCGTGGTAAACAATACCGAAACCCCGAACATTTCCTGATACGCTTTCAGCGCATCGACTATCGGCCGCAAGAAGCCGGTTGGCAACATCTGAACCTCATCCAAAACAAGAATTGAATTTGCCATGTTGTGCAGTTTGCGGCAATCAGATGTTTTATTGCTAAACATAGATTCAAAAAGCTGTACATTGGTAGTGACAATAATGGGATAGTCCCAATTCTCTGTAGCCAATTTTGCTTTTTCCCTATTTTCCTCGTCCTTAATATCATCGGGGTCGAAATTACTATGATGCTCCAATACATTTTCTTCACCAAAGATTTCCTTCAAAAGCCCTGCCGTTTGCACAATGATACTGGTATATGGGATGGCGATGATGATACGATTCATTGAATGGCTTACAGCATGCTTCATGGCCCATAACAAAGAAGAAAGTGTTTTACCGCCTCCCGTCGGAACTGTAAGACTATAAAATCCTTTTTCGCTTGAAGAAGTTCTACTGCATTGTTCTTTCACTTGCTGGCGGATGCGGTTCACTTTCGTATCAGCTGCATTCGATTGCAGTTTTTGCATATATGCCTCCAGCTGTGGAAGCAAATCGGCAAGCGTAGCCGAATTTCCCCGCTTCCGCCATGACTCTACATCCATAAACCGTTCTGTATCGAGCCGGTCGGCATCTACAAGACAGGAAAAAAGCATACGGGAAAGGTGATGAAAGTGTTTCCATTCAACCTTTGATTTAGAAAAAGGTGAATCAATAAATTCTTGGAATAATAAAGGTTTGTTTATGCTAATGTCACCCTCGTTTATTTCTTTGGACAATAGCCTCTCTTTCAATATGTTTTCCACATCCCCGAAATCATGTAACCCCGTGTGATGAGAAATAATTTGGTTTACAAGAAGATGGGAAACATCCTTTCCCATAAGTTCTTTTGCCAATATTCCACCCACAAAAGCATGGGTATGATCATCATAGCGCTTCTTGTCACTCGTAGGCAAACCATTCATCTTGCGTATGTATTGCTGGAATGCCGCCCGTTCCTTTCCTTTGTCATGAAGTAGACCGAGCGCACGCCCCCAAGAAGGAAGTCCGAACTGCCCGGCGAAGGATGCCGCCATATCAGCAACCCCCTTTTGATGTTCATCATTGGTTTGTATCATCCATTGACCATTATCCCTATTTTGATACAAATGGGATATCAACTGATTTTTCTCTATCATCTGATTAAATTTATAAGGCTAACATTCCACAAATATAGTGAATAATATCAGACTCTCGCAAAAGAAAATCATATTTCAGGTCAGCTCCATCAGTTTTCATCCTTAAAACAAGAAATACAACCAACAACGACAAGAACAGGCATTCCGCTTTGTCGCCTCTACGCGGAAAAAAGAGAACAAACCATTTCGGGGGGATACAAAAATTTCCGTCACTACATCTCTTTTAGAATCAGTAAGATGTAGTGACGGAAGAAAAAACAATCTGATTATCCACATAGGTAATCCAGCATTTATATTTCAATACAAATAACGTATAAAGCAAACGTTATCGGGCATTCCCATGTGATGCAATCATCCATCAATGAAGCTTTTATGGTATGATTGCAGATAATTAGTAAACATCAAGCTTTCACCACCGCCAGCAACTCATCCGGTGTAACCAGTGACTGCTCGCC
>OOAQ01002157.1_pt1 | contig 12223 bp, 10 predicted proteins | sample 1671051 | NCBI WGS metagenome assembly OOAQ01 (sample SAMN06348117, study PRJEB24527) | human gut metagenome | biome: human gut; feature: ankylosing spondylitis patient; material: feces | host: Homo sapiens | place: China | collected 2015-10
GCCTGACCGAAGATCGTATAGAAATGATTATCGGACTGAAATCTTCGAAACCTTTACAGGGTGACGAAAAAATACAGTCTGTCATCCTCCCCGCCAGAAGAATAGTCGTATGTCTACACAGAGGAAATTACAATGAACTGGCACAGCTGTACAATGAGATGACCGAATGGATAAAAACAAATGGATATAAGGCTTCGGGAACATCAATAGAATATTATTACAGCAATCCGGATGTACCCGAAGAGGAACATGTCACAAGAGTTGAAATGCCTTTACTCTAAAAGCAAGAGAATAGTTGCCGTAAACTCTTACCAAACAATAAGAAGCAGAGAAGCCGTCATACAGTATCACCTTGTCTGATAAAGTACCGGCATTCCCTGCTTCAATAGTTCTTTAGAAATTAGCCTTGCGTTTCTTCACTTCTTCTACGAGTTTCGTAAAGGATTTCTCCTTCTTACGTTTTTCATGTTCGGAAGCGGAGAAATGCCATGCTTCTCGTTTGAGTTTCAGATAACTCTCATATACCTTATGATCTAACGTACCATTATGTACCGCTTCTAAAACAGCACAACCCGGCTCGTCGATATGCTTACAATCGCTGAAACGGCATGATTCCGCATAGTCGGATATTTCAAACATTTCGGCAAGCGAATCGGGATTGTCAATCGCCAAACCAAATTCCCGAACACCCGGAGTGTCGATTAAAACACCTGAGCCATCCACCAATACCATTTCCCGACGAGTCGAAGTATGCCGTCCCTTCCCTGTAGACAGGCTTATATCGGAAGTATTCAGTACCGATTTCCCGCAAAGGGTATTCACCAGTGAACTCTTGCCGACACCCGAAGAGCCGACAAACACGACCGTTTCGCCTTTTGTTATGGATTCCCGCAACCGGAGAATCGTTTGAGGTTGACAAATACTTGTGATAAATACAGGAAACTGACGGGCAATGTGTTTGATCGCTTCATCTATTTTCTGCCTGTCACAACCTAAATCGGCTTTATTGAGCACCAATACTGGTTTGATATTTTCTTCCATTATCTGGGCTATGAAACGTTCCGCTCTGCGAACATTGAAATTATCATCAAGGCTTTGCACAATAAATGCTTTATCGACGTAAGAAGCAATGGCCTGCCGGTCGGCTACCGTTCCGTTCTTCTTGCGATACAACGCCCGTTCACGAGGCAACGTATCAACTATAATCCCTTTGTTTGCATCGAATGGCTGAAAAATCACCCAATCGCCCGTACAAGGGTATTCATCAGGCATTCTGCCATAAATCATATTTCCTGTTAACTCACACAAATATACGCCATCCTCTGCAACCACTTCATAACAGGTTTTATGTGTCACGATGATTCGTCCATGAGACATATCTTTAAATTGTGAGATTTGTTTTTGCCGGAATAGATTATCACTCCAACCATATAATGACAGATTATTATTTTCGTTACTCATTATCTTAATGTATATAGCATACACGTGAAAGCACAACAATGCTTTTGCTATTGTATGCGGGTATAAAAACTAAAGTTATATAATATAGGAGAATCACTTCCGGAAAGATTATCCGAAAGTATGAAAGTTCGAATCTGTTAAAGTGAACAGATTCTTATCAGACCAAATCCGATGTAATAAATGATGAGTTAAACATCCACTAGTTTTAATGAAACATTATAATTTTAATGCGTCAAAGATATGGGAAATAAATAACAGAACCAAATGAATGATGAAATATGTGTCAAAAGCCAATGGACACACGGCCTGACGTTTCCATTTTCCATTCCCTTGAATTCTTGTCGTACTGGTATTCCGCACCGACACTTACTTCCGTATTCTTTTTCACATCGACCGAGATAGAAGCTCCTACCCCTGTATGTGGAAATAACGGATTGTAAACCGGAGGAGGTGTATTTCCCCCCATAAAATATTGTCCCCAGACATTTAACCGGACATTTCTGGCTAAAGAATAATGCATTCTCGTATATATTCCTGCTATGTCTTGTCTCGCTATAGGCAAAGCCAAATAGAATTGCCGGCTTAAGGTTCCTCCCGCTTCAACGAAAAATCTTTGAGAAGGAATCCAGCGCATTCCGGCATTTACCGCTACATATTGCCCCAATCCCAGATAAGTCTTTTGTTCTGCACTCCCAATAAAGGAAAGCTGTCCATTCATAGAATGCTGACGAAAATTATAAAAATCCGTCAATGCCGGATTACTTTCCAGCAATGCAGGAAAATCGTAAAAATAGGGAGATAAGCCCGATGCAGGACTTGAAGGTGTCAGACCGTATGTCTGCATGGACTTATCATCTGTTGCAAGTTTTTTAGCCTCTATATCCGGTAACTTCGGTTCTATGATTTTTGCTTCGGGCAACTGGTGTCCGCTTACTTCCGCAGAGCTATTTTTCTTTTGCACATCTATTTTATTCTCCTTTTCTATAGTTTGAGAAAAGGCAGTAGCAACACAAGCAAAAGACACAAAAACAAAGACAGCAACCGTTCTAATCATAATATTCTCCTTTCTTTTATCAGGGGCTATATTATCAATACAATTATCCGGTTAAAAGCTCAATGATCGGTAACATATTTTTTATTTTAAAGCAGAGATAGATTGATAGACAGCTTTTGCCATTACCTGCGCTCCCTTTTCGTTCGGATGAATACGGTCCGGAAAGAGTTCGGGCATTCCGTCCATCGCAGTATGGAGGTCTATAACAGACAGGTCGTTTTTCTTGGCGAGCTTCTTGATCATCGGAATGATTTCTTTAGAGATAATATCATCGTTGATGCCGTCACCTGTAAGATAAGCTTTGGAAGGATAGCAGAGATAAATCTTCGGCTGTGAAGGAAGGCCCTTGAAAGCGTTGATCATGTTCTGCGCATCTTTCATGAAGTCTGCTTTGTATTTCCAGTTGAATGATTTGCTGTCGTTTGTTCCGAGTTTGATAACGACGATGTTAGGATTAAAAGCTAACGCATTCTTATAAGCAGGTTCGTTCATATAAGGATGATCTCCTTTGTTCAACATGGTACGGGCGCTCACTCCGAAATTTTTCACCCAGTAACTGTCGCCCAACATACGGGCCAGTACGGAAGGATAGCTGTCACGGCTGCGATTCTTTATTCCTGCTCCGAACGTAATACTGTTGCCGATGCAAGCCACACGGACGGCATCTTTGCGAGGAGCCTTGAAACTACGCAACCAAGAAGTCAGTTCGTTCTGCATTTCACTCTTGTAGAGGAAATCTTCACGAATTCCCCAACCGTGTCCGCCCGTAGGATAAATATGGAGAACGGAAGGAACACCTTTCTTATTTAAAGCCAGATAATAGTTGACTCCGTTGGCAGGAGGAACTACCTTGTCATCATCGCTATAAACAATGAAAGCACGAGGAGTCTCTTTGGTCACTTGCTTCTCGTTGGAGAATTCTTTTTCCAAATCGGCAGAAGCGTCCTTACCCAACAGATTGTCATGAGAGCCCATGTGAGTGAAAGATTTGTCCATCGTAATCACCGGATAGAAGAGAATCTGGAAGTTGGGACGAAGTGCTTCAGGCGCATGTGTAGCAATGGTCGAAGCCAGATGGCCTCCGGCAGAAGATCCCATGATACCAATATCATTCGGATTCAGATTCCATACGTCAGCGCTGTCACGTACCATTTTCATGGCTGCTTCGGCATCGGAGATCGGGAGGGTGCGGTCGCCTTTCGGCATCCGGTATTTGAGAACAATCAATGCAATTCCTTGTTTGTTGAAATACGGCGCCCAATCATACCCTTCGTGATTGACCGCCAAGCCGGAGTATCCCCCACCCGGACAGGCTACCACAGCACGACCTGTCGCCAGTTCCGGTGCCGGCAGGAAAACACGAAGAGAAGGCTGTTCAATATCAAATGGTTTTGGCGTACTTTGTGCCGAGACTTGCAGACCTGTCAATAGCAGGACCAGCAATACAAAAAGAGAAGAGAATTTCTGTTTCATAGTATCTGTATACTTTGATTAATGAATATTTGATGTGCGAAGATAGTAATTTTATGTATCTTTGCGCCTCCTTTTAAATAGAAAAAATGATATGCAAGGAATTAAGAATCTGACACACGGCCCTATCAACCGCCAACTTTTCAATCTGGCGATGCCTATCATGGCAACGTCGTTTATACAGATGGCATACAGCCTTACAGACATGGCATGGGTAGGACGACTGGGCAGTGAGGCAGTCGCTGCCATCGGTTCGGTAGGAATCCTGACGTGGATGTCCGGTTCTATCTCTTTATTAAATAAGGTAGGGTCCGAAGTCAGCGTGGGTCAATCCATCGGTGCGCAGAATCAGGAAGATGCCCGCCAGTTCGCTTCACACAATATCACGATTGCTCTGATCATTTCGATCTGCTGGGGCGGACTGCTTTTCATGTTCGCAAGCCCCATCATCCGCATCTATGAACTAGAAGAGCACATCACAGCCAATGCCATCGAATACCTGCGGATTATTTCCACCGCATTGCCGTTCATATTCCTGTCTGCTGCCTTCACAGGTATCTATAATGCAGCGGGACGAAGCAAAATTCCATTTTACATCAGTGGGACGGGACTGATTATGAATATCATTCTCGACCCTCTGTTTATCTTCGGCTTCGGACTGGGAACAAACGGTGCCGCCTACGCTACATGGCTCTCGCAGGCAACGGTTTTCGCCATCTTCATCTATCAGCTGCGTTTCCGCAAAGACGCCCTGCTCGGCGGTTTCCCCTTCTTCTCCCGACTGAAGAAGAAGTACACACGGCGTATTCTGAAACTAGGTCTGCCTGTAGCTACCCTAAACACCCTGTTCGCCTTCGTCAATATGTTCCTCTGCCGTACCGCATCCGAACAGGGCGGACACATCGGACTGATGACTTTCACCACCGGCGGACAGATAGAAGCCATCACCTGGAATACCTCCCAAGGTTTCTCCACCGCACTTAGCGCCTTTATTGCCCAGAACTTCGCCGCCGGACGAATAGAACGGGTACTGAAAGCCTGGCACACCACCCTATGGATGACGGGAATCTTCGGAACTTTCTGCACGCTGCTGTTTGTCTTTTACGGCAATGAGGTCTTTTCGATCTTTGTCCCCGAACAGGCAGCTTACGAAGCCGGAGGTGTATTTCTGCGTATCGACGGATATTCGCAGCTGTTTATGATGCTCGAAATCGCGATGCAGGGAGTGTTCTACGGCATCGGGCGTACCGTGCCTCCTGCCATTGTCAGCATTGTATGCAACTATATGCGCATTCCGCTTGCCATCCTGTTTGTACGGATGGGCATGGGAGTAGAAGGTATCTGGTGGGCAGTATGCGTCACAACGATTGCCAAAGGACTGATTCTCTTGGGATGGTTCACCATGATCAGGAAAAAATGCTTAAATCTGCCTTCCGTGTCAACAAGGTAGTCGTGTCGTTTGTTATTTTACATATACAAAGATCGTCCGGAGTTATTTTAACTTAAAAAGTATGACCTTGGCAAATAATATGTATCTTTGCGTTGTTAATTTATTAAAGTATTATTTTATAAACCTATTTAAAAAACATTGCATTATGAACAAGATGAAATGGATGGTTCTCTTCATGAGTATAACCATGATATTCAGTGGCTGCGCAAGCATGAACAATACGGGCAAAGGTGCCGCAATCGGCGGTGGTTCGGGTGCTGCATTGGGTGCTATCCTCGGCGGTGTTATCGGTAAAGGCAAGGGTGCTGCCATCGGTGCGGCTATCGGTACTGCAGTAGGTGCAGGAACAGGTGCCCTTATCGGAAAGAAGATGGATAAAGCGGCAGCAGAAGCAAAACAAATTGAAGGCGCACAAGTAGAGCAGATAACTGACAACAACGGATTGCAGGCAGTAAAAGTTACATTCGATTCAGGTATTCTTTTCACTACCGGTAATGCAACTCTGAGTGCTGCTGCCAAGTCTGCATTGAGCAAGTTCGCCAACAACGTACTCAACCAGAACAGAGACATGGACGTATCCATCTACGGATATACCGACAATCAGGGCTGGAGAAACAGTACTGCCGAACAAAGCCGTCAGAAAAATCTGAACTTGTCACAGGAACGTGCACAGAGTGTAGCCAGCTACCTGTTAAACTGCGGCGTTTCTTCCAACCAGATTAAAGGTGTGCAGGGAATGGGCGAAAGCGATCCTATCGCCAGCAACGACACAGCTGCCGGAAGAGAACAGAATCGTCGTGTAGAAGTTTACATGTACGCAAGTGAGCAGATGATTAAAGATGCACAGGCCGCTTCCAATTAAAAAAATATTGCGTTATGCGCGCAACCTGCTGATTTTCTTCTTTGCATCTACCATTCTGGCTGTGATCGTCTACCGCTTTATGCCGGTGTATGTCACTCCGCTGATGGTCATCCGAAGTGTACAGCAGCTTGCGTCAGGAGATAAACCCACGTGGAAACACACGTGGGTTTCTTTTGATAAAATATCTCCTCACCTGCCGATGGCGGTCATCGCCTCCGAAGACAACCGCTTTGCCGAACACAACGGATTCGACTTCATCGAGATAGAGAAAGCGATGAAGGAGAACGAAAAACGGAAACGGAAGCGCGGAGCAAGTACCATCAGTCAGCAGACAGCCAAGAATGTGTTCCTATGGCCGCAATCGTCTTGGATACGCAAAGGTTTCGAAGTTTATTTCACCTTTCTGATAGAGTTGTTCTGGTCGAAAGAACGGATTATGGAGGTATATCTCAACTCCATCGAAATGGGAAAAGGGATTTATGGCGCACAGGCTGCCGCAAAGTATAAATTCAACACAACAGCTGCCAAATTGAGCTCAGGACAGTGCGCACTGATTGCCGCTACGCTCCCTAACCCAATACGGTTTAACTCAGCGAAGCCTTCGGCTTACCTATTGAAACGACAAAAACAGATATTGCGATTAATGAATCTGGTTCCTAAGTTTCCGCCTGTAGAGAAAAAGGCGGTCGATAAGAAAGACACCAGGAAGAAGAAAAAGAAATAAAGCAATCCCTTTATCACAGTCTATTTCATCAAGAAACAAGACAAGGATAAAGGGATTACTTTTTTCTGTTATTATTTGAGATACAGACTATGCCGGTTCCTCACACCTCTCGATATACGCCAATGGTTCGCCTTTATCTACCAATGCTCCCTGCTTGGCACATACCTCGATCACACGACCGCTAAAATTCGCCAACACCTTATCATATGTATGCCAAGGAGTAGCAATATAGCAAAACACATCGTCCGGATCATATTTATGTCCCACTTCGGGCGGCATAGAAGGCGATTCCACATCGATCTCCCAAATGATCTGCCCTTTCTCCATTGCCGTCACCGGTTCGGCTTTGGCACGTTTCATCCGTTTCACTTCTTCTTCGGAGAATCCCTGTTTTGCCAATGCGGCATCTTTGGCACGCTGCAAATCATCTTCGAAACGTTTCTTGGCAATACCCGATTTATAATCCCGATATTGGCGGTCGTGCATTGCCAGTTCGAAAAGTTCTTCATCATCCTGTCCGAAATCCCAGCTTTTTTCTGTCATTTCCTTACGATACTCGTCCAGTTGATCCGGATAGTTCTTCTGCGGGTCTTCGTCCGTAAATTCGTATCCTTTTTCTTTTGCCAATGCGATAATCTCCGGAGCAAGTGCACCGGGCAAACGACCACTCTTACCTAGAATCATATCCCAGGTATGGTTGTCGATCATCGTCCAACGCTCCTCTCCCTTGATCAGAGACATCACATTCATCAATGCCACATTCTTCACATATTGGCTGAACGGAGTCACTAATGGAGGATAGCCGAGTTTCGGCCACACATATTCCACTTCGTCAAACAGCATCACGAGCAAATCGTCGATGCTCAGTTCCGGTTCGTTCTTACCTCTCAATATCAGATTGATGCCGGAATGCACTCCTTTCAGATCGGCCATCATAGAACCCATCATACCTCCGGGAAGTCCGCATTTCAAGAGCAAAGAAGACATATGCTTGTTGGTAGGGTCCATAAAATAACCCAGAAAATCGTCAATGAACTCCTGTGTCATGGCACGGGCTTTCATGTAGGCTTTCATATTAATCTCCGGTACCTGAAATCCCGCGTCTTTCAGCATAGCCTGCACAGAGATAACGTCCGGATGAACTTTCCCCCACGAAATCGGCTCCATTGCAACATCAATAATATCCGCGCCATTCTCACAAACTTCGAGGATAGAAGCCATCGAAAGTCCCGGTCCGCTATGTCCGTGATACTGGATGATGATTTCGGGATGCCGTTCCTTGATTGCTTTCGTCAGACGTCCCAGCATTTCGGGGCGACCGACACCTGCCATATCTTTCAGACAGATTTCCGGTGCTCCGGCCTCTATCAGACGCTCGGCGATAGCGGTATAATATTCTACGGTATGTACGGGCGAGAACGTAATACATAACGTTGCCTGCGGAATCATCCCCGCTTCAAGGGCATAATGAATGGAAGGAATAATATTTCTGACTTCATTCAAGCCGCAAAAGATACGGGTGATGTCCACTCCCTGCGCATGTTTTACTTTATACATTAACCGGCGCACATCTGCCGGAACGGGATACATTCGAAGACCATTCAGACCACGGTCGAGCATATGAGTTTGTATGCCGGCTTCGTGGAAAGGTTTCGTGAAAGCCCGGACGGCTTTGTTCGGGTTCTCGCCATACAGTAGGTTGACTTGTTCGAACGCGCCTCCGTTGGTTTCTACACGGGAGAAACAACCCATTTCGATAATTAACGGAGCAATTCTTACTAACTGATCGGCACGCGGTTGATACTTGCCGGACGACTGCCACATATCCCGATAAACGAGACTGAATTTGATTTCCTTTTTCATTGCCGTAAATAGATGAGATTTATATTACTTAGGTTAACTAGTTGATACAAATATACTGAGTTCTCTGACATAATAACAAATACAGAGAGAATAAGTTGGGGTATAAAGACATGTTTAATATCATATTGTCACAAAATCAAAGGAGCAAGCGAGTTTTTACCCGTTGCTCCTTACCAGAATTAATTGTTTGACTAATGTGTTATCCCTATTTATACAAAATCTTTCAACTCTTGTTGCAAACGTTGGCGTGTGAAGAATATGCGGCTCTTCACCGTTCCGAGGGGTAGGTCCAGCTTCTCAGCGATCTCACGGTATTTAAAACCGGATACGTGCATTGAAAATGGTACTTTATATTCCTTCGGCAGCGCGTTGACGATGCGGTGCATCTCTTTTAAGTCATAAGCGCCTTCCGTACTTTCAAATCCTGAATCTTGTGGCAGATTTAAGTGATAATAATTATCGGTTGTGTCAACAAAAGTTTGATCGCGTACTACTTTACGGTAGTTATTTATAAAGATGTTACGCATAATAGTGTACATCCATCCTTTGAAATTTGTGTCCGGAACATATTTTTCTTCATTATCTAATGCTTTTAAAGATGTTTCCTGCAATAAATCATTTGCTTCTTCACGATTGGCAGTTAATTTATAAGCAAAACGAAGCAACTCTTCCTGAACTCCAATTAAATCTTTTCTGAAACTTAAACTTTTCATACTTTAATGGTTTTATGGTTAATATTCGTTTTTTCTCGACATTTGCAAGTTTAAAGGTATTTTGCTTATCAAGCAGGGTAGGATCCGTTATTTTTTAGGGTGAAATTCTATCAATTGACAGATTTTGGGTGCTTTCTGACAGTTTTTAGGTGGTATTTGCGAAATTTACCCCCTACTACTTGGTTAAAAGAACCAAATAGATTACTTTTGATTCTATATTATTAAATAAAACAAAAAGCTATGACCATACTTATTATTGTAGGGATTATTGTATTGCTGGGCATCTTCTTTGCTTCCATGTACAACTCATTAGTGAAATTGAGAAACAATCGTGAAAATGCGTTCGCCGACATCGATGTACAGTTGAAACAACGCCATGATCTCATTCCCCAACTGGTAGACACCGTGAAAGGATATGCCGCACACGAAAAGGAAACGCTCGACCGGGTGATTCAGGCACGTAACGGTGCAGTGGGCGCAAAAACGATTGATGATAAGATAGCTGCCGAAAACCAGTTAAGCTCTGCTCTTGCAGGATTGAAAATCACTCTCGAGGCTTATCCCGATTTGAAAGCTAATCAAAATTTCCTGCAATTACAGGAAGAAATTGCTGATGTAGAGAATAAACTGGCTGCTGTCCGCCGTTACTTCAACTCGGCAACTAAAGAATATAATAACGCCGTACAGACATTCCCATCGAATATAGTAGCAGGAATGACCGGATTCCAAAGAGAAATCATGTTCGACCTAGGGAAGAATGAACGTGCGAATCTGGATCAAGCACCTAAAATAAGTTTCTAAACTCATTATTCACACCGTCCACTCAATTACAAAAGTTGAACACGCATGCAATACGTCGGAATCCAAACACAGCAGAGCCGGAATAATCTGCGCTCTGCGTTTCTACTGTTCCTGTTTCCCTGTCTCGTGGCAGCACTCCTCTATTTATCCTGCTACCTGTTGGTTCTTTTTGGATACGGAAAGAGTATGGAAATAGAAATAATGCCAATGGTCAATCATTTCTTCCTCTCTTCGTTGCCATACACCATGGGAATCGTAATCATCTGGTTTCTGATTGCCTACTGGGCCAACACAAGCATTATCAATTCTGCCACCGGTTCCAAACCGCTGGATCGTATAGAGAATAAGCGCGTTTACAACCTGGTAGAAAACCTATGTATGTCGCAAGGCATGAAGATGCCGAAAATCAATATCATCTATGACAGTTCTCTGAATGCATTTGCAAGCGGCATCAATGAACGTACATACACTGTTACCCTCTCGGAAGGTATCATCAAAAAACTGAATGATGAAGAACTGGAAGCAGTGATTGCGCATGAGCTAAGTCATATCCGCAACCGTGACGTGCGCTTGCTGATAATATCCATCGTCTTTGTCGGTATCTTCTCCATGCTGACAGAAATCACATTATATACCATCACGCACATACGTGTACGCAGCAACAGCAAAGGTAGTGGCGGTATTTTTCTTTTCATTCTACTCGCTTTAGTGATAGCCGCCATCGGTTATCTTTTCTCAAGTCTGATGCGTTTTGCCATTTCACGCAAACGCGAATACATGGCAGACGCGGGATCGGCAGAAATGACAAAGAATCCGTTGGCACTGGCCAGCGCTCTCCGCAAAATATCAGCAGATCCTGCTATCGAGGCAGTAGAGAGGAAAGACGTGGCGCAATTATTTATACAGAATCCTAAAAAGAAATCGAAAAGTATATTCAGCGGAATCAACGGATTGTTTGCCACTCATCCTCCCATTGAAAAACGAATTGAAATACTGGAACAGTTCTAAAAGCCTGTTCTAATTTTCTTCCCAAGCGTTTTTATTCAAAAGTTGATTATGCCCTTAATTGGTCTAAACTTATAAATAACAGGGATTTCTGTTTAATTTTCATTAAAGGAAACAGAACTATCCCTGTCTTTTTCTTATATTTGGTTGTTATACATATATACATCAACCTAAATACAACTGATATGAGAACGAAGAAACAAATCTTTATGCTGTTACTAGCCTTGCTAGTGGGCATCCCTACCCTTTCGGCTCAAAGTAAAAAGGAAAAGAAAGAACAGAAGAAAGAAGCCGTAAAGAAGCTGATTGAATCTGAAAACTACAAGATAGATGTCAACACCGCCATGCCGATGCGCCGACGCTCCATCCCTTTGACATCTTCCTACTCACTGGAAATCAGAAACGATTCAGTCATTTCTTATCTGCCTTATTATGGACGGGCTTACAGCATCCCCTATGGCGGAGGCGACGGGCTAAATTTTAAAGCTGTGCTCAAAGAATACAGTATGGAAATGGATAAGAAAGGAAATGCCGTCATCGAGTTTATCGCACGCAATCCCGAAGACAGGTATGAATACAGAGTCAAAGTATTCCCCAATGGTTCGGCAAGCATTGATGTCAATATGCAAAACCGTCAGTCCATTAGTTTTCAGGGGGAGCTGTATATAAAGGAAGAAAAGTAAGAAACAAAAAACAAGTAAGAAGAACGGACTGAATAATTTTGTATTATTAGGCGTGGATTGCACGGATTACACGGTTGTTAGAATGATGATTACCATACAGCAACCGTGTAATCCGTGCCTAATTTTATAATATAAAC
>OOAQ01002161.1_pt1 | contig 12177 bp, 8 predicted proteins | sample 1671051 | NCBI WGS metagenome assembly OOAQ01 (sample SAMN06348117, study PRJEB24527) | human gut metagenome | biome: human gut; feature: ankylosing spondylitis patient; material: feces | host: Homo sapiens | place: China | collected 2015-10
CCGAAACTTACCCAACAGTTCAGGTATTAAAGAAAAACCAATTGGTGTTAATAACACCTGCAAAATAAATAATTGGAGGTGGAAGTTGTGCGAGTAAAGATAACATTGGCATGTACTGAGTGTAAACAGCGCAATTACAACATGACTAAGGAAAAGAAAGCTCATCCAGACAGAATGGAAACAAAGAAGTATTGCAAGTTCTGTAAGTCACACACATTACACAAGGAAACAAAGTAATTGGTATCAGTGAGGTATTAAGATGAGTGAAGCTGTTAAGACAAAAAAACAGAAAAAGAGCTGGTTCAAGGGCTTAAAGGCAGAGTTCTCTAAGATTATTTGGCCAGACCAGAAGTCACTTACAAAGGAAACCATCGCTGTATTGGTTGTATCCGTATTATTAGGTGTAATTATTTCAGTTGTGGACTTGATTGTTCGCTTTGGAATTGAATTCATTGTAAAGTAAGGAAAAGGTGATCAGATGGACGAAGCAAAATGGTATGTTGCCCATACTTATTCAGGATATGAGAATAAGGTTAAGGCTAATATCGAGAAAACTGTTGAAAACAGAAATCTTCAGGACCAGATTTTTGAAGTTCTTGTTCCGCTTGAAACAGTAGTGGAAGTTAAGGACGGCAAGAAGAAGACGGTTCAGAGGAAGACGTTTCCTGGATATGTCTTTGTAAAGATGGTGATGAATGACGACAGCTGGTATGTTGTCAGAAACACTAGGGGCGTAACAGGGTTTGTTGGTCCTGGATCTAAACCAGTACCATTATCTCCAGCTGAGATAAGATCATTCGGAATCAGCTCTGATGATGAAGAAGCTAAGCCAGTAGTTGAGTTTGCTGGTAAGGTAGGCGATCAAATCAAGATTCTTTCAGGTGCCTGGGAGGATACAGTAGGAGAAATTGTCAGCATTAATGAAGGCAAGCAGTGTGTTACAATTAATGTTGAGATGTTCGGTCGTGAAACACCGGTCGAGATTGATTTCACAGACGTGAAATTACTGTAAGATTTAGGTCTTACAAGAAGTGGGAGGCTTTAAAGCCGCCATAAACCACATTATATTTAGGAGGTGCCACAATGGCAAAGAAAGTAACAGGTTATATTAAATTACAGATTCCTGCCGGCAAGGCTACACCAGCTCCACCAGTTGGTCCAGCACTTGGTCAGCATGGTGTTAACATTGTAGAATTTACAAAGCAGTTTAATGCAAAGACAGCAGATCAGGGCGACTTAATTATCCCTGTAGTAATCACAGTTTATGCTGATAGAAGTTTCAGCTTCATCACAAAGACTCCACCTGCTGCAGTTCTTCTTAAGAAGGCTTGCAATATTAAGTCAGGTTCAGGCGTGCCTAACAAGAATAAGGTTGCTACAATTAAGAGAGCAGAAGTTCAGAAGATTGCTGAACTTAAGATGCCAGACTTAAATGCAGCTACAATCGAAGCAGCTACTTCAATGATTGAAGGTACTGCTAAGAGTATGGGTATTGTTGTAGAAGACTAATTCTATAACGAGGCTTTGAATAAAGATTGCTAAAGGTCTTTAAAGACATTTAGACAAGATTTTATTTTATAATTTGTTGATTTTCATAGAAGAACATGTGGCTGAGAATTAATCTCGGGATTGTTCAATATGTGGGAGGAAAGATGAAATCCTTCCGATAATACCACTAGGAGGTTTATATAATGAAAAGAGGAAAGAAATACGTTGAGGCAGCCAAGAATATTGACCGCCAGACATTATATGAAGCAACTGAAGCTGTTTCTTTAGTTAAGAAGAGTGCAGTTGCAAAGTTCGACGAGACAATTGAAGCTCATATCAGAACAGGTTGTGATGGACGTCACGCTGAGCAGCAGATCAGAGGAGCTGTTGTTCTTCCACACGGAACAGGTAAGACTGTAAAGGTATTAGTATTTGCTAAGGGTGCTAAGGCTGAAGAAGCTGAAGCAGCAGGAGCAGATTTCGTTGGTGGCGAGGAATTAATTCCTAAGATCCAGAATGATAACTGGTTTGATTTTGATGTAGTAGTTGCTACACCTGATATGATGGGCGTTGTTGGTCGTTTAGGACGTGTACTCGGACCTAAGGGCTTAATGCCAAACCCTAAGGCTGGTACAGTTACAATGGATGTAACAAAAGCTGTTAATGATATCAAGGCTGGTAAGATCGAATACAGACTTGATAAGACAAATATCATTCATGTGCCAATTGGTAAGGCTTCATTCACAGAGGAGCAGTTATCAGACAACTTCCAGGCTATTATGGATGCAATCGTTAAGGCTAAACCAACTTCACTTAAGGGACAGTATTTAAAGAGTGTTGTTCTTACAGCTACTATGGGTCCTGGTGTAAAGGTTAGCACAGCTAAGTACGTTGGTTAATTATAATTAATTAATCATATGTAAGCTGATGAATGGATTAGCTTATTGCAGGATTTGGGTTATACAACGCAATATTACGAAGAATTAATATATTCTTTGTGAATAACGGTTGACAACCAATATATTATGATAGTATACTATCAATGTTTGTGTTACTATCTGGTTGATTTGGATATAGATTTATAATCTGTATCAGATTGATGCGATGGTTTCATAATATAATTAAAGTGAAAGTGATTTCACATTTTGCCTAAGACAGCAGGTCCCGAAAGGGTTAAAGGTAATACGCCTACCGAGGACAGACTTAATGCGTAAAGCATTGATTATCAGTTTATTCAGTCCTTCTGTCTTATAGATAGAAGGACTTTTTTGTTAGAGCAATGAAGCATAATACTTAAAGTGTTATGGTTGTTGTTGAATGAGCCTGATACATGTACGTCTGGGCAGAATATTATCTGGCGACAGATATAATCTAACAGGAGGTAAATATTCATGGCAAAAGTAGAACTTAAGCAGCCTATCGTAGACGAAATCAAAGCAAGCTTAGAAGGCGCTCAGGGCGTTGTGGTAGTTGACTACCGTGGCTTAACTGTTGAGCAGGATACACAGCTTCGTAAGCAGTTAAGAGAAGCTGGTGTCGTTTACAAGGTTTATAAGAATACTTTAGTAAAGAGAGCAATTGCAGGTACAGAGTTCGAGCCAATGGCAGAAGTTCTTGAAGGACCTAACGCTATTGCAATCTGCAAGGAAGATGCTACAGCTCCAGCAAGAGTTTTAGCTAACTTTGCTAAGACAGCAGATGCGCTTGAACTTAAGTGTGGTGTTGTTGAAGGTACTTACTATGATGCTACTGGAATCGCAGCTATTGCTAACATTCCTTCAAGAGATGAACTTCTTGCTAAGTTCCTTGGAAGCATCCAGTCACCTATTACAAACTTTGCTCGTGTTATTAAGCAGATTGCTGAGAAGAACGAAGAGGTTGCATAATTACGCGGCATAATCAGTATGATTATTGACGGACAGGTGTGACTATGTCAGCCTGCCACGAAACTTAATTAAAAGACTATTAAAAAGGAGATTATAATAATGACTACTCAGGAAATTATCGAAGTTATTAAAGGTTTATCAGTATTAGAATTAAATGATTTAGTTAAAGCATGTGAAGAAGAATTTGGTGTTTCTGCAGCAGCAGGTGTTGTTGTAGCAGCAGGTGCAGCAGCAGGTGCAGCAGCTGAAGAAAAGACAGAATTTGACGTAGAACTTACAGAAGCTGGTGCTAACAAGGTTAAGGTTATCAAGGTTGTTCGTGAAATCACAGGTCTTGGATTAAAGGAAGCTAAGGAAGTTGTTGATGGCGCTCCTAAGGTTGTTAAGGAAGGTGCTTCTAAGGAAGAAGCTGAAGAAATCCAGAAGAAGCTTGAAGCTGAAGGTGCTAAGGTTACTCTTAAGTAATTCAGATTGTCAGTTTGATACTTGCTTGACATATATATGCCGTATGGCATAGCATATATGAACAGAATTTTTAATATATTGCGGTATGCTGAATAATCGCTTGATTTTTTAAAGCATATTTGGTATATTATATAAAATATGAAAAAGTTCCAGTTGTTGTATTGACAGCTGGAACTTTTTTTGTTACTATGAATAATGCACTATTATGGTATGGTGTGCATAGTATTTGCACGCATATCGATAATGTAATAAATTAATGTAAAGTAAAGAAAACTAAGGGGTGAAACGTCAATGGAGAAAAACAGAATACGTCCAGTAAAGTCAGGCAAATCGATGCGTATGAGTTACTCAAGACAGAAAGAAGTTCTTGAGATGCCTAACCTTATTGAAGTACAAAAAGATTCTTACCAGTGGTTTTTAAATGAAGGCTTAAAGGAAGTCTTTAGCGACATCTCTCCAATTGCAGATTATAACGGAAGGCTCAGTCTTGAATTCGTTGATTTTGCATTATGTGAGGAAGAGAGAAAGTACTCTATAGAAGAGTGCAAGGAAAGGGATGCTACATATGCAGCTCCACTTAAGGTACGTGTAAGACTTCATAATAAAGAGAGCGAAGATATAAGCGAACATGAAATCTTTATGGGTGACCTTCCTTTAATGACTAAGACCGGTACATTTGTGATTAATGGTGCAGAACGAGTTATTGTCAGCCAGCTGGTACGTTCACCTGGTATTTATTATGATATACAGAAGGATAAGTATGGAAAGATATTCCTCTACAGTTCAACAGTAATTCCTAACAGAGGTGCGTGGTTAGAGTATGAAACAGATGCTAACGATGTATTCTATGTTAAGGTTGATCGTAATAAGAAAGTACCTATTACAGTTCTTATAAGAGCACTTGGTTTTGGTACTAACGCAGAGATTCTTGACATATTTGGTGAAGAGCCTAAGCTTCTTGCAACAATGGAGAAGGATACATCTACTAACTATCAGGAAGGTGTACTTGAACTTTATAAGAAGTTAAGACCAGGAGAACCATTATCAGTAGAGAGTGCAGAAGCACTTATTTCTGGTATGTTCTTTGATCCTAGAAGATATGACCTTGCAAGAGTAGGCCGTTATAAATTTAATAAGAAGCTTTCATTCAGAAACAGAATTGCAGGACACATTCTTGCAGAAGACGTTGTAGATGGCAATGGTGAAATTCTTGCTAATGCTGGTGATAAGCTTACAAGAGAAACAGCTGAGAAGATTCAGAATGCAGCTGTTTCAGCGGTATTTATTGCTGCTGAATTAAAGGGTGCAGAAGGTGTGGTTACTAAGAGAACAGTTAAGGTTCTTTCTAATCTTGCTGTAGATATCACTAAGTGGGTAGATATCACAACAGAAGAAGCTAAGGAATTAGGAATTAACGAAGCTGTTTATTATCCGGTTCTTGCACAGATTTTAGCTGATAATGAGTCACTTGATGATATCAAGGATGCTATTGCTAAGAATACAGCAGACCTTATGCCAAAGCATATTACAGTAGAAGATATTCTTGCATCTATTAATTATAATATGCACCTTGAGTATGGCATTGGATACAAGGATGATATTGATCACCTTGGTAACAGAAGAATAAGAGCTGTTGGTGAATTATTACAGAACCAGTTCAGGATTGGTATTTCAAGAATGGAAAGAGTTGTTCGTGAAAGAATGTCAACTCAGGACTTAAGCGGTATTTCACCACAGTCATTAATTAATATCAAGCCTGTAACAGCGGCTATCAAGGAATTCTTTGGTAGTTCACAGCTTTCTCAGTTTATGGATCAGAATAACCCATTATCTGAGATTACACATAAGAGACGTCTTTCAGCACTTGGTCCTGGTGGTCTTTCGAGAGATCGTGCAGGTTTCGAGGTTCGAGATGTACATTATACACACTATGGTAGAATGTGTCCTATCGAAACACCTGAAGGTCCTAATATCGGTCTTATTAACTCACTTGCTTCATATGCAAGAATTAATGAGTACGGATTTGTTGAAGCACCTTATCGTATAATCGATAAGACAGACCCTAAGAATCCTAGAGTTACAGATGAAGTACATTACTTCACAGCAGATGAGGAAGATGATTTCCATGTAGCACAGGCTAATGCAGAGATAGATGAGAATGGATACTTCGTTAAGAATACAGTATCAGGACGTTACAGAGAAGAAACATCAGAATTCGATAAGAGTATGATTGATCTTATGGACGTATCTCCTAAGATGGTGTTCTCAGTGGCTACATCTATGATACCTTTCCTTCAGAATGATGACTGTACACGTGCCCTTATGGGTTCTAACATGCAGCGTCAGGCGGTGCCTCTTCTTATGACAGAAGCACCAGTAATCGGTACAGGTATAGAGAATAAGACAGCATGTGACTCAGGTGTATGTGTAGTTGCAGAAGAAGATGGTGTTGTACTTTCATCAGAATCTAACAGAATTCTTGTAAAAGAGACAAGTGGAAAGGTTCACGAGTACAAGCTTACAAAGTTCTCAAGAAGTAACCAGAGTAACTGCTATAACCAGAGACCTATCGTATTTAAGGGTGATGAGGTTAAGGCAGGAGATGTTATCGCAGATGGTCCTTCAACATCTAATGGTGAGATTGCCCTTGGTAAGAACCCTCTTATCGGTTTTATGACTTGGGAAGGTTACAACTACGAGGATGCTGTACTTCTTAGTGAGAGATTAGTAAGAGATGATGTTTATACATCAATTCATATAGAAGAATATGATACAGAAGCAAGAGATACTAAGTTAGGACCAGAAGAAATCACAAGAGATTTACCTTCTACAGGTTCAGATGCAGTTAAGGATCTTGATGAAGATGGTATCATCCGTATCGGTGCTGAGGTAAGAGCCGGTGATATCCTTGTTGGTAAGGTTACTCCAAAGGGTGAGACAGAGCTTACAGCAGAAGAAAGACTTCTTAGAGCTATCTTTGGTGAGAAGGCAAGAGAAGTAAGAGATACATCACTTAAAGTTCCACACGGTGCTTATGGTATCGTTGTAGGCGTTAAGGTATTTACAAGAGAAAATGGAGATGAATTAGCTCCAGGTGTTAACAAGAATGTCCGTATCTATATCGCACAGAAGAGAAAGATTTCTGTAGGTGATAAGATGGCTGGTCGTCACGGTAACAAGGGTGTCGTTTCAAGAGTTCTTCCAGTAGAAGATATGCCATTTCTTCCTAATGGCCGTCCACTTGATATTGTACTTAATCCTCTTGGTGTGCCTTCGCGTATGAATATTGGACAGGTGCTTGAAATTCACTTAAGCCTTGCTGCCAAAGTATTAGGTTTTAACGTAGCGACACCTATCTTTGATGGAGCTAACGAGAATGATATTATGGATACACTTGATATGGCCAATGCTTATGCTAATCATCCATTTGATGATGAAGAGCTTGCACGCGAAAAGGCAGATGCAGAAGCTAATGGTGAAGAATATCCTGCTGATATGACAACATTTACTGCTGAATACAAGGATCTTTTAAGAGATGACGTATTCCAGTTCCTTTCAGATAACAGAGCTCACAGAGCTGAATGGAAGGGCGTTCCAATCGGAAGAGATGGTAAAGTAAGACTTCGCGATGGTAGAACAGGTGAATACTTCGATAGTCCGGTTACTATCGGTTTCATGCACTACTTAAAGCTCCATCACCTTGTTGATGATAAGATTCATGCACGTTCAACTGGTCCTTACTCACTTGTAACTCAGCAGCCACTTGGTGGTAAAGCCCAGTTTGGTGGACAGAGATTCGGAGAAATGGAAGTATGGGCTCTTGAAGCTTATGGTGCATCTTATACACTTCAGGAAATCCTTACTGTTAAATCTGATGATGTTGTTGGTCGAGTTAAGACATATGAAGCTATTATTAAGGGTGAGAACATTCCTGAACCAGGAATTCCTGAATCATTCAAGGTTCTCCTTAAGGAACTTCAGTCACTTGCTCTTGATGTAAGGGTTCTTGATCAGGACAATAACGAAGTTAAGCTTCTTGAAAGTTCGGAATATGAAGTTACAGATTTCAAGAAGGTTCTTGATGATGGTGGTTATAAGAGAAGTAGCCGTGATGAAGAAAATGAATTAAAGAACGCAGGTTATCACGCAGAAAAGCAGGGTGATGACGGTGAGGCAACCATAGAAGAACTCGGAACAGAAGATGACGATTTCGATTATGACAGCTTAGATGATGACTATGATGATTACGGTGACGGAAATATAGAAGAATAATAGAAGGGAGCACTATAATGGCAGAAGAGATTAAGTCAAATAAATCAATGAAATTTGATAAAATTCAGATAAAGCTTGCTTCTCCTGAGAGTATTTTAGAGTGGTCTCACGGCGAGGTAACTAAGCCTGAGACTATCAATTACAGAACTTTAAAGCCAGAAAGAGATGGTCTGTTCTGTGAAAGAATATTCGGACCTAGCAAAGACTGGGAGTGTCATTGCGGTAAGTATAAGAAGATTAAAGATAAAGGCATCGTATGTGATAAGTGTGGTGTTGAGGTTACTAAGGCAAGTGTACGTAGAGATCGTATGGGTCATATCCACCTTGCTGCTCCAGTTTCACATATCTGGTATTTCAAGGGAATACCTAGCCGTATGGACCTTATCCTTGATATAGGTCCTAAGAATCTTGAGAAGGTACTTTACTTCGCTTCTTATATCGTAATTGATCCAGGCGAAACAGATATACCATTCAAGAAGATTCTTACAGAAACTGAGTACAGAGATCTTTATGATCAGTATGGTAATACATTCAGAGTTGGAATGGGTGCTGAGGCTATTTTAGAGCTTCTTCACAACGTCAACCTTGAAGAAGAAGTAGCTAAGCTCAAGGAAGAGCTTGCTACTACTACTTCACAGAAGGCTGCAAGACTTATTAAGAGAATTGAAGTTATGGATGCGTTCATTGCTGCTGGTACTAAGCCAGAATGGATGATTCTTACAGAAATTCCAGTTATCCCTCCAGATTTAAGACCTATGGTTCAGTTAGAGGGTGGACGTTTTGCAACATCTGACCTTAATGATCTTTATAGAAGAATTATCAACAGAAATAACCGTCTTGCAAGACTTATTGATCTTGGAGCACCAGAAATCATTGTTCGTAACGAGAAGAGAATGCTTCAGGAAGCTGTTGATGCACTTATAGATAACGGACGTAGAAATGGCCGTCCTGTAACAGGACCTGGTAACAGAGCTCTCAAGTCTTTATCAGACTTATTAAAGGGTAAGCAGGGACGTTTCAGACAGAACCTTCTTGGTAAGCGAGTTGACTACTCAGGACGTTCAGTTATCGTTGTTGGACCAGAACTTAAGATTTATCAGTGTGGTCTTCCTAAGGAAATGGCTATTGAGTTATTCAAGCCATTTGTTATGAGAGAATTAGTAAGGCGTGGTCTTGCTGAGAACATAAAGAAAGCCAAGAAGAGCGTAGAGCATCTTGAGACAGAAGTATGGGATGTACTTGAAGATGTTATCAAAGAGCATCCAGTTATGCTTAACCGTGCTCCTACACTTCACAGACTTGGTATTCAGGCATTTGAGCCAATCCTTGTAGAAGGTAAGGCTATTAAGCTTCATCCACTTGTTTGTACAGCTTTCAATGCCGATTTCGATGGTGACCAGATGGCGGTACATCTTCCATTGTCTGTAGAAGCTCAGGCAGAGTGTAGATTTATGCTTCTTTCACCTAACAACTTACTTAAGCCATCTGATGGTGGTCCTGTTGCTGTTCCTTCACAGGATATGGTACTTGGTATCTACTACCTTACACAGGAAAGACCTGGTGTTAAGGGTGAAGGTAAGATATTCAAGAGTGTTAATGAAGCACTTCTTGCTTATGAGAATGGAATTATAACACTTCATTCTAAGATTAAAGTTAAGATGACTAAGACTAATGCAGCTGGAGAAGAGATTTCAGGTGTTGTAGAGTCTACACTTGGTAGATTTATTTTCAATGAAATACTTCCTCAGGATTTAGGATATGTAGATAGAAGCAAGGAAGAGAATTTACTTCTTCCAGAAGTTGATTTCCATGTAGGAAAGAAACAGTTAAAGGATATTTTACAGCACGTTATCAATACACATGGTACAACAAGAACTGCTGAAGTTCTTGATGATATTAAGGCTATGGGTTACAAGTATTCTACTAGAGCGGCTATGACAGTTTCTATTTCGGAGATGACAGTGCCACCAGTTAAGAAGCAGCTTATAGCTGATGCTGAAAAGAAGGTTGAACAGATTAACATTAACTACAACAGAGGTCGTTCAACTGATGAAGAAAGATATAAGAATGTTATCAGAGTATGGCAGGAAACAGATAAGACATTGCTTGATGCACTTCTTTCTGGTCTTGATAAGTATAATAACATCTTTATGATGGCTGACTCTGGTGCCCGTGGTTCTAACCAGCAGATTAAGCAGCTTGCAGGTATGCGTGGTCTTATGGCAGATACTTCAGGTCATACAATCGAACTTCCAATCAAGTCTAACTTCCGTGAAGGTCTTGATGTACTGGAATACTTCATTTCAGCCCATGGTGCTCGTAAGGGTCTTTCAGATACAGCCCTTAGAACAGCCGATTCAGGTTACCTTACAAGACGTCTTGTAGATGTTTCTCAGGATCTTATTATAAGAGAGACTGATTGCAGCGTTGGTAAGATAATACCTGGTATGTATGTTTATTCATTTGTTAACGATAGAGCTACTAATTCAAGTGATGCCAAGGAAGATATTCTTGAGCCATTACAGGAACGTATTACTGGAAGATATCTTGCAGAAGATATCAAAGACCCGGCTACAGGAGAGATTATTGTTGCAGCTAACCACCTTGTAACTCCTAAGAGAGCCGCAGCTATCATTAAGACCGGTGTAACACAGGTTAAGATAAGAACTATTCTTACTTGCCGTTCACACATCGGTGTATGTGCTAAGTGTTATGGTTCTAACCTTGCAACAGGTCAGGCAGTTCAGATTGGTGAAGCAGTTGGTATTATCGCTGCCCAGTCTATCGGTGAGCCTGGTACACAGCTTACTATGAGAACTTTCCATACTGGTGGTGTTGCCGGTGATAACATTACTCAGGGTCTTCCTAGAGTAGAGGAACTTTTCGAGGCAAGAAAGCCAAAGAGCCTTGCAGTCCTTGCAGAATTCGGTGGTGTTGTTAGCTTCTCTAAGACAGAGAAGAAGACAGATATTGTAATTACTGATGATGAGGGTAACTCAAAAGCTTATCCTGTATCAAGGGATACAAGAGTTAAGGTTCAGGAAGGACAGGTTGTTGTTAAGGGTGAAGAAATCACAGAAGGTTCAGAGAACCCACATGATATCGTTAGAATCCTTGGTGTAAGAGCTGTTCAGGATTATATGCTTCGTGAAGTTCAGAAGGTTTATCGTATTCAGGGTGTTGATATTAATGATAAGCATATTGAACTTATTGTTAGACAGATGCTTAAGAAGATAGTTATTGAATCTGCTGGTGATTCAGATTTCTTACCTGGTTCACAGGTTGATACTCTTGAATTCACAGAGGTTAATGAAAAGCTTGAAGAAGAAGGTAAGAGAAAAGCAACTGGTACACCAATTATTCTTGGTATTACTAAGGCATCACTTGCTACTAATTCATTCCTTTCAGCTGCTTCATTCCAGGAGACAACAAAGGTTCTTACTGATGCAGCTATTAATGGTAAGGTTGACCCACTTATCGGTCTTAAAGAAAATGTTATCATTGGTAAGCTTATACCTGCTGGTACAGGTATGAAGAGATACCAGAATGTTGAACTTGACACAGCAACAGCTTATGATGAGATTGAAGAGTCAGATGATGAAGTGTTAAGCTTTACTGAAGATTCAGATGAAACACTTGATTTTACAGAAAATGTAGATACATTAGATGCTGATGTCGAAGTTAGCGATGATGCTGATGTAACAGAAGATACAGAAGCTACTTCAAAAGAAGAAGCTGAAGAAATCAAAGAGAAACTCGAAGCCGAAGGCGCAAAAGTAACATTAAAATAATCGCGTTCGCAATAAGCGGTGCAAAATTGAAAATAGACTCAGAAACTGCAAGCTTGCTTGCGAGTTCCTGAGTCTATTTTTGATTTTATAGCACGCGTGCGCGCGTAGAGCCGCACGGAGTGCGGCGCGGCACCGCTTATGCATCCTTGATATTGTTAATAAACTCCTCCAATAACTTAGCCGTTCTTTCCACACCAATCCGGCTGCTATTGATACAAACATCATAATTGCGCGAGTCACCCCATTTAAAATCCGAATAGTGATTATGGTATCGG
>OOAQ01002163.1_pt1 | contig 12163 bp, 4 predicted proteins | sample 1671051 | NCBI WGS metagenome assembly OOAQ01 (sample SAMN06348117, study PRJEB24527) | human gut metagenome | biome: human gut; feature: ankylosing spondylitis patient; material: feces | host: Homo sapiens | place: China | collected 2015-10
TCATCCTAAAAAAATGTTTTTAAAAAATAAATTAGAAAGATTGTTAGAACGAATCTGCGTGATAGTTTTATGTGTAATCACGGCAGTGATGGCAATACCTGTAAAATCGGTGACAGCAGCAGGTCCGGCATCGGTGGTTTTGGAGATTTTACATGAAGGGGATACTGTTAATGTAAAGTTTGAGATGGTATCAAATCCCGGAATTGCGGGAATGTCGTTTAAGCTGTGCTATGACAGCAGTTTATTAAGTATTGTTTCGGTTGATGAAACTTTGGATAGTTTTAAATCATCAATTATAAATCCCGACGGGGACGGATTTGTGGGATACGCATATGCACAGGCAAAGGATTGTAAAGACACGGGAACTGTGTTTTCTATAACCTTTAAAATAAATCGCGAGAATGAGAAAGAATTAACTTATGAGTCGGTTTATATTGATGAGTTTGACACTTGCGATTCTAATCTTGAAGATGTCAATACAGACATAAAAGTACAGTTTTCAGATAAGAACGCACAGAATATACAAAACAAACAGAATATACAGAATACGCCGGAAGAACAGGCTGGAGTTAAAGGTCAATCAGACAGTATAAATAAATCAGATAGCATGGATAAATCGGACAGTAAAAATATAAACGGTACAGAAGAAAATAGTGTTTCTTTAATAGAGGTAAATTCATCAGATACGGTTAAATCAACGAATGTAATAATTGTAAATGTTATAGCTGTAGTAGTAATTGCAATTGTTGCATTGTTGCTTTTAATAAAGAAAAAATCAGGGAAAAACAGGAGGAGTTAAAAAATGAAGAGAAAAAGCAAAGCATTTATAGCTGCATTTTTAAGCTTATGCCTTATTGCAACAACTGTTATAGTGTCAACAGGCAATGCATTTGCAGGCGATGCAAACGTAGGAGAGCTTGCTGTAACTTCAGCACAGGGCTATGAAGGGGATACAGTAAAAGTAACTGTATCATATAACAATAATCAGGGAACAGCGGGATTTGAATTCAGAATGTATTATGATCCGGATGTGTTGGAATTAGTAAAGACAACATTATCGGAAGATGTATTTATCGAAGATGTAGTTATATTGGGAGATAAAAATGCTAATGAAAAAATGACAAATTTTGTATCTTATGCAGTTGCAATGGCAAAAGATAACAAAAAGAGCGGAGAATTGTACACCGTAGAATTTAAAATTAAAGATGGTGCAGCAATAGGAAATACAGAGTTAAAAATAACAGATTTAGTACCTTCTAATTTTGATGGTGATTTGATAACGGTAAATTCAAAAAACTCTTATGTAAAAGTATTATGCAAGCATGCAGATACAGAAGAAGTTGTAAAAGAAGCTGTAACATGTACAAAGGACGGCGTAACAGAAGTAAAATGTAAAAAATGCGGCGAATTAATTGATACAAAGACAGTTAAGTCAACAGGCCACAAGTTCGGCGAATACGAAGTAGTTACAGAGGCAACATGTTCAAAAGACGGATTAAAGAGAAGAACATGCAGTGTATGTAACGAGGTAGAAGAGGTAAAGATACCGGCAACAGGAAAACATACAGCAGTAACAGAGATAACAAAGAAAGCAACATGTACAACAGCAGGCGAAAAAGTAACAAAGTGCAGCGTGTGCGATAAGGTGCTTTCAAAAGAAGAAATCCCTGCAACAGGCCACAAATATAGCGATTATGTTATAAAAAAAGACGCAACGGAAACAGAAGATGGTATTCTTGAAAGAACATGTACTGTATGCGGCGAGACAGAAAAAGTAACAATTCCAAAACTGGAATCATTAAAAACGGAAGTTAAAGATGAAAAGGCAGAAAATCCTTTGGCATCACAGTATACAAAGGGCGAAGATATTACATTTACTGCTATAGGCATCGGAATGGATAATGTAAATCCTCAGGCAGGCGATATGAGATATGTACCTGCAAAATGGAGCATTAATCCGAGCGGTGAGTGGACATCTGCACCGTATACGGCAACATTTGCAGTAGCTAATGCAGGTGATTATGAACTTAAGGTTGTATACAACCGTGAAGTTTACAAGGATGGAAAATGGGTAGCAGACGGAGTGACAATCACATCAAAGACAGCAATAACTATAGCAGAAAAGGCAGAAACACCTGATAATGTAAATAACGGAAACACAAATAATGACAGCACAACACCATCAGGAGATGCCTCAACAGATAATAATGCATCAGTAAGCACAGGTGATACATCAATTTATGTAATGATTATGGCAGTAATAATGATGATGGCTTCTGCAGCAGTAATAGTTGAAAAGTCAAGAAAAGCCGTTAAATAACAGAAAATAAAAAATATAAGAAACTGTACAAGAACAGTAAGTTTCTTAATAATGTTTAAAAACAGGTGGACGGAGGGAAACTTTCGTCCGCTTTTTTTTATAGGAATATTTTTGAAATGGGGAATGTTATGGGAAAAGCATACACGTATAAAAAGACAATTAAACGTGCGGCCTGTGTAATGCTGGCAGCGAGATTGGTATTTACGGGATGTCCGGAGGTCTTTTTGAGCCAATCTGTATTAAAAGTGCATGCGGCACAGGGGTATGAAAGCCTGGTTAAATCATGTATAGACAATATTAATACATTTGATGCAGATGATGAAAATACATATTTAACAGAGATAATTAATGGATTGGAAAGTGATGAAATTGATGCGGCAAATAAATATGTTGAAGAATTAATGCGGCAGAGTGATTATTATTGGCTGAATTTGTGTTTTATAAGCGATTTTATCGGAAACAGTGTTCTTTGGTACTCTGTAAAAGATAAATATGTAAATAAAGATAATACAATAGATAAAATAACAGCAAAAAATGATTATATTAAATTACATACAAGACTTGATAACGGTGAATGGAAAGAATTGCTTGCGGAAGAAATAGATAAAGCATGCGGAAGAATAGATATTTCGGATTGGAGATTCACCACAGAAAAAACTGCGGAAATGTATAGATATTTGAATGATTTAAGAGTTTCCGACAGACAGTATTATTGGATTGATTCTGTTAAAATCAGTGATGATGGTACATATATTAAAAGTGTGCTTGTCTCTGCTAAAGATAAATACACAAATGAAAATAATCAGACGATTAATAAAGAACAGGCAGGAAATGATTTTGATGTATTACAGAAACGGTTAAAAAACGGAGAAGAAATGAAAATTATTGAGGAAAGAATAACTGAAGGTAAGTATTCGGTGGCTTTGCCATATAATGTTTATACTATTCAGTTAAGAGACTTAAAAATAAATAAGGACAGAGCAGGTGATATATACAATTATGTCGGATATTTGAGCACGAAACCCCAATATTCTTACATAAATTTTATTTTACGGGAATATGACGAAGATTATCTGGCGGCATTATCATTAACGGTTCCTGCTGAATTTTTTAACGAAGAAAATAAATTTGATGAGAAATTATCTTACGATAAATATAATAAATTCAACAAAAGAATAGCAGACTTTACGGAACAGATAGATGACAGTATGTCGGATTTGGAAAAAACGCTGGCGATATATGAATGGGCAATGAGGGAATGTGAATATGATTATAAAAATTTTGTTTTAGACATGATTCCTACAGAAAGTTATCAAAAAGAAGGTGTGGTTTATAACGGACTGGCTGTGTGTAGCGGATATGCAGACTTTATGGAATATATGCTTAGAAAATATAAAATAACCAATTATATTGCATCTTCATCGGATTTGGATCACGCATGGAATATAGTTAATTTGGATGGTATCAACTATCATCTTGATGCTACATGGGATGATGTGGGAAAAGATTCGTTTTGGGAAGGTGTATATAATACAGATTACTTTTTGAAAAGTGATGATGAAATTACAGAATTGAACCATTACGGTTGGTCAGAGACAGTAAAGTGTGATAAAAGCGATTCATATGAGGGCTATATTTTCAGAAATAAAAACGCTAAGCAATTTAATTATTACAATGGTTATTGGTATTATATATGCAATACAAAGACGATTGTAAAATCAAAAATAGATGGAAGCGAAGCCACGGATTTTAAAACATTTAAGGAAATCATCGGTATGTATATTTATGATGATTATATGTATATTGCAACGCGTAAAGATGTATATAAAATCAATATGAAAAATCAATCCGAATCGGAAGTTATATTCAAATGCGATGAAAATGAAGGATTTGATTATATTGATGAATTTGTATTAAAACAGGGAAAAATAAAAATTGACAGCCCAAGTAATACAAAGATTTTTGAACTTCCTGAGGTTGCGTATACACCTGCTGTTCCTGTTACCTACGGTGATGCCAACGGTGACGGAAAAATCGACAGCCGCGATGCTGTATTAATCAAAAAATACGTTGCGGGATTCACAGGATTTACAATCGACCTTGAAGCGTCGGATGTCAACGCCGACGGCAAAGTTGACACAAGAGATGCTGTTAAGATTCTTAAAAAGATTGCTGGGTTTGATGTGACACTCGGAGCGGCATAAATGAAAAACATTTATAACATATAAAACTGTATTTATAAGATAAAAGGAGAATTGATTTATGCGTATCAGACAGGAAATTAAAATTAAATTTCTTTCGGCAGCGATGGTAGTGTTACTGATATTTTCGGGTATATTCGGCGGGATTGGATATAGGGCGTATGCGGCACAAACCACTTATCATGAAAATGACACAGTGACGATTTCGGATAATGAAACGGAAAACAAGTACCCTGAGATAACACCTGAAAGCACAAGTTATTTATATTGCTACAATCAGCTTGCAACTTGGGATTCTGGTGAGACCATGCAGCGATATTATAAAGATTTAAGGGATATATGCTGGGATTTTTATAATGGTGAGCTGGAAGCTACATATTATTTGTTTTGGGAAGATGAAAATGACAGCAGTAATAATGAATATGAGTGGTGTATAGACAAATTGCTGCATAAAAGCGACTATAATCTCACTGAAGATGAGTACGCAATAGTTGAAACGGCTTTGTATGAAGACATGCCGATATTTTATTTTTTATATTCAATGTATTCAACAGGTGACGATGAAGACGGAAATACCGATTATACAACTGCAAGAGCGGGAATTACAATTAAAAATGATGATGATATTATAATATATATCTTAAACCGTGATGATTCGTGGTCAGTAAATTATCGGGACAAGTCAAGAAGAGCAGAATGTAGGAAACTTATAGAAAAAAGAATTCATGAATATTATGATTTGACAAAAGAATATGCAACAAATTATGAAAAGCAGACTGCTGTATTTGATGAAATCTGTCTGAATTCAGATTACTATTACGGTGATGATGAAAATACACAATATTATACACATAGTATTATGGGAAGTGTGGAGAAGAAAGATTTTGTATGTGAGGGATATGCGAAGGCAGCACAGCTATATCTTAATTACATTGGTGTAGATACGATATTGTTGTCAGGATATGCAGATGGCGGCGGACATGCGTGGAATGCAGTAAAGTTAGACAATGGTAAATGGTACTTATCGGACCTTACATGGAGTGATGATTCAATAAGAATCGATAAAGATCATTTTGGTGACACGGCAGGAGTGAACAGCATAAATACAGCATTTGTAAATATGCCATATAAAACATTTTCACAGAGACATTCGCAAAATCTTACATTTAAAGCATTGGAATATGCCGACGATTCGGATTATTATAATTTTTATGATGTATATATTACATTGGAACAGGAAAATACATTAAGCAAAGAAGAGATAACAAAAATAGTTTCGGATAAAATCATTGAACTTTTAAAAAATAATATATCTAAAGCGGTTATTGTATATGAAAATTTTGAGTATTATGAATATCCGGAGGTTTTTTTTGCTGCATGCAGTTCGGCTTTTAAAAATATATACAACGAAACAGGTGTTGAGTGGACGTATACATTGGGCGAGCCGTGTTCTTCCGATTTATTATGGGATTTGAAGGACGAAGAAGGAAATTACATATTAAATGAAAATAATGAACGTATTAAACTGATGCGTAGTAATGTATTATTTTCAGTCAAAGAACAATCAGGAGAGTATACATTTTTAAAATATAATATTCCCGGAAACGGAGCATATATTACTGCCAGCGATTATATAGGAAGTAAGATATTAAATATACCGGAAACTTTGAACGGGTTTAAAGTAATTAAGATTGGAGATGTTAATACGATTGACTGTGAGAAAGTAATTCTTCCGTCTACGGTAAAAATTATAGGAGAGGGTGGATTTCGAGGCAGTAAAATAAAAAAAATAGAATTAAATGATGGATTAATAAGAATTAATTACGAAGCATTTTTAAACTGTGAAGAATTGAAATCAGTATATATACCTGAAAGTGTAAATGTAATAGAAAACTATGCTTTTGGATATGTATTTGGTGACAATGGTTTTGAAAAAACAGATGGTTTCACAATTTACGGTGAAGCAGGCTCAGCAGCACAAAAATATGCCGAAGATAACGGATTCGCATTCATTGAGGGCAGAATGAACGAAATAACCTACGGTGATGCCAATGGTGACGGAAAAATCGACAGCCGTGACGCTGTAGTAATTAAAAAATACGTTGCGGGATTCACAGGATTTACAATCGACCTTGAAGCATCGGACGTCAATGCCGACGGAAAAGTTGACACAAGAGATGCCGTAAAGATACTTAAAAAGATAGCAGGTTTTGATGTGACGCTCGGTGAAGCGTAAGCATAGGAGGAATGTATAATGAGATTAAAAAGAATATGTAAGAGCATTACATGCATTGTAATGTCAGCAGGATTTGTATTTACAGGAATACCACATACGGCTTCCTATGATGCAAAAAAATTGGAGACAAATCTTGTAAGTGTTTTGGCGGCTGATTCATTACAATATTCAGATGGAAATACAACTTTTAAATATGAAGAATTAAATGATGGAACAATAAAACTTACTGAATGTGTAAAAACGGCAAAAGAATTAATCATTCCAGCTGAAATTAATGATAAAAAAGTAAGTACAATAGGTTTGCATTTTACCAGTTACAATTCTTCAATTGAGAAAGTGAGTATACCTGAAGGTGTTACAACATTGGATAATTTTGCTTTTGATTCTTGCGAGAACCTTGAATCAATAAATATACCATCTACAGTAACATTTATAGGAGCTGGAACATTTAGAAATTGTAGTTCATTAAAAGAAATAGAAATTCCAGATAATATTACAAGATTATATGATTCAACATTTGAGGGATGTTCTTCTCTTGAAAGTGTTAAGCTGCCAGAAAATCTTACGCAGATTGATAGTCATGTTTTTAGAAATTGTAGTAGTCTTATAGAGATAAGTATACCAGAAAATTTAGTAGAGATAAGCGGAGATTATGTATTTAGTGGCTGTAGCAGGTTAAAAAAGGTAAAACTTCCATCAAAACTTACAAATATTAAAAATGGTACATTTTATAACTGTATGTCGCTTACAGATATTAGTTTTCCATCGAGTGTAAAAACTATAGGGGATTACGCATTTAGCGGCTGTTCATCATTAACAGTGATTACGCTGCCTGATAATATAGAGAAAATAGGGGAGAGAGTTTTTAAAGGATGTATTAATCTTGAAAAAATCAATCTGACGGTTTCAAACGCTAATTACATTATTGATAATGATGCTATATATGAAAAAAACACAAATAATCTTGTTACATATACTTCTGGAAGCAAACAGAAAAATTTTATAATTAAAGATGGAGTTACCGAAATAGATGCACAAATTTTACTTGATTGTATAAATACTGAAATAATTACATTGCCGGAAAGTCTTGTGGATTTCAAATATAATCAATATAATTCGTTAGGAATGAGTGAATGTGAAAATCTAAAAGCAATAAATATATCGGATAATAATACCTTATACAGAAGTATTGATGGTGTTTTATATAGTAAAGACTTGTCAAGTTTAATTGTTTTTCCTGCAAATAAAACAGATTCGTATGTTATAAGTGACAAAACTGTGACAATAGGAGAGGCTGCATTTGCTGGAAATGATAAAATGACATCAATAGATATTCCTTCAAATGTAAAATCAATAGAATCAATGGCATTTAATGGGTGTAAAAATCTAAAAGATGTAAAACTAAATGAAGGTTTGGTAAACATAGGAAGCAATGCATTTATTGCATGTGATAATTTAGAAAATATTGAAATTCCAGATTCAGTACAAGAAATGGCATCGGGTGTCTTTCTGGATTGCAAATTATTGAAAAATGTAAAGCTTTCGTCAAATATGAAAGTGCTTGAGGATGGCATGTTCTATGACTGTTTTAGTCTTGAAAATGTTGTTATGCCATTAAATCTGGAACAAATATATCCAGATGCATTCATGAGTTGTCATAATCTTAAAAACCTAAATATTCCTGAAAGTGTTAAATATATTAGTAATTATGCTGTTGATGACTGCATTAATCTTGAAAGTATTACAATACCATCGGATGTTGACGATATTGGTGAGATGGCATTTGGATATATTTTGGATGATGGAAGATTGGTAAAAAAAGAAAATTTTAAAATATATGGAGCAGATGGAAGTACAGCACAAAGATATGCAAATGATAATAACTTTGAATTTATAGAGATAAAAAGTGTAAGTTCTGAGGACGGAATAAAAATTGAATATACAAATGATACTACAATAGGAGAAGAAGACGTAAGTATAAGTCTTGTGACAAAAAAACTTTCAAATAGTGACCCTGAATATGCAAAAATTAATTTTGATGGAAAAATAGAAGATACAGGTATAAAACCTGATACAGTACAATTTATTGCTTACGAAATATCATTAAAAAATGAAAGCGGCGTGACAGTGCAGCCGGATGGGAATGTTCTTGTAAAAATACCAGTGTTTTCAGATTATAATAGCAAAGATTATAAAGTTTACTATGTTAATGAAAAAGGACAGTTTACCAATATGAATGCGGAGTATCAGTCAGGATATGTGGTGTTTACAACAAAACATTTCAGCACATATCTTATGACTAGGACTAATTTGGTATCTTCAGATGATGTTACCTACGGTGATGCCAATGGTGACGGAAAAATCGACAGCCGTGACGCTGTAGTAATTAAAAAATACGTTGCGGGATTCACAGGATTTACAATCGACCTTGAAGCATCGGACGTCAATGCCGACGGAAAAGTTGACACAAGAGATGCCGTAAAGATTCTTAAAAAGATAGCAGGTTTTGATGTGACGCTCGGTGAAGCGTAATGAAAGTTTAAATATAATAATATTGATATGGTGGCTGCGAGTCGTCATGTCAATTAATACAGGAGGATAGTTTATGAGAATAAAAAAAATCACAAAAAAGACATGTAAAAGCATAGCATGCATTGCACTGTCAGCAGGACTTGTATTTACAGGACTTCCGTTTGCTGGAGCAAATTCAGGAAACAGTAAATGGCAGGAGAGTGCAGCGACAGGACTTATGCAGGTTCAGGCGGCACAGACAACTTATGATTACACGGTTGGCAATTCAACGTACACTTACACAATTTTGACAGATGATACTGTTAAAATAACAAAATACAAAGGAACAGACGAAAGTATTGTTATTCCTTCCGAGATAGACGGTAAAAAGGTGACGGTTATAGGAAGTTCGGCATTTTATGGATTTAAAAGTCTTAAAAATATAGAAATTCCTGATGGAATTACTTCGATTGAAAACTATGCTTTCTGCCAATGCTGGTCAATAACGAGTCTTTCGGTTCCTGAAAGTGTTACAAGCATTGGAACGGGTGCGTTTAGATTTTGCGGTGATTTGAAAGAGATAAAGCTTCCATCAAATCTTACTGTTTTATCAGACAGCCTTTTTGGGGCTGATGCAAATCTTGAATACATAACATTTGGTGATGCTGAAAAAACAGATACAGTCATTATACCTGAAACGGTTCAAAAAATGGGTAATTACGTATTTATGAACTGTGAAAAAATAAAAAATATCAAGCTTCCGTCAAATTTAAAAATTATAGGAAAAACCTGCTTTCAAGGCTGTATCTCATTAACAGGCCTGTTTATACCTCAAAGTGTAGAATCAATAGGAGGCGGAATTTTTGGAGATTGCGATGCTTTACAAAGTGTTGAGATTGAGGATGAAAATAATAATTTCATATTCAAAGACGGAATATTATACGATGTGAAAAATGGAATACTTGTCAGTGCGGTAAACTCACTGATACCAGAAAAAGTAATCGTAGACGAATGTACAAAGACTATAGATTATTCTGCATTTGCTGATTGTAATAATCTTTATGAGATTGAAATACCACAGGGAGTTGTAAACATTGGTGAAAAAGCGTTTGCAAGACTTGATCATTTGAAAAATATTGACATTCCTGACAGTGTTACCAATATTACGACGTTGGCATTTTATAGGTGTAACGGACTTGTTTCGGTACAAGTTCCCGGAAGTGTAACAGCAATTAAAAATGGTACGTTCAGGGAATGCAATAATTTAAAAAAAGTTATATTAAATGAAGGTATAACAGGCATTGAACAGTATGCATTCTATGACTGTGAATTATTAGAAGAAATCAGTATACCAGGTACAGTAACTACTGTTGGTAACTCTGCATTTTATAGATGTAAGAACTTAAAAAACATTGAAATACCTGAAGGAGTTACAAAGATAGATGGTTCGGCATTTATTTTTTGTTCGTCACTAGAGCAGATTAAATTGCCACAATCACTTGTGTCAATAGGTTCGGGTGCATTTGACAACTGCACATCACTTATATCAGTAGAACTTCCGGATAATGCTATAATTTCAAGCGATACATTTAAGGAATGCAAAAATCTTTCTGATATAGTCATTTCGGATACAAATAACAATTATATTGTAAAAAATGGTATTTTATATAATAAGAATATGACAAGAATACTGTGTTATCCTGCAGGCATTAAAGATACAGAATTTTCTGTGCCTGATACAGTAACAACAATTGATGATTTAGCTTTTTATGGTGCAAAAGCTTTGGAGAGTGTAGATATTCCCGATAGTGTTATTGCAATTAATACGAATGCTTTTGGAGAATGCAGCGGACTAAAAGAAGTAGTAATTCCGGATTCTGTGACAAGCATGGGAGAGGCTGTATTTTATAAATGTACTTCATTGGAAAAAGTAAAACTTTCTGTCAATATAACAAGTCCTAATCCAGCGGTATTTCAATATTGTTCAAGTCTGAAAGAAGTAGTACTGCCTGAAAGCATGAAGTTTATATCATTTTTTATGTTTTCATATTGTAAAGAGATTACAAATATTGTACTGCCTGATAAATTAAATTCTATTTTAAGTAGTGCATTTCAAAATTGTGATAATCTTAAAAATATTACAGTTCCTAAAAATGTAACAACAATACAGGATTATGCGTTAGGATATTATTATGATGAACAGAGTGCAACATATAAAAAATATGATGATTTTACGATATCAGGCTATGCCGGAAGTAAGGCACAGGAATATGCCGAGGCAAACGGAATCAGATTTATTGAGCTTAACGAAAAAGAGACCACAGACGGAATCAAGATAGAATATTCAAAAGACGATTCTTCAATAGGAGGAGACAATGAAGAAAAAATTACTCTTGAAAGCAGGCAGCTTACAGAATCGGACAAGGAATATTCAAAGATTGATTTTACAGGAAAAATAGAAGATTCAGATGTAAAACCTGAAGACGTAAAATCTGTTACATATGAGATTTCGCTGAAAAACGAGAGCGGACAGACAGTTCAGCCGTCCGAAAAAGTCACAGTTAAAATACCTGTTCCTGATGGTTACATGGGAGAGAACTGTAAGGTTTATTATGTGAATGAAAAAGGTAAGTTTACTAATATGAATGCAGTTTGTCAGAATGGATTTCTGATTTTTGAGACAGGACATTTCAGTACATATCTTGTAACAGAGACTAATATAAAGACAGTTTCTGAAATAACCTACGGTGATGCCAATGGTGACGGAAAAATCGACAGCCGTGACGCTGTAGTAATTAAAAAATACGTTGCGGGATTCACAGGATTTACAATCGACCTTGAAGCATCGGACGTCAATGCCGACGGAAAAGTTGACACAAGAGATGCCGTAAAGAT
>OOAQ01002172.1_pt1 | contig 12133 bp, 10 predicted proteins | sample 1671051 | NCBI WGS metagenome assembly OOAQ01 (sample SAMN06348117, study PRJEB24527) | human gut metagenome | biome: human gut; feature: ankylosing spondylitis patient; material: feces | host: Homo sapiens | place: China | collected 2015-10
CTAATTTTAGAATATAGATTTTGTTCGATTTCCACTTATAGAACCAGAGGAAAGCAGTTTTGCAAAAGATTTTGAAAGCCCCTATGCTAATAGGAATCCGCAGAGCTGTTTTGGAATACAGTTTTGAAAATTTCACAATTTTGGGCAAAAAGAAAAACGGCAAAGCAGATAAAATCCACTTTGCCATTTTAAAGAAAGCACTTCCGCTAAACACTCTACATTGAAAATGCAATCGTACACTGCTATAATAAAATTGTGATATTATCACCAAAAATCCAAGATACAAAGCGTTTGCGATTGGCAAACATTCAGGAGGAACGCATGGTAACAGGCGCCATTAAAAATAAGGTAGACAAAATCTGGACGGACATCTGGGCAGGCGGCATCACCAATCCGCTGACCGTCATTGAGCAGCTGACCTATCTCATGTTCATCCGGTCGCTGGATGAAAAGGAACTTGCCACCGAAGAGTTCGAGAGCATGGCGGGCGAGAAGATGGAGCACATCTTCCCGGCCAGCGCGGCAGGGCAGTCTATGCGGTGGAGCCGCTTTAAGGATAAGGACTCCCGCGAAATTTTCCTGACCATGCAGCAGCGGGTGTTCCCTGCCATCAAAAAGATGAAGTATGGCCGTCTGCCGGACTTTGATGCGAACGGCGAACTGGTGGAGATCGAGGACGACCCCACCCGCCCGGATGAGGGCAACACCGCCTTTGCGCGGTACATGGACGATGCCATGTTCCTGATCCCCACCCCGCAGGTGCTGCAAAAGATCATCACCGGGCTGGAAGATCTTTACACCCACGACATTGCCGACCGTGATATGCAGGGCGACCTGTACGAGTATATGCTGGGCAAACTGGCAACCGCAGGGCAGAACGGCCAGTTCCGCACGCCCAAGCACATCCGTGACATGATAGTGGAACTGGTACAGCCCACGCCAGACGACTTGATCTGCGACCCCGCCTGCGGCACGGCGGGCTTTCTGGTGTCCAGTGCGCAGTACCTCCGCGCCCACTACGAGGACAGCATGACCTCGGAGCAGTGGCAGCATTTTGCCGGCCCGATGTTCACCGGCTTTGACACAGACCGCACCATGCTGCGCATTTCGGCCATGAACCTGATGCTCCACTCCATCACGAACCCGGAGATCGACTACAAGGACAGCGTGTCGAAGCAAAACTCCATTTGCAGCAAGTACACCGTTTGCCTTGCAAACCCGCCGTTCAAGGGCACTGTGGATGCCGAGAGCATCAACGATGACCTGAAGGCTGTCACCAACACCAAAAAGACGGAGCTTTTGTTCCTTGCGCTCTTCCTGCGGATGCTCAAAACTGGCGGACGCTGCGCCTGCATCGTACCGGACGGCGTGCTGTTCGGTTCCAGCAAGGCGCACCAGAGCATCCGAAAAGAACTGATTGAAAACCACCAGCTGCGGGCGGTCATTTCCATGCCCTCCGGCGTGTTCAAGCCCTACGCAGGCGTGTCCACAGCGGTGCTGGTGTTTACCAAGACCGGCGCGGGCGGCACCGACAAGGTGTGGTTCTATGACATGAAAGCCGACGGCCTCTCGCTGGACGACAAGCGCACCGAGGTGAAGGAAAACGACATCCCGGACATCATCGCCCGGTTCAATAACCTCGACGCCGAAACTGACCGCAAGCGCACCGAGCAGAGCTTCTTTGTGTCCAAAGAGGAAATCGCCGCCAATGGGTACGATCTATCCATCAACAAGTACAAAGAGACCGAGTATGTGCCGGTGGAGTACCCCTCGACCACGGAGATCCTTGCCGACCTGCATGAGCTGGAAATGGAGATCACCAAGGGTCTGGCAGAGTTGGAGGAGATGGTGTGATGGCGAAGTTGGGAGAGGTTTGTCTCTTAAAGGCAGGAAAATTCGTATCAGCGAATGATATTTCACCTGAATATAACAAGGGATTGTATCCTTGTTTCGGAGGAAACGGCATTCGTGGATATGTTGCAGATTATACGCATGATGGAGAGTTTCCGTTGATTGGCAGACAGGGGGCGTTGTGCGGAAATGTTAATTTAGCCTCTGGAAAGTTTCATGCAACAGAGCACGCAGTCGTTGTACAACCAAAAATCGAAATGAATGTGCATTGGCTTTATTATGCACTAAACGCCATGAATTTGGGTCAGTATGCAACAGGTGCGGCACAGCCCGGTCTTGCTGTGAGCAAGCTAGAAACATTATCAATAGAAATTCCGAATATTTCAGAGCAAAACAAAATTGCTCAAACTCTGTACAAAGTTGAACAGCTCGTGAATTTTCGCAAACAGCAGCTTGCTAAACTGGACGAACTGGTAAAGGCGCGGTTTGTGGAGATGTTTGGAAATAAAGACTACCCACGAATGAAGTGGAATAATGTATTCAACACAACGACGGGAAAGCTTGATTCTAATGCAGCTGTAGATAACGGAAAGTATCCCTTTTTTACGTGTTCAAAAGAACCATTGAAAATTGATAGTTATGCATTTGACCAAACCGCATTGCTTTTGGCGGGAAACAACGCAGCTGGAAAATATGATGTGAAATATTATCAAGGAAAGTTTAATGCGTACCAAAGAACATATGATTAGCGCCTATTAGGAAAACACACTGTCAAAGGGGTTTGTAGCGGGGGTTAGCCCGCTACTGCGGTATCTTCCGTAGTGTTGATTTCAATGTACTCGGCAATCTTGCGGAGCTCGTCAGCAAATTTGAATTTCACGCTGATATTGCCGTTTTCATAGACCTTGATATAGTCCACAAGCTCAACCAAGATTTCCCGATTGAGGGCTTCAATGTTTTGATACTTCATAAAGGCTACCAGTGCAGGATGCTCGTTGTCTACACCGTTTGCCAGTTCTGCGCGTTCAGCGTTCAGCCGGGTAAGCACCGCGGAAATATCAGAAGTCTGCCGTTCATAGTCAGCCTTCATATCCCGGTATTCCTGCTGGGTGATTTCACCGTCTTTCCAGTCCTGATAAAGAGATTGCTTGTAGCGTGTTATCTTTGTCAGTTCCCGCTCTTTTGCAGCTATCAGATCGTCCAGTCGGTAAGACTGGCTTTTTTTGATTGGAGCGGAATTGATCTGCGTGACGATTTCCGAGTAGGAAACAGCCAAATGTACCTGATGCTGTACAGCGAACAAAACAGCAGCCTCCAGCCGTTCATGCTTGATTGAGTGCATGGTGCAGGCTGTCCGGGAACGGTTCTTGTAGGTTGAGCAAGAATAATATACATTGTTGTTCTTGCCAACGCATCGGGTAATGGCCCGCCCGCAATCGGCACATTTCAGAAAGCCGCTGAATAAATGTACCTCACGGCCTTTCGGGGAAGTACGGGTATCACGCTGTAAGAGAGCCTGTACCTTATCGAAAGTTTCATAGTCGATAATGGCCTCATGCGTTCCAGCGACTTCTACCCATTCCTCACGGGGAACCGCTTCAATCTGGTGTACCTTGTAGCTTTTCACCCGGCTCCGGCCTTGGGCCAAGTCCCCGGTGTAGGTCGGATTGGTAAGAATGGAGTGGATCATGCGGGCTCCCCACATAGGATCGTCATACCCTCTTGTCGAAACAGGCAAGCCCTTTTGTACCTTGTAAGCCGAGGGGCTCGGTACGCCGTGTTCGTTCAGGTACAACGCGATAGCACGTTTTGATGACCCTTGAATAAGCATTGTGAAAATGAGTTTGACATTTTCAGCAGCATCGGGATCAACAATCAGCCTGTGCTTGTCCTTTGGGTGCTTTACATAGCCGTAAGGAGCAAATGCTCCGATATACTGGCCGTTGCGCCGTTTGTAATCAAATACCTGCCGGATCTTTTTGGAAGTCTGATAGCAGTAATTATCGTTCATCACATTTGTAATGGGAACGATGATATTTGAAACGCTGTCGGGGTTCTTGTAGCTGTCCACATTCTCAGCAAGGCTGATAAAGCGAACACCCATTTGAACAAACAGGTTGTCGATCAAACTTCCGGCATCGCTATAATTTCGTGCGAAGCGGGACAGGTCTTTTACTATAACGCAGTTGATTTTACCACTCATGACATCCGCCAAGAGCCGTTGAAAATCTTCACGGTTGGCGTCCGTTCCAGTATGACCATCATCCACATATTCCGTGATGCTTTCAAACTCGTCAATGTTGCGTCGGTAAAAATCGTTCAGTAGGTCACGCTGGTTCTTTACGCTGTTGCTATCGTCTTTTCCTTTTTTCAAATCTTCCTTTGAAAGCCGGATATAGATGCCCAGCCGCCAGCGGCGGATTGTGTAAGAGGGAGAGAAACTCTGCTGATACCCTCTGTTTTTTGCTCGTGCCATTGTTCCTCCTTCCCTATCACATTACACTTATATTATAACTCTGTCCGGGGAGGACAACAAGGATGCCTCCGCTTCGGGACACTTTGTCTCGAAGAAGCAAAACGAGCTGTAACCGAAGTTACAGCCCGCTTCTTTGCCGCAGCAGGAAATCCGTCAGCTTGTCTTGGAGAGATGGCCCGCTTTCAGCAAATTCAATTTTCACGCCAACACCACCGATGCAAAAGCAGTATGGATTTTTGACAGTCTGCAAAAATCGAGAGATGCGCTCCTTTCGGGAAAGCGCATTGTCAAAGGTCATACCGCTCACATCAGGCAGGGACTCGGCAGCCACCGCGCCAATGTCAACGCTTCTCATTTGTTCAAGTTCCTGTGTAGTTAATTTCACGGTAAACCTCCTTCGCAGATTGATAGAACGCCTCCCGCTGTTTGGTGGGGAAACGCAACAGGCCAGCACCACCGGGATGCTGGCCTGTTGCCTTACTCCACCTTGGGACACTTTGTCTCGAGGTTTATTATAGTTTTTGAATATTAGAGAGCGCCGCACATATTTACTTGGCCTGTCCAAAGACAATCGTTATTTTCTGTGCGGCGCTCTCAACGCAAGTAAAGCGACAAGCCCGGAGGAACAGGCAGCCAACCTGTTCAGCGCCGGATCATGGCCTTGGGATGGCCGGGCCCATTTACAGTGTTGGTGTTGTTCGCTCAATCTCTTTTGGGAAATGTCACCGCGCACCCACCGTCTGGCTCCACGTACTTACTCAGGGTTGCCGTTATTCCCTCGCGTTAGGAAGAAAACCTCCTCTCATAAACCGAGACATTTTTTCATCAATTCCAAGTGGGTTAAGAAGAAAAAATCAAAAAGTTTTTTTCATGCGTTCAAGGCCACGCTTGATCGACTGGCGAATAGACTCCTCATGTACGCCCTCGGCCTCGGCAATTTCCTTAATCGACTTGCCAAGAATGATATGTGCGTCAATTCTGCGGCCCTGGATCTCCGGCAGAGAATTGAGAGCGTTCCACAGACGAAGAAAGGTTTCCATCCGTTCAAGGAGCTCCTGCGGGGTCGGCTCATGCAGGCAAGCGGAATATTCAATCCCGTCATCGCAGTCCAGAGAATACTGCGCCTTGTGCCGGGAGAGCCGCCGCTGGTAGGCCATTTCATAGCGGGCATCGGCCTTGAATACCTCGGCCACCTCGTCAGAAACTTCGATAAGCTGATCCTGCGTGTACCAATAATAAAAATCTTTCAAATTGATAGTAGTCATCGTAAAATCCTCCATTTCAGTTTGTTCGGGGTTGGTCGGAAACGAAATGGAGCAACGGCGGAGAACGGCACCGCACCTCGGGACACTTTGTCTCGAAGTCTGGAAAGCAAAATGCGCCTGCGCGACAAGAAGCCGCACAAGCGCACGAAAATATATTATCGGTTATGTACTGTTTAATTTCACATTCAAAGCCGGACTGCTCCGATGGAGGAGCTACGCTTTTTTTAACTGGTGCAGATCATGGATACTGCGAAAAAGAGAAAAGGACACGGCAAAATAACCTCCAATCGGCTACCGTGTCCCTGCAAGTCGTCATTGGTTTGTGTAGACGCAAAGAAACGGCGGCTCTGAAAATCAAAGCCGCCGTTTCAAATGGGCGTGTCAAATTGTCTGCTCTACGACGGCTTTTTTCTTTTGCCGTCGTGCGGCAGATCATTTCAATATTCGGTTGAAGTATCGTTATTCGGTGTTAAGTTCTACTAATACAACCTCTGGACGATTATTAAATCGGAATGGAATAATACTATTTCCAAGGCCGCGGCTAACAACCATATTTGTCTTTCCGTCTGTATAAAGGCCGGAATCATATTTAGGAAACAGCCCTTGGTTGGGGGCAACGAGCCCCCCAATAAAAGGTAATCGAAACTGCCCTCCGTGTGCATGACCACATAAAACCAAATCAACACCACAGCATACATAGGTTTCAAATAACTCTGGCCGATGTGATAGCAGTATAGTGTAACTGTTTTCGTCATCAATAAGGCTATTCAATTTTGTGTTGACCATGGCTGGCGCTTCATTAAACATATCGCCCTTAATCGTAAAGTCAGAATCAGAAAGCCCGATAAGGGTAATCATTTCGTTGTTATGCACTAACTGTATTGCTTCATCTTCAAGGACAGTTACGCCAGACGCTTCAAGCCCTGTTTTGAATTGATCATAATGTGAGAAGTTAGCTTCGTGGTTTCCAGTTACAAAGTAGACAGGGGCTATTTGAACAGCTTGTTTTATAAAATCAAACGCAATCTCAATGTCTGTATGTCCAGCATCGATTAAATCTCCAGTTATCACAATAATATCCGGTTCGTGTTCAGACAGCAATTCTATCAATTCTGTATTGCTTTCTCCAAATTCAGCATTATGCAAGTCGGACACTTGTGCAATCCGAAAATTAGAAAAGGCAGATGCTATGCGATCGCTGGAGATATTAACCATACTTACCATCAATGCTGAATTGCCCCATATAGTATAGATTATCAAAACCAGCAGTATAGTTGTTAATACACAAATCTTCACCAATACTCTGGTGGAAAGGATCTTTTTCATTTTTTCCTCTCTTTCATCAACTTAATTATAAAAAAATCAGCTTACAAACAGGTGAATTTCAACTTACGAATTTGTAAGACAAAAGTGGGCGGCTTCTAAAGCCACCCGCTTCAAAAGTAGAATTACTGTGCGCTGATTGTATCAACAATGGACATATTGCGTATTCTCTTGATTGGCCCATGCACAGCCAGAATTACAGAGCTTACGACAATCAACAGAATAACAGCTACCTCTGGTAATGGAGGAGTCCAAGCATCCCCCCATCTATAACTTATCAACATTCCAAACAATAGCTTGTTACAAAACAGTCCCAACACCGTACCAACTACACCGCCGATTATGGTATAGGTGAAGGCTTCTGCAACAATCATTTTACTTAGCTGTCCCATGCTAACGCCGATAGCACGGAAAGCGCCATACTGTTTCAACCGTGCAGACACACTCATGGAAATACTATTGATTATGTTAAAAATTGTAATCATTGCAATTAGGACGAGGAATCCATAGATGAACAGCCAAAAACAATAGTAAGTTCCCATGGTACTGCTGTTACCCATGCGTTCATCAGCGAAAGTAAATGAGGAATCTACCATTTGGCGGATCACATAAACATCTTCGTCTGTTGTGCCTTTCACTAACTGCACATCAATAACCGTATATTTCGACTCGCCAGTAATTTGTTCAAATGTATCCTCTGAACAAATAATTGTTCCAACACCGGCGGCACTGTAAAACGGACAGTCGGACAACATTCCCACGATTTGGATTTCTTTACTTTGTCCGTTTGTATTCAACGATACAGTATCGCCTATTTGTATTGTGTTCTGCGAATTATAAACAATTAAGCCCGTCCCTAAATCAGTTTGCACAGATTCCAGAGAACCCTCTAATAAATAGTCCTTTGCCCAATCAAATTGATACTGCTCATAAGAGATTAAATCCATCTTTTTTTGAATACCGTTTGTGACAGACGGAACCTCGTATGCAAATTTTCTTCCATACGCTAAATCCACAACAGGATTTTCCTTTAGATCATCAAGTAATGCTTTGTCAATAGCACAGGCGTTATCAGGGCTTATGATAGATAAATCTGCTGTCCAAGGTTGGAGCGGTGTTAAGGTATGCTGCATGAACTCAACTGTTACAGAGAATGAAAGGAAAAGGATAATACTGAGAGCAAATGAGCTTGTCATCAAAAACAGATTTTTCCGATTTGCTTTTGCATGATAAATTCCAAGTGCTGTATCAATCTTAAGCAGTTGTGTATTAGCAGCATTTCTTGCAGGCTCCAAGTCATTTGCATTACCGGAAACCGCTGCCAACGGAGATACTTTTGCTGCTTTCTTTGCCGGAGAATAGGCAGCGAACAAAACCGTTACCAAGCCCACAACGATTCCTGCAAGAATACTTGGTACGCTAAATCCGAATGTAGGCATCGCTTTGAAAAATTCCGGACTTAGGAAACGCAAAATCGCACATAAGACCCAAATGACAACTATACCGATGGAAATACCCACAGGGATTGCCAAACGGCACCAACTAAGCGCCTCTTTCCGTACTAAGCGCATAACCTGTTTTGGTGTTGCACCGATACAGCGCATAAGGCCGAAAAATTCGGTACGCTGGGCTACATTGCTGTTCAGGCTGCTTGCAATCATCATAATACCAGCTAACATTACCAGTACAAACAATACAGCCGCAGCCAAGTAAACCTGTAACAAAAAGGGAACGCGGCTTTGTCCAAGCAATCCAAGCAGATTGTTGTTGGAAGATATTTGTTCATTCGATAAATTGCATTGTTCTTTCAAATCTGCAATTTTCCCTTGTATATTTCTTGTGTTTGCAAATTGAGTAAAAAACATAATGCCGTAATCATTCGGCTCCCCGTCTGATACATTCGGATAAATCGCGCAGTAATCCTCTGTGTTCAAAATGATGCCGTAGGAGTCGCCACTCATGATCGAGGCGGTATTATTCATAAATCCTGATATGGTAAAATTCAGTTTATCGCCATCAGGAGTTTCTACGGCAATGGGATCACCAATCGCAACACCCATTATCTGCTTTGCATTTTCAGTCACCAACGCTTCATTACTTGTCTGTGGAAAAACACCTTCTTCAAGTTGGTCAGTCCAGATTTCAGTTATATAGCTTTCATCACAACCGCATATCGCTACATCTTTTCCACCCAAAGTGTAGCCTAAATCTCCACGATAATTGAGTACGCCATACGGTGAAAATACTTCAATATCAGGGCGTGAAGCAATAATTGCTGCTTCTTCATTGCTGATATTCTTAATGGCAATATGCCAATTCCCAGACTCCTGCTGTGCCTGCAAAATCTGGCTGCGGATGAACATATCTGCCATTCCAAAAATAGTTGTAACCAGAAATACCGCCAGCACAATGCAGAAAATAGACATTCTGCTTTGCTTCTTGTGGATTTTTGCGGATATGGGAACAAGGTCAAGATAATGCTTCATTTGTTTTTCCTCCCAAATCCGTCAAAACGCCATCTGATACCCGGAACACCCGATCAACGGATGCAGTCAAATCCTTATTGTGGGTAATCATCAGGATTGTTTGCTGATAGCGACGGGACGCCTGCGTAAGCAGGGCGATAACATCCTGACTATTCTTGCTGTCCAGATTGCCAGTAGGTTCATCTGCCAGAATCAGTTTGGGCTTTGTGATTAACGCCCGGCCAATGGCAACACGCTGCTGCTGTCCGCCGGATAGTTGGCTCGGCAGGTGATGTCGACGCTCGGTAAGTCCCAAGAGTTCCAAAATTTCTTCTACTGCTGCCGGGTCTGGTTTGCGATAGTCCAAAAGAAGCGGAAACATGATATTCTGCTCCACATTCAGCTCGGAAACCAACTGAAAGGATTGGAAGATAAAGCCGATATTACGACGGCGGAAAATCGTGCGCTGTTCCTCTTTCATGGAAAACAGGTCTTGTTCATCAATCCAAATGTGGCCGGAAGTAGGGGTATCCAAAGCTCCAATACAGTTCAGTAATGTGCTTTTGCCAGAACCGGATTCACCCACAACGGCAGCAAATTCGCCTTTATCCAGGGAGAAGGAAACCTTCTTCAACGCTTCGACTTTCGCCTCACCCTTGCCATAAGTTTTACATAAATCTTGTACTTTCAATATTTCCATAGTCATCAGTACCTCCTTTCTCAAAAGGATAGCAAAAACAGCTTACAAGCAGGTGAATTTGACCTTACAGATCCGTAAGGAAAGATAGTGTAAACAGCGTACCTTTTCCGACTTCACTTTGTACGGAGATAACACCGTTTTGACCCTCAATAATGGACTTGGCAAGGGGAAGCCCCAGCCCGATTCCTTGTGTATCAAGGGAATGTTTGCTGCGATAAAAGCGTTTAAAGATATGGTAAATATCTTCCGGGACTATGCCGTTACCATTATCAGAAATAAAAATCCGAAACATAGCAGGAGTGCGCTCCCATGTAATACGGACAATACCGCCAGCTTGCGTGTGATCCAGTGCATTTTTTACAATGTTTCCAATCGCTTCACCTGTCCATTCCATGTCACAAATAAGCTGCTGTTCACCATCGCCATCTATCTGAATCTGCTTGCTTTCGCTTTTAGCCCTTGTGGTTAGGTCATTGACTGAATGAGCTATCAGCTCGGACACACGGCAACTTTTTTTCTCAAAAATGATGTTTCCCGTATCCAGTCGGGTTATCTTCAACATGGATAAGATTAACTGCTCCATACGCTTTAGAGAAATACCCATCTTCGCCGCAAACTGTTTGACCGTTTCTGCATTTTCTGGCTCACTTTCAATGATCTCCTGATACATAGTGAGGGCTGCCAGAGGCGTTTTGAGCTGGTGAGATATATCGGATATGGTGTCTTTCAAAAACTCTTTTGCTTTACGTTCTGTTTCATTTTTGGATTGGAGCATAGTTGCAAGCTGTTCTATCGAAGAAAACACTTGGTAGATAGCCCCCTCATAATTCTGCGGTAAATGACAAGAGTAATCCCCGTTGATGTAATTTAGCAATATTTTGTCGGCCTGTTGATACAATCGCTTCCTTTTCCAGAAAAAAATAAATATTCCTATGGCAAGCACAAAGAGAAAAAATAGCACAGTGCATAGCATGGTGCAGAAAGCGGAACGCTGAAATTGATTGAAATAAGACCGCATACTGCTTTCTGACTGTTTTCCCAAACCCGCAGCCGCTAATAATGACCTACCATCGTCACTGATGTCTGTGTTCGTAAAGGCAACTGCAACCACTTCTTTCGGAACACCCTGTTCCAAAAGTGAGGATGAAACCGCTTCATCATGTTTGAGCCATAGGACTTCTGCATCGTTCACCTGATAAATAGTCAAAACGGTTGCTGTACCTACAAACAGCAGAGCAAACAAAGTCAAAAATAGCAGGAACCCTTTAATCTGTCTATCTTGGTACAAACTCATATAGACACCTCTTTCCATTGGTAGCCGAACCCACGAATGGTTATAAGGTGTTCTGGATGGGACGGATTGGTTTCCACTTTTTCACGAAGCCGCCGTACATAGACGGACAGGGTATTATCATCAACAAAATTTCCTGTATCATCCCACAGCTCATTTAGAATGATGTCCCTTGTCACAACGCGATTTGCGTTTCTTACCAGCAGACAAAGCAAACGATATTCGGCGCTTGTCAAATCCAATGCTTTTCCCTTTAAGGTTGCACGGCTACCCAACAGATCAATGGTAATGTCGCCACATTCCATAGAAGTGTTTTTTTCGCTTTTGGAAACTCCGGCCCGACGCAACAGCGCCCGGATGCGGGAACACAATTCCCCCAGTTTGAAAGGCTTGGTGATATAATCGTCCCCACCGCTATCTAATCCACGAATTATGCTGACTTCTTCATCCGATGCAGTCAGGAATATAATCGGTATCTGCTGCTTTTCTTTTCTTACTCTTTCGCATACGTCAAATCCTGTTCCATCTGGCAGAGTAACATCCAAAATCAATAAATCGTATCGGTCGAGTTCGGATAAGTATTGTTTTGCTTCACATACTGTACGGGCAACTTCAACATCAAATTCATTCTTTTTCAAAGAGTAGACCAAGCCATCTATTAGACTGACATCATCCTCCAATAGCAATATTCTATTCATGTTTTAATTCCTTCCCTTGTTTTGTCCTTCCGTCAATCGGCTTTTCTGCGTTCTTTGGGATCAG
>OOAQ01002177.1_pt1 | contig 12112 bp, 5 predicted proteins | sample 1671051 | NCBI WGS metagenome assembly OOAQ01 (sample SAMN06348117, study PRJEB24527) | human gut metagenome | biome: human gut; feature: ankylosing spondylitis patient; material: feces | host: Homo sapiens | place: China | collected 2015-10
TAGCCAGCTGGAACACGTCCGTCGTCTTGCGGATGGTACCTCCGTCGTTCGTACGGTTGTGACGCTTGTTCAGCAGCGTACCCCCAAACTCCATACAGCCGATGGTATTACGGATAAACGGATGCAGACAGGCGTTGTAAGCCTCCATATCATCAAAGTGCTGGTTGAATATCAGGTTCTCAGAAGCCAGTACCGCCTCACTGCCCACATAGTTCGGATACATGCGTTCCCAGCCGCGCGGGATGGTACAGCCATGGAAGATTATCATCAGCCCGTATTCGTTGGCATCGGTCAGAATATCTTCATACAAGCCTATCATCTGCTGCTTGTCACTGCCGAAGAAATCTACCTTCAAGCCCTTCACACCGCACTTCTGCAGCCATTTCATCTCTTTCTTGCGGGCTACCGAGTTGCTCATGCACTGCTTGGCATCCTGCGGAGCGTCGTTCCAGTAACCGTTGGAGTTGTACCACACGAATACATCCACGTTCTTCTGGTAAGCGTACTTGAACAGCTCTTCCATGCGGTCACGTCCGATGTTCTTTTCCCAGCCTCCGTCAATCAGCGTATATTCATAACCCATTTCACTGGCCAAATCAATGAAACGAATCTGGTCATCGTAGTTGATGCTCGGATCCTGCCACATAATCCAGCTCCAGGTAGAACGACCGAACTTGTATTCCTGTGAAGGCTCATACAGCGGTTCCACCACATCAAACGGAACAGTAGTCTCCACAATCGGCTTCAGTCCGCTGCCCACCGTAATCGTACGCCACGGAGTTGCACCCGGAAGGGCCAGTCCCGGAGTAGAAGAACCCAGACCGTTCATCTCACCCGGATTCGGGAAAGCAATACTGTAAAGACCGTCTTTAGTAGCATCACTCAGGTGAGAAGCACAATACAGACTGCGTACACCGGTCTCTGAAACCAGCGCCCAGTTATCCCCCACATGGAACAGTGCCGGGAAAGTATAGCCTTCACCGTACTTAGAAGGAGTAGCCACCGGTTCATCGGGTACATATTCCTCTTCGTAGCTCGGTTTGGTACGCATCCAGCCAATCATCGGGTCACTCTGCGGAGAAAGGAACGTGGTAGTGGTAGAAGGAAAGTCAAAGCCCGTCGCTTCCTTTTCAATTACCATACAGGCCGTTTCGCCATACTGAGGCATCTCGTAGCGGAAGGCAATGTCGTTGTTGCTCAACTGAAACACGATGTCCAGTTTCTTCTTCTCTGCATTTTCCAGCGTTACGGTCAGCTTATTGGCAGAATAGTTTACCGTAGAACACTTGATACGGTCCTGCGTGTACGTCTTTTCCACCTTGTCCGCCTGCTGACCGACAAAGCTCATCTGACGGCTGAAGTCACCGATATTGGATACAAAGCCGAGAGGAGAGTTCTCCAGCACGGTCTTTCCATCGTAGGTCACCGAATAGACAGGCTTGCCGTCCTGCAACTGAAAATCGAGTTTCAAACGAGAATCAGGGCCGGTAACTGCTGCCTGCTGGGCAAATGCCTGAGAGGCCAATAATGCCAATGTGCCAAAAAGTACTTGTTTTTTCATAGGTGTTTTTCCAGATAATTACTAATCAGGACAAAAATAGGAATTAAGTGTGAAATCAACAATAAAATTTTCACTAAAACACTACCAAAAATCATGCAATATCCATACAAAAAAGATGCCGCTCAGAAGTACACATACTCCCTGCGGCATCCCTGCAAGCATCACTTTTAGAAGTTTACGATTGGCCACCCGTCTGATGTCCACGTCATTTCACGAATAATCAATTTGGGAGCTCCCTCTTCTGCCACGGAATAGGCATGGGAAATAAAATAATCCTTCCCATCCAAATGATAGGCTGCATTATGACCTACTCCGGCATAATCCTTATTCCCCTGAATCACTAATGAGCCGCCTCCCTTATCCATGGCTTTTCCGTCTTTGTCTAAATAAGGTCCTGTGAGAGTCTTCGAACGTCCCACCATGACTTTATAATTGCTTTTCAATCCCTTGCAACAATAATCAAACGATACGAACAGATAATAATAATCACCGTGTTTCATAATAAAAGGCGCCTCAACCGCTCCGTCACCCGCATTCTCTTCATCCAGATTAAAGGTTCGTTGACGGCGAGAAAGTGAATACCACTCTTCCGGATGGGCCACTCCATTCATATCAGGAGTCAGTTTTACCATCTTGATGCCATCCCAAAATGAGCCGAAGTTCATCCAGGGGGTACCGTTTTCGTCAATGATAATATTAGGGTCAATGGCATTCCACATATCCCGGTTAGGTACCGATTGAATTACTTTTCCATGATCTGTCCACTTGAAATCAGGACTGGAAGGATCAAGTGTAGGATTCGTAGCATGACCGATAGCGGAAGTATTCTTTCCAAATGCCGAACATGAATAAAACAAATGGTAAAGTCCGTTATGGAAAATAATATCCGGTGCCCACGTGTGTCCGTTATAGCCTTTCACGGTTTCTACCGCCCATTGCGGTGCTTCCTCGAATACCGGTTTTTCAAACTTCCAGTTCTTCAAATCCTTTGAGGACATCACGGAAATTCCCTGTCCGGTAGCAAAGAGGTAATAGGTATCACCCTGCTTAGCCAGCACTGGGTCATGGGTCATAACTTTGCTGGTTGGAATGACCGACGACTTCTTAGGAGAGGAAGCGTAAGCTGCGCTTGCTGCAGCCAACAAACAAAATGAAAAGATGATGTGTTTCATGGCTTACATAAATAAAAATGCAATAAAACATTACATAGAAAATCAAAACAAAAAATGAGTAATACTGCAAGCAGAATTACTCATTTTTTGTTATATTCTCCACATTATAGTTGCATGAGGATACAAACGGAGTTATTTGCTCTTTTTTCCCCAATAAGTCTTATTATTACCGCCATAACCTGCATAGACGATAGTGTGAGTTCTCGGAGATGCCTCCCAATCAGTTTCACGCTGCAAATACAGTTTTACACCGTTAGCTGTTAAAACCTGATTTTCTGCATCATAAGACCATGTAGCTCCTGCCCAAGGTCCTGCAGACACTTTATGATCTTCTGTCAACGTCATTTGAGTAGAAGTTTTCTGATTTCCGAAAGAATAAGAAAGGTCAATATGTTCCCAATTACCAATCAACTCACTTTCTTCTATTTTATCCTGCGGCACAGCACCATAACGTTCAGGCATTACAAGCGGCCAGCCATCTTCTGTCCAACGGATTTTACGTACATGTCCCATCATGAGGTCGTTACTTGATGCATTGCCTCCCACATTTTTCGGGAAACGTCCTTGTGAGGCAAAATACCAGTTGCCATTTCCATCATCAAATACACAGCAATGAGAAATACCTACCCAGCCATCGCTACCATTAAATTTGTAAGGATGTGTTACCACTGGAAGAATATCACCTCCATTTGTAGTCACATTCGTACCATCCATACTGAAATACGGGCCTTCAATATGTTCGGCACGTGCCACACGGGTATTGTAAGCCACAGACAATTCATCGTATGCCAGGAACAAGTAATAATACCCGTCACGATAAATTATTTCCGGACCTTCCGAAGCTTGCCAACGGCTACGCATGTTGCGGGTAGCTATCAGTTTTCCATACGCAGCAATTTCTTCCCCTGTAGTACCCCAAGGCTTAGGCAGTTCAGCTTTTACCTTACCACTTTCTGCATCCAGTTCCACCAAAGCGATACCACTATGCCATGAACCGTAAATCAACCAATGTTTACTGTCCTTGTCAATAAAGTAACTCGGGTCGATGGCATTCCATTTATAATAACTATTTTCATAATTATTCGCTGCCACATTAAAGTCTAATCCCTTATCCGAAGCATTGGTAATTACATAGCCTTTATCTACCCATCCGTCATTGTTAGCCGGATTGTCATTCTCCATCAAACCAATGAAAGCACGTTCACTCCAGGTACCGTCACCACTTATTGTTCCAGGACAAACGATAGAATAATACATACGGTACAATCCATTTTTTACTTTACGTACACAAGGTGCCCAGTAACCGAAATCAGCAGAGTTAGGCGTAGTAGCTTCCAATCCCATTTCAGCACGAATTTCGTTCAATTTTGGAATAACCCATTCAGGAAGCTCCTTCATAGTACCTCCTAAATACTCCCAGTTCACTAAGTCTTTCGAACGACGTCCGTGGAAGTGTCCACCTGCCAGATGAGCATTACCGTATGAAGCATCTGTCTGATACATGTAATAATATCCATCCTCAGCCAGTACCACTGTAGGGTCATGTACGTTAGCCAGATTCCACTTTCCTCGGCTAGACCAAGCTGCAATATCCACATAGTTATCTACATAAGCCGGTGCTACATATTCTTCGAGAGAAGCGACTCCCGTAGTAACCGTAAATGTCTCCGAATAGACATAACGACTGTCACCGTAAACGTATGCACGAATATAATAGGTAGTTCCTCCCATCAGACCTGTGATAGTAGCACTGAAGTTTTCATCTGCATCTACTACATAATCTTTGATAGTAGGATTCTGTACGTTTGCACTATAGCAGAAACCTTTTTTAAGTACGACACCCACATTACCATTCATCGTAGAAGTAACGGTCAGTGAAGAACTTGTTGCCGCAGCCGATACGGGGGCAGACAGAACCACACCGTTGCTCGGGTTGTATTCCACGTTGTCCAACCCATCGGTGCAACCCGCGAAGGCAAACGCCGTCAACAGGGATATGAAAAGAAATGATAGTTTTTTCATTTGTAAGTTCTATTTAAGACATGCCGTCGTTCATAAGAATAACGGCATGTATGATTAGAAAAATTTATTTTATTTACCGAAAACAAGATAAGCGTTTTCAACAGACATTGCAAAGTACAAATCTTCAGGATTTATTGTATTAACTCCTAAATAATACTGAGTATCAAGCTGATTATCATTACCAATCATTTCAATCTGAACATCAGCAGTACCATTTCCACAATTTGTAACATAAACTGTAACCTGAGCACCATTCATACTTTTAAGCCACTCATCCCACGTCTGATTAACCCATTGTGTACCATCCTTAATGCAATTAGCAGAACCTGTTCCCATAGCCCAATTATCAGCACGCAACACTGCATATTCTGTGTTATTTGATTGACGAAGGACTACTAAGAAATTCCTGAAATATTTCTCCGCCTCATAACCACAATAATTAATAAATTCAATAGATTTTGTTTCACCTACTCCAACCTTAAAGTTATCAGAATAAGCACCTAAGAAAGCTGTAGTATTATTAATATCCCCTACAGTTCCAGTATAGCTAATTGATGAAACCGCAGACTTGGAAACTGTTATATCAACTTCGGCAGTAATCCCCTCAGCAGCAGTAATAGTTACTTTGTGAGAACCTTCAGTCGCTGGAACAGAAGAGAACGTAAGTTGTGAATTATCAAGTATTCTTGTTTTTCCAGAAGAATCAGTCGCCTTAACAACCATTCCTGTAGGATCAAAAGCTAAAGTGCGTCCATCCAATCCCTCTGTAGCTTTCGATGTATAATAATAGTAAGTAGTATAAGTTGGTTGAGTTGTCACCTCAATAGATACGATTTTTTCTACCACCTCAAAATTAGCATAGGCCATAATAGGAGTATCGCAATTTTCACTTTTAAACGTCTTGTTATAAGTTGCCACAAGCGTCTTTTCACCTGGGGTATCCATATCGGGAATTGCAGAGAAATTAAGTTCAGACGCTTTAACCGTTTTCGTAACCCCTTCCTCAAAAGTAACCAAAGCTGTCACATCAGCCATAACTTCTTTGAGATCAGCACCCGCATTCACCTGATCAGGTACATTCTGCAATACCATCGACTTTGGATTTTTATCCTTAGCAGAAGTCAACCCCTCGATAGGAACAATATTTGTTTCTAAAAAATCAATATAAGAGCCTTCCGCAACCAAAAAACAGCGTATATTGGTGTTCGTCTGATCCGCATTCAAGTTGACAAGGGCGGTCGGCTGCTTGTAAGTCTTAGTAACTACACCATTTGTCATAATAACATTGAAAGCCTCAGGGCTAGTTCTATCTACCACGAGTGTCACCTTCCCTCCAAGTTTTTCGATACCTTCATCAGTGTCAGTCTCGAAAGTAAGCGTACTCTCTATACAAGAGCGATCAATATAATCCCCCCACTCTGAGTTACCCGAGGGCTGATTATCAAAACGTATCGCACCATACTCCTTATATCCCTCACCACCACGTTCGGCATCTGCACAGATTACCAAAACAAAATTCTTATAAGTATTTGGTGCATCTGGATTTATTTTAAGATTAAACACCGCGTTCCATTTCTGTCCATCAGGTATTACATAATATTTAGAAAAAGCAGTCCACCATGCACTCGAATAATCTGTATTTCCAATAGTGTACACGTCCTCCATCATACCCTCAAGGACTATTTCTTCTTGATTACCATTCTCCGAATCCTCTATATCCTGTATTTTATCGGAAATCCAGTCTGGTGCGTTCACCTCAAATAGTTCACCACCTTCACAGCCTGTCAAAGCCGGCAACCCCAAGGCTGCAAAGCTACAGGCACATAATAATTTATTGAGATGTCTCATAATTCTAATATAAACTAAGTCATTAATTGAAGCCTTCCTTTCCCTCAACAAAATGATAGAATAGGAAGACCATTTCTTTTATTTTTATTCACCCAAATTTACTACCGGACGTACCGCCCATCCTTTCTCTTTAAAGTAAGCTGAATTATCAGTACCATAATTGGCTGAATTTCCCTTCAGATTCGGATTCGTGTTAAGTAAATCCTGATAAATAGGCAAGAACTCATGTCCCGGTAAATAGCTATCGAACGAGCATTTCAATTCAGAGTCAGAACCTATACTGCTATAGCTAACCGGTTCAAGCAACTTGTCGGGATCATTGGACCGACGGAAAGTGCCATGCTCCTTAAGTTGTTGCAAACGTCCATTATCATAAAAGAATCCCCAGCGAATAAGGTCAAAGCCTCGTCCGAATTCACAACCGAATTCCTTTGGACGTTCCACATTAGCAATCTGTTCGAACAACTTGTCAGCAGTGTCAAAATCTTCCAACTTTAAATCCGGAAGACCAGCACGACTACGTACCTCATTTATCCAGCCAATAGCCTTTTCGGTAGGCCCGTTTACTTCGTTCTCACATTCAGCAGCACGAAGCAACACATCTGAATAACGCATCAAGCGTAAGTTAATGCCACATCGCAGACCTGTCGTAACAGTGTTATACAACCCTGTACGGTAATTAGTATTCTTCGCAATAGGAATACCACCATTACCGTTATGAGTAATAATATTCTTATCAGCAGCTGTAAGTGCCTTTGAATAGGCGACATTGCCATATTCAAATCCTTCCCACTCGTTTTCATACGTACCAAGCGTCCAATAAAGACGAGGGTCTAGCCCGCCATCCTTAGTTCTTTCACCTTTAAACAGTTCGTACAACCAAGGTGAAGCCGCCAAATCAGCCCACCCACTGAAAGTACCGGGAGCCAAGTTACTTTCAATAGCATGCCCCTGCGTAGCATTAGGACTGGTATTTACCGGAGTCCACTCGTCATCAGTTCCTTGTGAACCGTAGTCCAGGAATTGTACTTCAAAAAGACTTTCGTCATTGTTTTCATAAGCTGAACCTTCACGGAAATTATCACCGTAATTAGTCATCAGCCGGTAAGTACCATATTTCTTACCAATAATATCCTCCAACACAGTGAGAGCCTCAGTAAACTTGTGACGTACCATCAACGTACGGGCATAATAACCTGCTGCAGACCCACAAGTAGCACGACCACTTGCCCATTCACCTCCTTCATCACGCGATGGCAACATCCCCATTGCATCCTTAAAATCACTTTCCACTTGATCAAGTACAGCATCGTATGAGCTGTTGGGTACATATATTGTTTCCAATGTGGAATAATTATCATAATCTGTAATCAAAGGCGGGTTCTGATAATAGCCTGCCAAATTATAGTAAGACAATCCGCGCAGAAAAAGAGCTTGCCCCTTGACATATTTCATCCGTTCTGAAAGCTGACTATCATCCTCACCACAACGTGAAATGATAAAGTTACAAGCATTGATTGTATAATACCAGTCACGCCAAGGCCAAGACGTAATAGCATCAGTAAACGGTACATTTAAATCATCAAAAGACAAATACCATTGTTGAGATGAGTTCCAGACCTCATCACCACGAGTCATGTCAATGGTATAGCCTGTACGTGCATACGTTCCCTCAATACGGATATGATTATAGGCAGCAATCACGCTTTCTTCCAAATCATCAATAGTATAACCGAACGACCCCGAAGTCTGCTGGTTAGGATTTACCAGGTCCAATCTGTCTGCGCAAGAAGCTAAGATACCAAGCCCCAACATGCAGGCAAGTGAATATTGATATAGTTTCATTTGATATGTTTTTTAATAGTATAACGATTAGAATGTAAAATGAAGTCCGCACATGAAGGTACGTGCAGTCGGGAAAGAACAGAAGTTATAACCCGGAGTAAATGTACCTCCTGCATAATCCACATTATAGCCATGATAGCCGGTAAACGTATAAAGGTTCTGTGCGGAAACATAGAAACGTACATCTGACACATATTTACCAAACCACTTATTGGGGAAGTTATAGCCCAATTCCACATTGGCAATCTTCCAATAAGCAGCATTCTGGATTTTACGTGAACTGAACAAATCGTTCCAAGCCAAGCTGGCGTTGTTCACCACATAAGTCCGCGGCACGTTGGAAAGATAAGTAGTTCCATCTTCACTAAAACGGTTGGCATCGAGTATAGCCACATCCTTATTACCATAACCATAACATGAATTAAGTGAATTGTAAATATCATCGGCTACATGGTAGTTCAATGCACCATAAGTAGCGATGCTCAAATCAAATCCCTTATACTCGAAGCGGGCATTAAGTCCGAAATTAATTTTCGGCATACCGCTGCCCAGCACTGTCTGGTCATCACCGTTTACTACTCCATCGCCGTTTACATCCTTGTAGAGGCAGTCACCCACATTGGCACCGTCCTGAGTAGCATGGTTATCCAAATCCTCTTGTGTACGAGCAATGCCCTCGTATACCCAACCATAGAACTGGCCTATTTCCTGGCCTACGTTGGTAATGTATGAACCACTAATGTAAGAATCTGTACCGATTCCCAAAGAAGTCACACGGTTACGAAGTGTACTAAGGTTACCCGAAACTTCATACTTGAAAGCGTGATCACGGTTACGATATGTAGCTGCAAATTCAAAACCGGAGTTATTCATTGAAGCAGCATTCATTGTAACAGTAGAATTAGACACACCAGCCTGTTCCGGAACACGTACACTATACAACAGGTCGGTGCTTGTATTTTTGTACCATTCAGCCGTGAATTCTAAACGGTTATTGAACAAAGCAAGGTCGATACCCACATTATACGTTTTCTTCTTTTCCCATGCCAAGTTATTGTCTACAAAAGTAGATACAGCCGAACCTGTTACAAGCGAGTTATTGAAACTGTAAGTCATATTATTACGTGACATTACAGCCTGATATACATATTCACCGATATTCTCATTACCAAGTTCACCATAGCTTCCACGTACCTTGAACATATTTACTACATCCGTGCTAAAGGGGAAGAAAGACTCCTTATCAAAACGCCAACCTAAAGATACAGACGGGAAAGTACCCCAGCGAATATTCTTGGACAAGCGAGAACTTGCATCCCGACGGACAGTAGCCGAGAACAGGTATCTATCATCATAGTTATAATTGATACGGCCGATATAAGACAGAATGGCATGCTTATATTCGAAACTTGAGGAATATGTATCGGAACCATTCTGAAGCTGCAAGAAATACGGTTCAGTGAAATTCAGTGCCCATCCGTTCAACAAATCTGTATTTTCCTCTTCGTAAGTCTGACCTGCTACTACGTTAATATGGTGCTTACCGAAAGTTCCATCATAAGTAAGCAAGTTCTCAATCAGCGCATCCTTGTAATCACGTGAATTTTTATCCAGACGTTCGTTACTCTTAGCCAGGTAAACACGGTTGCTCTGCACCCAAGCTGGAATCCAGGTAAAGTCCTTAGCATGGGTCATACTGTAAGACAAATTAATTTTATAATTCAGCTTGTGATTCTTATTTTCTAGGCCAAACATCTTAAGAACATCCACATCAGCTGAAGCAGTTCCCACAAAACGGTCTACACGAGTATTACGTTGTAACAGATTATTAATCAGCAAGGGGTTAGAAGCGGAAATATCACCATGAATATCATCGTAATACACACCATATCCATAAGCATCGTAATCATAGTCACTTGCTGCTCCTACTTTGTCGTCAAGTACCCAAGTGGAAGGATCGTAGGCCTTGATTGTCGGCTGCATCAGTAACGTACCACGAAGTACATTGGTAACATCACCATACAATCCCTGCACGTATTCCGAAGCATTTGACAATCCCATATTGTCCTGGTCTGAATGAGAATAGACCACGCTGGTCTGGAACTTAATAAACTTAGTATCCATGGAGTTATTTACACGCGCCGTAAAACGTTCATAATTAGGACCAGCACCTTCCAGTGTTCCTTTCTGGTTGAAATAGTCCAATGATACGTTATAGGTGCTGTGAGCACTACCTCCAGACAAGTTTACATTGTGATTCTGGCGGATACCTGTTTTAAATACTTCATCGAACCAGTCGGTGTTGGTATTATCCTGGAAATGGTATTTCCCAGTAGCACTGTCAAGACTATATCCTCCCGGTAACGGAGTATTTGAATTGGCGCAAGCCTGACCCAGATATTGACTATACTGATCAGCATCCATTACATCATACACGCCTTTAGGAATGTAGTCCACGCCAAAATATCCGTTGTAATCTACTTTCAGCGGCTGGTCCTTCTGTCCGCGCTTGGTAGTGATGATAACTACACCATTTGCCGCACGAGAACCATAAATAGCTGCTGCAGAAGCATCTTTCAACACCTGAATAGTCTCAATATCATTAGAAGAGAAATCACGAATGGAAGTTCCCATCGGTACTCCGTCGATAACATAGAGCGGGGCAGTACTACCGAAAGATCCAACTCCACGAATACGTACAGTAGGATCGGCACCAGGCTGACCGTCAGAAGTAATCTGTACACCTGCAACCTTACCTTCCAACATAGATGAAATATTGGAATGAGATACTTGTTTCAAGGCCTCTGCATCTACTACTGCCACAGAACCGGTCAAATCTGACTTTTTCTGTGTACCGTAACCAATTACCACTACCTGCTCTAACATTTCAGTATCACTCTGCAACTGAATAGGTTCGAGGATAGCACGGTTACGAACTGCTACCTCACGTTCCTTATAGCCCACATAGCTTATCAGCAGGACAGCATTGCCAGGCACCTCCAACTGGAAATTTCCATCCAAATCAGTAGTTGTTCCGATTGAAGTGTCTTTCACCCTAATAGTAGCACCCAACAAGGGTTCACCTTGTTCATCAACCACCTGTCCACTAACCTTAATAGCCGGTGATTGTGCTACAGCAGCCATGACGGATACGGGATACATCGCCGTACCACCCAAGGCACACAAACCAAGCATTGCGGAAAAAATCAAATGTTTTTTCATTTTAATGGTATTAAATTTAAATTATTAATAAAGTAATATTCCACTTAAAAACTCAGACTTCTATCCTCATACATCATATTTCAACAGCACCAAGACTGACTTTTTCTAGCCATGTTTCATAGTACGGAAGTCTTTATTTAACAAAAAACGTTTATTTCAATGGTTCAAATGTAAAAACATAAATAATGAAGAAGGTGGACAAACGGTTTTTATAGGTGGATAAATGAAAATCATGAAAATTTCCACCTTTCTGAGTAAAACAGTACCCCTGTAAAAAGAATATACTCATAAAAAAGCCGGAAACCTATGACGATTGACACAGGTTTCCGACTAAGACAAAGAAATAAGATTTATGCTCAATCTTCTAACAAGCTACTCGGAGTTACGTTAAAATGCTTTGTAAAACAACGAGTAAAATATTTCGGGTCATTAAATCCGACTT
>OOAQ01002186.1_pt1 | contig 12060 bp, 7 predicted proteins | sample 1671051 | NCBI WGS metagenome assembly OOAQ01 (sample SAMN06348117, study PRJEB24527) | human gut metagenome | biome: human gut; feature: ankylosing spondylitis patient; material: feces | host: Homo sapiens | place: China | collected 2015-10
CATTGCGCAGCCCCTTGTTCCCTTGTCAACTCGTCAACTGGTTTCCTTCCTTTCTTTTCCGGAAAGAAACAAATCCCGCCAATAGGTTAACACAACAAATTACAATATCCCCCTCCGGAATATAGCCTGTAACAGGCATTTTTCTCTTTAATGTAACCTCAGCAAAACAAGATGTAACATCCGGAGGAAATCTGTAACATAGACTCAACTTTCTGAAATACGATTCTTCTTCCAAATCCTCTTTTCTGCCTATTTTTGTAATCGTCATCCACAATGACAAAACAGAAGTCTATTAATAACAATAAAAACGCACTAATACCATGAAAAGAAAACTTCAGTTGCTCACCGGAATCGGATGCCTGTGTCTGTGCTTCCTTTCCTGTTCACAACCTCCCTACAAGAACCCGGCTCTAAGCCCGGAAGAACGCGCCAATGATCTGGTAGGCCGACTTACATTGGAAGAGAAAGCCTCATTGATGCAAAACACATCTCCTGCCATCCCCCGACTGGGCATAAAAGCCTATGACTGGTGGAACGAAGCGCTGCACGGCGTAGGACGTGCCGGACTGGCCACCGTATTCCCGCAAGCCATCGGTATGGGAGCTTCTTTCAACAACGAACTGCTTTACGATGTATTCACCGCAGTTTCGGATGAAGCACGTGCCAAGAATACCGAATTCAGCAAAGAAGGCGGATTAAAACGTTATCAGGGGCTCACCATGTGGACACCCAATATCAACATCTTCCGTGATCCGCGCTGGGGACGGGGACAGGAAACTTACGGAGAAGATCCTTACCTCACAGGGCAGATGGGTATGGCAGTGGTACGCGGCCTGCAAGGACCTGAAGGAGAGAAGTATGATAAGCTACATGCCTGTGCTAAGCACTATGCCGTACATTCCGGTCCGGAGTGGAACCGCCATAGTTTCAATGCCGAGAACATCGACCCGCGTGATTTATGGGAAACTTATCTGCCCGCTTTTAAAGACCTAGTTCAAAAAGCGCACGTAAAAGAAGTGATGTGTGCCTACAACCGCTTTGAAGGTGAACCCTGCTGCGGAAGTAACCGCCTGCTTATGCAAATTCTGCGTGATGAATGGGGATATAAAGAAATCGTAGTATCGGATTGCTGGGCAATCAGCGACTTCTACAACAAAGGTGCCCATGAAACTGATCCTGACAAACAACACGCTTCCGCCAAAGCCGTACTCTCCGGAACAGATGTGGAATGTGGCGACAGCTATGCTTCACTGCCCGAAGCCGTAAAGGAAGGATTGATTGACGAGAAACAGATAGACATCTCCCTGAAGCGCCTGATGAAAGCCCGCTTTGAGTTGGGTGAGATGGACGAACCTTCACAAGTGTCCTGGGCACAAATTCCTTACAGCGTGGTAGATAGTAAAGAACATCGTGAACTGGCACTCCGTATGGCACGTGAGAGCCTTGTGTTGCTGCAAAACAATCAAAGTTTACTGCCTTTAAACAAGAACCTGAAAGTGGCCGTGGTAGGACCTAATGCCAATGACTCCGTAATGCAATGGGGCAACTACAATGGTTTTCCCTCACATACCATCACTCTATTGGAGGGTATCCGCGAATATCTGCCCGAATCACAGATCATCTACGAACCCGGATGCGACCTGACCTCCGACGTCACTTTGCAAAGTGTATTCCAGCAATGCAGCATGGATGGCAAGCAAGGTTTCAGTGCCAAATACTGGAATAATACGAAACAGGAAGGAACACCGGATGTAACCAATCACATCAGCACACCCTTCCACTTCATCACCACCGGTGCCACGACCTTTGCTGCCGGCATCAACCTGCAAGATTTCTCCGCCAGTTACGAATCCGTATTCCGTCCCGCCAAGAGTGAAGATATCGCCTTCCGTTTCCAGACTCAAGGGATAACCAAACTCTCAATTGACGGCAAGGAAGTTGCCGCAGGCATGAATTTCAAAAACAAGTCCAAAGTCTACACCCTCCAGGCAGAAGCCGGAAAAGAATATCGTATCAAGATTGATTTTGCTTTCCGCAACCGTGATGCCGCACTCGATTTTGACATGGGACGCGAAGTTCCCGTTGACCTGAAACAAACCGTAGACAAAGTAAAAGAGGCAGATGTTATCATCTTTGCCGGAGGTATATCCCCGGCAGTGGAAGGTGAGGAAATGCATGTCAACATTCCCGGCTTCAAGGGAGGTGACCGCGAAACCATCGAACTTCCGTCTATCCAAAGCCGTCTGCTTGCCGAATTGAAGAAAGCCGGAAAGAAGATCGTATTCGTCAACTTCTCCGGTTCCGCTATCGCCCTGACTCCCGAATCGAAAACATGCGATGCTATCCTGCAAGCATGGTATCCCGGTCAGGCAGGTGGTACAGCCATTGCAAACGTTCTATTCGGAGATTATAATCCGGCAGGACGTCTTCCGGTGACTTTCTATAAGAGCACCAAGCAATTGCCGGACTTCGAGGACTACTCCATGAAAGGACGTACTTACCGCTATATGACGGAAAACCCGCTCTTCCCCTTTGGTCATGGGTTGAGTTACACGACTTTCCAATATGGAAACGCCTCATTGAATACATCTGAAATCAAAGATGGGGAACAAGTTACTTTGACTATTCCTGTTAGCAACACGGGTAAATACGATGGTGAAGAAGTGGTACAGGTATATCTGCGCCATCCGGGCGATAAAGAAGGACCTTCACATGCACTCCGTGCCTTTAAACGTGTAGCGATAGCTAAAGGGGCAACAAATAATGTCACCATACCTTTGAGCAAAGAAAATTTTGAATGGTTTGATACAAGCACCAACACTATGCGTCCGATAGAAGGTGATTATGAAATTCTGTATGGCGGTACATCGGAACTGAAACAACTGAAATCAATTCCTGTCACTATTAAATAACTCGCTTAACTCCTTTAAATTCACTAAAAACATTCCTTTATGAAGAATTTATTCTATCTCCTCCTCTGTCTCATCGCCGGAGCATCGTGCAGTCAGGCAGACCCGACAAAGCCCTGGGATAAAGGTGCCTTTGAGACACAGAAATACCGGAATCTCTTTGCCGAGATGGGTTATAAACAGGCAGACATTGACGCCAAACTCAAATCCGTCTTCGACGGTGTGTTCTACGGCCCTGACAAAGTATATTTCGAAGTAGGCGATTCTATGGCATATATCAGCGACGTCAAAAATCATGACGTCCGCACCGAAGGTATGTCCTACGGATTAATGATTGCCGTCCAGTTCGACCGTCAGGATATCTTCGACCGTCTCTGGCGATGGGGCACAAAGTACATGCAGCACCAGGATGGTCCACTGAAAGGTTACTTTGCCTGGAGTTGTGCAACGGACGGTACCCGTAACTCCCAAGGCCCCGCCTCCGACGGAGAGCTTTACTATGTAACCGCCCTCATCTTCGCTTCCAACCGTTGGGGAAATGACACCGGCATCAACTACCTTGCCGAAGCCCAGAATATCCTGAACTGTTCCATGGAGAAAGACGGCACAAACCGTGTAATGCCTTTCATCAATGTGGAGCATAAGCTCATCACTTTCGTTCCGGACATACATGGCGGACGTTTTACCGACCCGTCTTACCATGTACCCGCTTTTTACGAAGTATGGGCACGCTGGGCCAATGACGGCAGAGCTGACTTTTGGCGTGAATGCGCCGAACGCAGCCGCGAATATCTGCATAAAAGTATCCACCCCGTAACCGGACTAAACCCCGATTATAACAACTATGACGGCAGTTTGCTGGGCAATAACCGCATCATCGGCGATGCTTTCCGCTTTGACTCCTGGCGCGTACCTATGAACATCGCCTTAGATTACTCCTGGGCATGTGCCGACAAAGAGTGGCAACAGGAATACGGCAATAAAATCCAGAACTTCCTTTACAGCCAGGGTATTGATACCTTCGTAGATCAGTATAACGTAGACGGCACGCAAGTAAAAGACACCCTCCGGGCCGGAGAGCATAAGGCATTAAGACATTCTTTAGGTCTGGTTGCCACCTCTGCCGCCGCCTCACTGATGTGTACCCACGAGAAAAGCCGCGAGTTTGTAGATAAGTTATGGAACGCAAAACATAAGCCGTATGAAGACGGATATTTCGATGCTTACTATGACGGATTGCTCCGCCTCTTCGCTTTCATGCATCTGAGCGGAAATTATAGAATCATATTCCCGGAAAAGTAAAGAATAAGTAACAAACAATTGCAATATACTTGTAGGGGTAACATTGCCCCTACAAGTATAATATAAACACACCATTACTACAGAAAGCGTTAAAAACTACCGAAAACACCCCTTACCACTACCATAGATATCAAGAATGAACAAATAGTTTTATTTTTTGGTGCTATACTACTACGATTTCAAAACAATCTTCACTACGTTTGTAATAAGTAAAAGTTACGCATAATGCAACTACTTATCACAATGCCACAGTCACTTTAATTAAAACTATATGAATAAACTAATTCTTTTGGTATGCACAGTTCTGATGGCTGGATGTACCGCAACTACAAAAGAAGAACTGACCGAATCCGGATTGAAGCGAAGCGATTTCCAGACAGAAGTCAATGGTGAGAAAACGGACTTGTTCGTTCTGAAGAACAAGAACAAGATGGAAGTGTGTGTCACTAATTTCGGAGGCCGCATCGTATCGGTCATGGTTCCCGACAAGGATGGAAACATGAAGGATGTGGTACTGGGCTTTGATTCCATACAGGACTACATCAAATATCCGTCTGATTTCGGAGCAAGTATCGGACGATATGCCAATCGTATTAACCAGGGACGCTTCACACTGGATGGTGTGGAATATCAATTGCCGCAAAATAACTACGGCCATTGCTTGCACGGCGGTCCGAAAGGTTTCCAGTATCGTGTGTACAAAGGGGTACAGAAGAGCGACCAGGAATTGCAACTGACTTATCTGGCAAAGGACGGAGAAGAAGGATTCCCCGGCAATCTGCAATGCACCGTTATCATGAAACTGACAGATGACAATGCCATCGATATACAATATGAAGCAGAAACGGATAAACCTACCATCGTCAACATGACCAACCATTCTTACTTCAACCTGGATGGTGATCCGTCTACGGATAACTCCGCTTACCTGCTGACACTGAATGCCAATAGTTATACTCCGGTAGACAGTACTTTCATGACAACCGGCGAAATAGTAACAGTAGAAGGGACTCCCATGGATTTCAGAAAGCCCACCGCTATCGGTGCCAATATCAACCAGGACTTTGAACAGTTGAAGAATGGCAACGGAATCGATCATAACTGGGTTTTGAATACTCAAGGAAATGTAAACAAGGTGTGTGCCACCCTTGAATCACCGGCTACCGGCATCGTTCTGGATGTTTATACCAATGAACCCGGTATACAGGTATATTGCGGCAACTTCCTGGATGGAACTTTGACGGGCAAGAAGGGAATCGTTTATAACTTCCGTGCATCTGTCTGCTTGGAAACACAGAAGTATCCTGATACACCAAATAAACCGGAATGGGCATCGGCGGTATTGAGACCGGGAGAAAAGTATCATAGTCAATGCATCTATAAGTTCTCGGTACGATTTCCGTAAAAATGAGCGATAAGAATGTTCTGTATTTCTTCTCTCTCAAGACCTGAACCGTATCCGGCCCGTATTTCCTCCGTATCTATACGCATGGACCAGATACGGACCAGGTACGGGCCAGACACGGACCGGGTATGGTTCAAATAAGAATACTGTTCTAAATCTCCGATTATCAGTGATAAGAATTACGGTATTCCTGCGGTGTCAGTCCGGTTGTCTTCTTAAATAGTCGGTTAAAATAAGAATAGTCATCAAAAGAGAGGGCAAAAGCTACATTCTTAACGGACATCTCATCAGTTACCAAAATGAGTTGTGCTTTTTCTATTTTCTTCTGATTGATATATTTTGAAGGGGTCACACCAGTTTCTTTTTTGAATAAACGGATAAAATGATCTTTTGACAGACATGAGTTCTCAGACAAAGTTGTCAGATCTATGGCCTCATAAATATGTTTGCGTATATAAAGAATAGCTTTCTCTATCCGATCGTCCTTTGTCTCCACTTTAACTTGCGCACGCTTTAAGAAATGTGCCAGTAACTGGTATACAATACCACGTGATTCAACCTTGTCACATAATGCACGCTGCTTGTTCTTCAGAAGATTTTCCATCAGCGTCGAGTTATTATCATAAGTCGAGGGGTCCGATTTAGGCAAACTCATGTGAGGATTTATCGCACACAAGCGTTGAAACAACGCCAGATCCAAATCGCCGGCAGGTATCTCTACCGGAAATTCCCATTCATCCAATAAGTTCGTATCTGATTGATGCTCCTCATAAATGTGCAGATAGTAATGGCAGAAATAAGAATTACATATATAACTGTGTATAGTAAAAGCTGGGATGAAATACAGATAATTTGGTTTCAGAATTTGTATACCTCCCGATAGTTGTATTTGAGCCGTCCCTTCTGTTATATAGTACAAACGCGTAAACGGGCTATTTACGTTTTTCCAATTCCAATCTGCATTGTGCACAGCCAAACCGACATTCAGCACTAAAGGGTGCAATTTATCAACCAATAAAGCCATAGTATATAGTATTTAGTAACTTGATAAAGGTAAGTGATTTTATTAAGCCTTCAAAATAGTTATCGATATTCTCCATATAAAAATCGTTCTCATCCTATCTTAAAAGGCTTTTTCTAATAAATCTATCGATATATTCCAATACAAGCACTTTTTAATCCTATCAAAGCTACTAATTAATCCATATCTTTGCAATGTACAATAGAAACAATATTAATACCTATGAGAACAAAAATTTTATTAGCATCTTTAGCTCTTTCGATAGGGACATTATCTGCTCAGAACTATCAAGTTCCAGTATCGGAAAAAAACGAACCCATGATGAAAGGTAAATTCCAACCCACATGGAGTTCACTGGAAAATTATCAAGTTCCCGAATGGTTTAGAAATGCAAAGTTCGGAATATGGGCACATTGGGGGCCACAGTGTGTAGAAGGTTCAGGCGACTGGATGGCACGTTCCATGTATCTGGAAGGATCAGCGGAATATAAACATCATGTAGAGCACTATGGACATCCTTCTGAAGTGGGTTTCAAAGATATTATTCCTTTATTTAAAGCTGAAAAATGGAACCCGGATAAATTGGTTGAATTCTATAAAAAGATAGGTGCACAATATTTCTTCGCTTTAGGCAACCATCACGATAATTTCGACCTTTGGGACAGCAAATATCAAGCCTGGAATTCAAAAAATATGGGACCAAAACGTGATATTCTGGCAGAATGGGAACAAGCTGCACGTAAGTACGAACTTCCATTTGGTATCAGTTTCCATGCCGACCATGCCTGGACTTGGTATGAGCCCTCTCAACGTTATGATAGAAACGGTCCCAAAGCTGGTGTTCCTTACGATGGTACACTGACAAAAGCTGACGGTAAAGGTAAGTGGTGGGAAGGATACGACCCGCAGGATTTATATGCGCAAAATCATCCGATGAGTAAAGGAAGTTGGGTAGACGGTATGATACATAGCCAATGGGCTTGGGGAAATGGAGCATGCCTACCTACACAAGAATATTGCACGAACTTCTATAACCGCACGGTAGATGCTATCAATCGTTACAATCCTGATCTCATCTATTTTGATGTAACAGTAGTTCCATTCCACCCTATCAGCGATGCAGGATTGAAGATCGCAGCTCACTTCTACAATCATAATATGGCCACTCATAAAGGAAAACTGGAGGCTGTCATGCTGAGTAAGATATTGGATGAAAACCAACGCAAAGCTATAGTCTGGGATGTAGAGCGCGGGGCACCCAATGAGATTATGGAGCAACCATGGCAATCCTGTTCATGCATTGGAGGATGGCATTACAATACATCTATTTATGAGAATAACTGGTATAAATCCGCGGCAGATGTTGTAAAACTATTAGTTGACATCGTAAGTAAAAATGGCAATCTGCTGCTCAGTGTTCCACTACGGGCTGATGGTACCTTTGATGAGAAGGAAGAAAGGATATTGAATGAATTCGGAGATTGGATGAATATTAATAGAGAGGCCATCTTTGATACTCGTCCTTGGGAAATATTCGGTGAAGGTCCGATAGCTGAAGCAGATATCAAAATTAATGCACAAGGGTTCAACGAAGGATCATATAGCAGAGCTACGGCACAAGAAATCCGCTTCACACAGACTAAAAAGGACTTATATGCTACGGTTCTGGCTTGGCCGACAGAAAAGCAAATACTCATCAAATCATTGTCTGATGAAAGTAAATTATTCCCTGGTAAAATTAGCAGAGTGGAATTATTAGGTTACGGCAAAGTTCCATTCACACGTACAGACAAAGGATTACTTATAAATATGCCTGATAAACAGATTAATAAAATTGCTCCAGTTTTCAAAATAAGAAAATAGCTCATACTAAAAATAGGAAGATGGGGTTATCGGCTTTAAAAAGCCGATAACCCCATACGCAAAAAGAATATGAAAGATAAAGGATACAGAGTAAAGGAATACCATTGTCGCGTAAAAAGGTATTGTCAAACAATGAACTTGAAAAATAATCCTGATTTGATTGCCATGTATAGAAGATGTCACAGCCAAGCAGAAGCTTGGCCGGAAATCAGAGAAGGCATCCGTTCAGTAGGTATTTTAGAAATGGAAATATATATAGAGGGGGCAAAATTGTTCATGATTGTAGAAACCCCACTTGATTTTGATTGGAAAACTGCCATGGATAAATTATCTCACTTACCCAGACAAGCAGAGTGGGAGAATTATGTATCCAGATTCCAAGAGTGTGTCGCAGAAAGCACCTCAGCTGAAAAATGGAAATTAATGGAACGAATGTTCTATCTATATGAATAACGATATTCAAATCCTTTCATTTGGGTATTTAATCATATCATGAAAGTTTTTTATCCCCTTTATAACTTGTTTTTATACCTTCTGGTTGATAGAAAGGCTTTATTTTGCTTTATCTAACAGTTGATCTAATCAAAAACGATTGTAATATTATGAAGAAAAATATTTTTATCAGTTTAGTATTTAGTATTCTGATTTCAGAACCAATAACAGCACAGACAAAAGCAAACAATCCTTTCGGTAATGCCTTAATACCTGACATGATTGCAGATGCAAGCATTCAAGAGATAGAGGGTATGTTTTACTGCTACGCCACTACCGACGGATATGGTCAGGGACTAGAAACTTCAGGACCACCTGTTGTGTGGAAGTCAAATGATTTTGTTCACTGGAGCTTTGAAGGTACTTATTTCCCTTCTGCAATGAAAGAGAAATATTGGGCTCCAAGTAAAGCTATCTTTGCCAATGGTAAGTATTATATATATCCTACTATCAATGGATATATGTATCCGGCTGTTTCTAATAACCCCGAGGGACCGTTTAAACTGGCCCGCGGAAAAGATGAGTTCCACAAGCCTTTCACGTCTTCTACTTTATTGCAGACAAAAGATCCCGGTGGCATCGATGCCGAGGTTTTCATTGACGATGACGGTCAGGCTTATATATTTTGGGGACGCCGTCATGTGGCTAAATTGGGCAAAGATATGATCACCGTAGATTCAGTTATACAAATTATTACTACTCCCCGGAAAGAATATTCCGAAGGTCCCATCTTCTTTAAAAGAAAAGGCATATATTACTATTTGTACACCATCGGCGGAGATGAAAAATATCAGTATGCTTATGTAATGAGCAAGACATCTCCAATGGGACCTTTTGAATATCCGGAACAGGATATTATTTCTACAACAAATTATGAAAGAGGCGTTTTCGGTCCGGGGCATGGTTGTGTTTTCAATCCGGAAGGAACGGATGATTACTATTTTGCTTATCTGGAATTTGGACGGCGTAGCACAAACCGACAGACATATGTTAATCGGTTGGAATTCAATGAAGACGGCACAATCCGTCCTGTCGATCTTACCCTGGAAGGAGTAGGCGCCTTACGAAAAATTAAACAAGAGAAAAAATTAAAGACAGATACAGTTTATGCGTCCAGCATATCAGCTCCATTGAATATCGAACCGATGAAAGATCCTTCATGCCGTCGTACTGAGTATTTCATCCCGGCTTTTGCAATAGACGGTGCCAATGGCTCCCGTTGGATGGCTGCTGACCAAGATAAAGAGAATTGGATTATTGCAGATTTAGGAACAGCTAAAAAGGTGCACCGCAGTGAAGTCTACTTTGTACGTCCGACGGCAGGACATGCCTACCTGCTTGAAGGATCTGCCGATGGAAAGGTATGGCAAGTCTGTGGAGGACATGAAGATATAAAAATACAGTCACCACACATTGATACTCCGAATAAGAAATACCGCTATCTCCGAATAAAAATTTTAAAAGGAATTGCGGGAATCTGGGAATGGAACATTCATTAATCTTAATGCGAAGTTATTATGAAACATTTATTATCAGTACTCTTTTGTACCTGTTTTAGTATTTACCTGAATGCGCAGCAATCCGTTGAGTGGGGTAACTGGAAAAATTGGGGTGATCAAGGGGACGGAACCTACATAAACCCCATCATTCCGTCAGATTACAGCGATATTGACTGTATCAGAGTAGGTGAAGACTATTATGCCATATCCTCCACATTTCAATTCTCCCCGGGAATGACACTTCTGCATTCCAAAGACCTTGTAAACTGGGAAATCTATGGAAATATCATAGATGACCTGACACAAATAAGCGAAGATTTAAACTGGACCCGCATGGACCGCTATGGCCGTGGTGTATGGGCAGGGACACTCCGGCACTATAACGGACGCTTCTATTTATTTTTCGGTACCCCCGATGAAGGCTATTTTATGACATCTGCTTCACGTGCCGAAGGCCCATGGGAGCCGCTGACACCGTTGCTTCCCGAACCCGGTTGGGATGATTGTACTGCAATGTGGGATGAGAATGGGAAAGCTTACTTTGTCGGCACTCATTTTGCCGACGGATATAAGACTTATCTTTTTAAGATGTCTGAGGATGGGAAAAGCATTGATCGGAAATCTGCGAAACTCATTAATTCGGGTAGTGGCAGGGAAGCCAGTAAGCTGATTAAGGTGAACGGCTGGTATTATCTGATTTTCAGTGAACATAAGCCAGGAGTAGGACGCTACGTCATGGCAAAACGTTCCAAAAAATTGGCAGGACCCTATAAGGAAGAAAAACAATTGGCATTACCCAGTTGTGAGGCCATGGAACCGAATCAGGGAGGCATTATTCTGGGAAAGGACAATAACTGGTATTTTCTTACCCATCATGGAACAGGAGACTGGAGCGGGCGGATTGTCAGTCTGTTACCTGTTACATGGGTACAGGATTGGCCCATACCAGGTGAAGTGCTTCCTCAGAATATCGGTACAATGAAATGGGATGGAAAGATTCCTTTTAAACATACTGAAAAGTTATCCATCAAACGTAGTGATGACTTCGATGAGGACTGTCTTGCTCCGCAGTGGCAATGGAACTATCAACCAAGAAAAGATTACTTTTCCCTTACTGAACGTCCGGGATGGTTGCGTCTGAAAGCCTATCGACCTTTGGAAACTAATAATTTATTAAAGGCAGGCAATACACTCACGCAACGCACCTTTAGAAAACAGAATAACGATGTAACTATAAAAATGGATATTTCCAATATGCAGGATGGTCAGAAAAATGGACTCTGCCATTTCTCTTCCCAACACTCGGCTATTGGTATAGTGAAGGAAGAAGACGCCTGTTATCTTGAATACAGGAAAAATGGTAATATAACGAAAGGAATTCAGATACATTCAGAATTTATCTGGTTCAGAACGGAATGGGGAATGGATGGCAAATCCCAATACTACTATAGTCTGGATGGCGATAATTTTCTGCCTTTTGGTGAGAAATACCAGTTGACATGGGGAAATTACAGGGGTGACCGGATAGGAATCTATTGTTTTAATGATAAAAAAGAAACTGGCTCTGTA
>OOAQ01002192.1_pt1 | contig 12048 bp, 9 predicted proteins | sample 1671051 | NCBI WGS metagenome assembly OOAQ01 (sample SAMN06348117, study PRJEB24527) | human gut metagenome | biome: human gut; feature: ankylosing spondylitis patient; material: feces | host: Homo sapiens | place: China | collected 2015-10
GGTAGTTGTTGATAAAGATATTGCGCATGATGGTATACATCCATCCTTTGAAATTTGTGTCGGGCATATATTTATCCTCATTGTCTAATGCTTTGAGTGATGTCTCCTGCAACAAATCGTTTGCTTCTTCGCGGTCGGTTGTCAGTTTGTATGCGAAGCGGAGTAACTCATCCTGTACTCCTACTAAATCTTTTCTGAAGCTTAAACTTTTCATATACGTTGCTTTTAAAAAGTGAATATTCGTTTGTATTTTTCGATGGTGCAAGTTTACGGCATTTCTGATAATGAGATAGGGTATGAACCGACAAAATTTAGGGGAAAAACTATCCGCGGATAGTTTTTAGGTGGTATTTGATAGTTTTTGGGTGTTCTTTTTTCAAGTTGCAAACTTAAATCCTGCATTTTCTGGCAAATTATTGCGATTAATAAAAAAGAACCGTTAATTTTGTGGCATCATTTTTATTTGAAAAGAATGACTGATGACTCTTTATTTTTAATCGATGTCGATAAGATACTTCGGACGAAAGCTCCGAAGCAATATAAGTACATCCCTAAGTTTGTGGTTTCTTATCTGAAGAAAATAGTTCATCAGGACGAGATTAATGTGTTCCTGAATGAATCGAAAGATAAACTGGGAGTGGATTTCCTTGAAGCATGCATGGAGTTCCTTGATGCGAAAGTGGAGGTGAAAGGTATAGAGAACCTGCCGAAAGAAGGATTGTATACCTTTGTGTCCAATCACCCGCTGGGAGGACAGGATGGAGTGGCTCTAGGCTATGTGCTGGGGCGCCATTATGACGGGAAAGTAAAGTATCTGGTGAATGACCTGCTGATGAACCTTCGCGGTTTGGCCCCACTTTGTGTTCCTATCAATAAGACAGGAAAGCAGGCAAAGGACTTTCCCAAGATGGTGGAAGCCGGGTTCCAGTCCGACGACCAGATGATCATGTTTCCTGCGGGACTTTGCTCGCGGCGTCAGAACGGAGTGATCCGTGATCTGGAATGGAAGAAGACATTCATTATAAAAAGCATACAGGCGAAGCGGGACGTAGTTCCCGTTCATTTTGGTGGCAGAAACTCTGATTTCTTCTACAATCTGGCGAATGTTTGTAAGGCACTGGGTATTAAATTCAATATTGCTATGCTGTATCTGGCGGACGAGATGTTTAAGAACCGCCACAAAACCTTTACTGTCACTTTTGGAAAACCGATTCCCTGGCAGACTTTCGATAAATCGAAGACTCCTGCGCAGTGGGCGGAGTATGTGAAGGACATTGTATATAAACTGTAACTGATAGAACACTATAACAAGAATATGGAAGAGATTATTAAACCGGTGAGCAAAGAACTGCTGAAAGCAGAGTTGACGGAAGATAGACGCTTGCGAATGACCAATAAAAGTAATAATCAGATTTATATTATTACCCATCAGAATGCACCTAATGTGATGCGTGAAATTGGTCGTTTAAGAGAAATTGCCTTTCGTGCTGCGGGTGGAGGAACGGGCCTGTCGATGGATATCGACGAATACGACACGATGGAACACCCATATAAGCAGTTGATCGTATGGAATCCGGAGGCGGAAGAAATATTAGGTGGTTACCGGTATTTGCTTGGAACGGATGTGCGCTTTGACGAAGCGGGGGCTCCGATTCTGGCTACTTCTCACATGTTTCATTTCTCGGATGCGTTTATAAAGGAATATCTGCCTCAGACCATTGAGTTGGGACGCTCTTTTGTGACGCTGGAATATCAGTCTACACGTGCCGGCAGTAAAGGTCTGTTTGCGTTGGATAATCTGTGGGACGGATTGGGAGCGCTGACAGTGGTGATGCCGAATGTGAAGTACTTCTTTGGCAAGGTGACTATGTATCCCAGCTATCATCGTCGTGGACGCGACATGATTCTGTACTTCCTTAAGAAGCATTTTAATGATCGGGAAGAGCTGGTTACACCGATGGAACCGCTGATTCTGGAAACTTCCGACGAGGAACTGAGAACGTTGTTCTGCAAGGATACCTTTAAAGAGGATTATAAGATATTGAATACGGAGATTCGCAAGCTGGGTTATAATATCCCGCCGCTGGTCAATGCCTATATGAGTTTAAGCCCTACCATGCGTATGTTCGGGACGGCTATCAACTATGAGTTTGGTGACGTGGAAGAGACCGGTATCCTGATTGCTGTAGATGAAATCCTTGAAGACAAGCGAATTCGGCACATCCAGACCTTTATAGAAAGTCATCCGGATGCGCTGAAAATGCCTTGTGAGAGCGAAGGGGTGTTTACTCCTAAGGTAGTTACACCGCAGGAAGGCTGTTGCCATTAATTTTCCGATAAAGATCGAGTGCGAAGACATCGGTCATTCCAGATATATAATCAAGTACCGCCTGTATTCTTTCGTAGAGTACGGGCGATTTTATATTATATTGGTCGGAAACCCGGTTGGTTAAAAGTTCGGAGTAAGCTTTTTCTTTTCCCGGTAAGGTGACGGCATCTACCATCAATTCCAGCAAAGTGCTGATGATACGGAAGCCTGCCAGCTCGATGTCCAGTACATCTTGCGAACGATAAATTCTTTTCAGTGATATTTCCGCACAATGATTGTAAGCGGCTGCCGGACCTTCGGCGATGTGCTTGATGAGCGCTCCTTCGAAAGTTCCTGCCAGTATTTCCTGCTCGTGTTCCAGAAAGACACGGGTGCACTCGCGGACTAACAGACCGATAACAGAAGAACGCAGATAGGCTATCTGTTCATTGATATCATTGACTATTTGGAAAGTACTTCGGAGACGGGATTGCCGGTCTTCGGAGAAAAACGCCATCAACAGTTCCTTGGTCTCGTCTGTAGTGATAATCTTTAGTTTATGGGCGTCTTCGATATCCATCATCTGATAACAGATGTCATCTGCTGCTTCTACCAGATACACTAGCGGGTGTCGCGCATACTTTAACGGTTGTTCGCTAAGCTGGATGAGTCCCAGCTCGGTTGCGATTTTGCGGTAGCTTTCTTCCTCACTGACAAAGAAGCCGAACTTGGATTTTTTGCCTGCAAGGCTCGATGAAAAGGGGTATTTTACGATGGAGGCAAGCGTTGAATATGTTAAGACGAATCCTCCTCTGCGGCGTCCTTCGAACTGGTGAGTGAGGATGCGGAAAGCGTTCGCATTTCCTTCGAAATGTGTCAAATCTTCCCATTCCATCGGAGAAAGTTGCTCTCCGTCCGGCTGCTTTTCCTGTAGCCTTTGTCCTTTTCCTTCTGAAAAGAACGTAGAGATAGCCCGTTCGCCGGAATGCCCGAAAGGCGGATTGCCTAAGTCATGTGCCAGGCAGGCGGCCGATACGATTGAGCCGATTTCCGGCAGGAAGGAACTTTCCAGTTCCGGTTGGCGTTCCAGGATTGCTTTGGCTACATCATTGCCCAAAGACCGCCCTACGCAAGACACTTCGAGGCTGTGCGTCAGTCGGTTGTGTACGAAAATACTACCGGGCAGCGGGAATACCTGTGTTTTGTTCTGCAGGCGGCGGAACGGTGCGGAAAATATGAGGCGGTCATAGTCCCGTTGGAACTCTGAGCGGTTCTCTTGCCGTTCTTCGTGAAATTCTTCCATTCCGAAGCGTTTGGCTGATATTAGTTGCTTCCAATTCATCATTTTATTTACTATTTGGCTGATTACAATTTGCAAATTGGTTGTTACCACATTATTTAACTGCAAACTTAACTAATTTTCAGTTCAAAATGTGTATTTTCGCCCGTTAAATAGTAAATGTGCATTTATGAACGTTCAAGTTATCAATAAATCGAAGCATCCGCTTCCGGCTTACGCCACTGAGTTATCTGCAGGAATGGATATCCGTGCTAATCTTTCTGAACCTATCACATTGGCGCCATTGCAGCGTTGTCTGGTGCCGACAGGAATCTATATTGCTCTTCCACAAGGATTTGAAGCTCAGGTTCGTCCCCGTAGCGGACTGGCCATTAAAAAGGGTATTACCGTGCTCAACTCTCCGGGAACGATTGATGCGGACTATCGTGGAGAAGTCTGCATTATTCTGGTCAACCTTTCCTCCGAACCTTTTGTGATCGAGGACGGGGAACGTATCGCCCAGATGGTGATCGCAAGACATGAGCAGGCAGTATGGCAGGAAGTGGAAGTGCTGGATGAAACAGAACGCGGAGCAGGGGGCTTCGGACATACAGGACGAGGATAAGTACCATAAAAAGAGAAAATGAACAAGAAAAATAGTATATGGCTTTTGGTTGCTGTATGGACATTGGTTTCGTGCGGAACGGTGAAAAGTACAAGGGAAAAGCCAGCTGTCGCTTTGGCGCAGTCTTCATTAACGCCCGAACAGCAGCGGAAATATGATTATTTCTTTCTGGAAGCTATGCGCCTGAAAGAAAAGAAGGATTATGCGTCCGCTTTCGGATTATTGCAGCATTGTCTGGATATTCATCCGAATGCGGCTTCTGCGCTTTATGAGGTTTCGCAGTATTATATGTTCCTTCGTCAGGTGCCGCAAGGGCAAGAAGCGCTGGAAAAGGCTGTGGCGAATGCGCCGGATAACTACTGGTATAGTCAGGGACTGGCATCTTTGTATCAGCAACAGAACGAACTGGATAAGGCTGTCACCCTGTTGGAACAGATGGTGGTACGTTTTCCTGCCAAGCAGGACCCGCTTTTCAACCTTTTGGACCTGTATGGCCGACAAGAAAAGTATGATGAAGTCATCTCTACTTTAAACCGTCTGGAAAAGCGTATGGGCAAGAATGAACAGTTGTCCATGGAGAAGTTTCGTATTTACCTCCAGATGAAGGATGACAAGAAAGCATTTCAGGAAATAGAAAGTCTGGTGCAGGAATATCCGATGGACATGCGTTATCAGGTCATCTTGGGGGACGTATATCTTCAGAATGGCAAGAAACAGGAGGCTTATGACGTTTATCAGAAGGTGCTGGCGGCGGAGCCCGATAATCCGATGGCTATCTTCTCGATGGCTTCTTACTATAAACAGACAGGGCAGGAAGAACTCTACCAACAGCAGTTGGATACACTGTTGCTGAATAAGAAGGTGACTCCTGATACCAAAGTGGGCGTCATGCGTCAGATGATTGTGGAAAATGAACAGGCCGATAAGGACAGTACGCAAATCATCGCTTTGTTTGACCGGATCATGAAGCAGGAACAGGATGACCCTCAGATTCCAATGCTTTATGCGCAATATCTGTTGTCCAAGAAGATGGAGTCGGAGTCGGTTCCCGTCTTGGAACAGGTGGTTGACCTGGACCCTACCAATAAAGCTGCCCGTATGATGCTGATCGGTGCTGCGGTAAAAAAAGAAGATTATAAGCAGATTATCAAAGTCTGCGAGCCGGGTATTGAAGCGACTCCGGATGCGCTGGAATTTTATTATTATCTGGCTATTGCCTATAATCAGGCGGAGAAACCGGATAGTGTGATAAGCATCTGCACGAGAGCGCTGGAACATAAGACGGCTGACGGTAAAAAAGAAATCGTTTCGGAGTTCTACTCTATTCTGGGGGATATGTATCATACGCAGAAGCAGATGAAGGAGGCTTATGCTGCCTATGACTCGGCGCTGGTCTACAATCCGTCCAACATTGGCGCACTGAACAACTATGCCTATTATCTGTCAGTAGAGCGTCGTGATCTGGATAAAGCGGAAGAAATGAGCTATAAGACCGTAAAGGCTGAGCCCAATAATGCCACTTATCTGGATACGTATGCCTGGATTCTCTTTGAAAAGGGGAACTATGCGGAAGCTCGTATTTACATCGATAACGCCATGAAAAGTGAGGGCGGCGATAAGAGTGACGTGATTGTAGAACATTGCGGAGATATCTATTATATGACCGGAGATGTGGACGGCGCGCTTACCTACTGGAAGAAAGCACTGGAAATGGGCAGTGAGTCGAAAACATTGAAACAGAAAATAGAAAAGAAAAAATACATTGCAGAATGAAAAGAATCGCTTATTTTTTGTTGATTGCAGTCGTATTGGTAGGTTGTAAGAGTTCAAAGCGTCTGACGGCGACAAAGGTGCCGGAAGTAGCTGCTTCCGAAGCAGCTATTCCCAGCTATCTGGCTTCCAGACTTCAGCTGACGATTCCGAGTAAAGGCGGAAGTATGTCAGTGGGCGGTACCATGAAGATGAAGAGCCGTGAACGGGTACAGATTTCCTTGCTGATGCCTATTCTCCGTACGGAATTGGCACGCATCGAGGTGACTCCTACTGAAGTATTATTCGTCGACCGGATGAACAAGCGGTTTGTACGCGCAACCAAAAAAGAGCTGAAAGAAATATTATCGAAGAACGTAGAGTTCTCCCAATTGGAGAAATTGCTGACTGACGCTTCTAAACCCGGAGGAAAAACTGAACTATCCGGGAAAGACCTGGGAATCCCCAAACTGGAGAAAGCGAAAGTACAACTCTATGATTTTTCGACCAAAGAACTTTCGATCACTCCGACAGAAGTTACTTCCAGATACCGTCAGGTCTCTTTGGAAGAATTAATGAAAATGCTGGTAGCTTTATTATGATAAAACGTCTCTTTGTAATTCTGGTAAGCAGCCTTTGGCTGGCAATTCCGCTTTCTGCTCAATCGAACAAGCTGATTCGTGAGCTGGAAGGTAAGCGTGGTGCGCTGCAAAAGCAGATCGCCGAGACGGAGTCGATTTTACAGAATACAAAGAAGGACGTAGGCAGTCAGTTGAACGGACTGGCGGCACTGACGGGACAGATTGAAGAACGAAAACGGTATATCCTTGCGATCAATAACGATGTGGAGACTATCGAACGCGAATTAGTGTCATTGAACCGCCAGCTGAATAGTCTTGAAAAAGACCTGAAAGAGAAAAAGAAGAAGTACGAAGCATCTGTCCAGTACCTCTATAAGAATAAATCGATTGAAGAGAAACTGATGTTTATCTTCTCCGCCAAGAACCTGGGACAAACGTATCGTCGTATGCGTTATGTGCGTGAATATGCCACCTACCAGCGTCTGCAGGGAGAGGAAATATTAAAGAAGCAGGAGCAGATACGGAAGAAAAAAGCAGAACGTCAGCAAGTGAAAGCCGCCAAAGAGGGACTGCTGAAAGAACGTGAGAACGAAAAGGCGAAACTGGAAGCTCAGGAGAAAGAGAAGCGTACACTGGTGGCTAATCTGCAAAAGAAACAGAAAGGTCTGCAAAGCGAAGTGAACAAGAAGAGACGGGAGGCCAATCAACTGAATGCCCGTATCGACCGGTTGATCGCAGAAGAAATAGAACGCGCCCGCAAACGTGCTGCGGAAGAAGCCCGCCGCGAAGCGGCAGCCCGCAAGAAGGCGGACACAAAAGACAAAGGCTCCTCCGAAACCGGAACGGCTGCCAAACCGAAGTCGGAGCCATTGGACGCTTTTACGATGAGCAAGGCAGATCGTGAACTGTCCGGTAGCTTTGTTGCCAACCGTGGAAAACTTCCGATGCCTATATCCGGACCTTATATCATAACCAGCCGCTATGGGCAGTATTCCGTTGAAGGACTCCGTAATGTGAAGCTGGACAATAAAGGAATTGATATTCAAGGAAAGCCGGGAGCACAAGCCCGTGCCATCTTTGATGGTAAGGTAGCAGCCGTGTTCCAGTTGAACGGACTATTTAACGTCCTCATCCGGCATGGTAATTATATTTCCGTTTACTGTAATCTGTCTTCCGCTTCGGTGAAATCCGGCGATACGGTGAGTACGAAGCAGTCTATCGGACAGATATTCTCTGATGGCGCGGATAACGGACGAACGGTACTGCATTTCCAGTTACGCAGAGAGAAAGAAAAGTTGAATCCGGAACCCTGGTTGAATCGTTAATCTAAACATAAGACACACTTAGTATGAAGTTAACAAAGATACTGATACTTTTACTGGCCTTCTGGCTCGAACCATTGTCTGCATCTCCCTATTTCTCCTTCAAGAAATATCAGGTGGAAGATGGCTTGTCACATAATACGGTATGGTGTGCTATACAGGATAGCTATGGATTTATCTGGCTGGGCACCAGTGACGGACTGAACCGTTACGACGGTCGGGGCAATAAAGTTTATCGGAATGTATTGAACGATAAATTCTCATTGGAGAATAATTTCGTTGAGGCACTGATTGAAGAAGATCAGAATATATGGGTTGGAACGAACTCCGGACTGTATATCTATGACCGGGCAACGGACCGTTTCTCCTATTTTGACAAGACTACTCAGTATGGCGTATACGTCAGCAGTGAAATCAAGAAGATTGTAAAGACGGATAACGGACTTCTCTGGATTGCCACCTTGGGGCAGGGACTTTTTATTTATGATCCCAAGACCGAAGTGTTGACTCAGAATAGTATTCAGACCTCTTTTGTCTGGGACGTCTGTCAGAGTTACGATAAGAAGAAGGTGTATGTTTCTTCGCTACAGGAAGGACTGCTTTGTTTCGATGAAAACGGCAAATTTCTGCAATCATATAAGGTCTCATCGGACGTGAACTCTTCCGATAGTTACAAAATAAACTGTGTACTGGATGTAGAGGGAGAAGTATGGCTGGGAGCAGGCAACAATTTGTTGGGGAGATTGAACCGGCAGACTGGAACGGTTGAGAATTACATGGCTCCTTCATTGAACTTCGGGGCAGTTCGCAGCCTGCTGAAATATACGGAAAATGAACTGCTGGTAGGAACCGATAATGGACTCTATCTATTCAATCGCGAGTCGAAAACCTTCCTCCGTGCAGATAATCCGGCTGATCCGCGAAGTCTGAGTGATCAGACCATAAACGGCATGATGTGGGATGCGGAAGGTGCTCTGTGGGTATTGACGAACTTGGGAGGTATCAACTATATGTCCAAGCAGACCAAGCGTTTCGATTACTATTCACCCGCCTATCTGTCGGGGATAGCGGGAGCAGGAGAGGTGGTAGGGCCATTCTGTGAAAATAAAGACGGAAATATCTGGATTGGTACTCAGAGTGGCTTATATTTCTTCAATACCGTTACACGGGAGCTTTCGGAATATCATATCGGTGGTGTAAAGAGTCAGAAATATGATATTCGCTCTTTGATGTTAGACGGCGATTGTCTTTGGATCGGTACTTATGCGGAAGGAATACGTGTGCTTAATCTGCGTACCGGTTCGATAAAGGAATATACACACTCGCGCGGAATCCCCAATACCATTTGCAGCAATGACGTACTATGTATGTATAAAGACCGGAAAGGGGAAATCTTCGTCGGAACAAGCTGGGGCTTATGTCGTTACAATCCTGATGCCGATAATTTCATGACGATCACCAGTATCGGTTCCATGATTTCCGTGGGCGATATATATGAGGATATGTATAACAACCTGTGGATTGCAACGACCAACAGCGGCGTGTTCTCCTACAATACCCTGAGCGGACACTGGAAACATTTCCAGCACGAACGGGAAGATTCGACCACCATTACCAGTAATTCGGTGATCACGGTATTTGAAGATAACAAAGGCGTGATGTGGTTTGGCACAAATGGGGGAGGATTATGCTCCTTCGATCCCAAAACAGAGGCATTTATTGAGTTTGATTCTGCGCTTCCCAATAAGGTGATCTATTCTATTGAACAAGATCAGACAGGAGATTTTTGGATATCCAGCAATGCAGGGATATTTAAGATTAATCCGATTTCTAAAGCTCATTTCCGACAGTTTACGATTAATGATGGTTTGCAGGGAAATCAGTTTATGGCACGTTCTTCTTTAAAGTCTTCTGAAGGTAAACTATATTTTGGCGGAATCAACGGCTTTAATGTTTTCCAGCCGGAACGTTTTGTGGATAATTCCTACATTCCTCCGGTATATGTGACTGATATCCGTTTATCCTATCTGAATGACGAACAGGAAGTGAAGAAGCTGCTTCAACTGGGGAAACCGATTTATATGGCTGACAAGATAACCTTGTCTTATGAAAATAATAGTTTCACGATTCGTTTTGTGGCGTTAAGCTATGAAGACCCGGCACGAAACAGATATTCCTATATATTAGATAAAGAGTGGATTACCAACTCCGAGAACAACTCTGCTTCTTATACCAATCTGCCTCCCGGAGAATACGAGTTCGAAGTGCGTGGCTCCAATAATGACCATCAGTGGAACGAGAAAACGACTACTCTGCGGGTAGTGATTACTCCCCCTTGGTGGCGTAGTTCTTTCGCCTATTTTATTTATATTCTCCTGTTGATGGGCTGGATTGTCTGGATTGCATGGCGCTGGAATCTTCGCGTGAAGCATAAGTACAAACGTCGGATGGAGAAATATCAGATTGCTAAAGAACAGGAAGTTTATAAATCAAAGATCGGCTTCTTCATTAATCTGGTACATGAGATACGTACCCCTCTCAGTCTGATCCGATTGCCTCTTGAAAAGTTGCAAGAGATAGAACATGAAGGAAAAGAAGCTAAGTATCTGTCTGTAATAGATAAGAATGTAAACTATCTTTTAGGGATTACCAATCAGCTGCTCGACTTCCAGAAGATGGAAAACGGAGCTTTGCAACTGAATCTGGTAAGTTGCGATATTAAGGAAATAGTGAATGATGTATATAGTCAGTTCACCAGTCCTGCCGAGTTAAAGGGAATTGAACTGGTATTGACTCTGCCCGAGCAGGAACTGGTATCAATGGTCGATCGGGAAAAGTTGAGTAAGATACTGGTGAATCTGATGGGCAATGCGATAAAATATGCCCGTACGCGTATCGATTTGAAACTCGTGACAACTGATGCGGGATATGAGATATATGTGAGTGATGACGGTCGTGGAGTACCGGATGCCCAAAAGGGAAAGATATTTGAAGCCTTCTACCAAATGCCGGATGATAAAGTCGCTACCGCCACAGGTACCGGTATCGGACTGGCTTTTGCGAAATCTCTGGCAGAAGCCCATCAAGGCAGCCTGCGCCTTGAAGATAACGAACCGCAAGGCTCCTCGTTTATATTATCTCTTCCTTTAAACGAAAAGAAGGCAGAAGAAGCTGCTGATATCGTTGAGGTTCATTCCGAAAACGAAGGTTCGGCAGAGAATATTCCTTCAGAGTTCTCCGGAAAGAAATTCACCGTATTGCTGGTAGAAGATAATGTCGAACTGTTGAATCTGACGCGTGACTCGTTGGTTGCCTGGTTCCGTGTGCTGAAAGCTCCGAATGGTCGTGCGGCACTTGAGATACTCGAACAGGAGAGTGTAGACGTCATCGTCAGTGATGTGATGATGCCGGAAATGAACGGGCTGGAACTCTGTAGCAAAGTGAAATCGGAAATCGACTATTCACATATTCCGGTCATCTTACTGACGGCAAAAACGACGCTGGAATCTAAGGTGGAAGGACTGGAATGCGGAGCCGATGTGTATATTGAGAAGCCATTCTCTATCAAACAACTGCATAAGCAGATCGAGAACCTGCTCCGGTTGAGGCAGTCTTTCCATAAGCTGATGGCCAGTTTGTCCGGGAATGCCAATCAGGCCTCGGCAGAACTTGCGATGACTCAGAGAGATTGTGAGTTTGTTGCCAAGATACAGGAAGTGATTGCCGACCAGTTGGCAGACGAGAATTTCTCCATCGATACTCTTGCAGAGCAGATGAACATGAGCCGTTCCAACTTCTATCGGAAGATAAAAGCATTGTCGGGAATGTCGCCCAATGATTATCTGAAGGCCCTCCGTATGAATAAGGCAGCTGAGTTAATTCAGGGCGGTACACGTATTTCCGAGGTTGCGGCACAGGTTGGATTCACTTCCTCCTCTTATTTTGCCAAGTGTTTCAAGGCACAATATGGAGTTCTCCCGAAGGAATATGTCAATCAGTTGTCTGCTTCCGATACAGCGGCAGAAAGCACTCCGGATGCTGATTCTACCATTTGATTTATCATCAGATGTATGAAAGAAGCATGCAGGGCTTGACAAACCGTTTTTTATGTTGTATATTTGTAAGTGAGAACCAGAAGTAAATTCGATAACATTGATAATATAGACGAAAAATGAGTAATAATA
>OOAQ01002195.1_pt1 | contig 12041 bp, 11 predicted proteins | sample 1671051 | NCBI WGS metagenome assembly OOAQ01 (sample SAMN06348117, study PRJEB24527) | human gut metagenome | biome: human gut; feature: ankylosing spondylitis patient; material: feces | host: Homo sapiens | place: China | collected 2015-10
AGGAACCTTTCTTGAGAAAGGTTCCTTCTCCCCTCCCCCACATGCTTTCCCCTTCCGGCTTGAACTCCCCGTTCTTCCGGGATATGTCTGTTGACGGCCCACATTTTCCAACTGCGAACCGAAAAGGGAAACCTCATGTCCGATACCACTACCGCGCCCGCCGCTGCCGACGCCGCCACGCAAGCCGCGCTCGAACGCCTCAATACCGTCATCGACCGCCTCATCGCACCGGACGGCTGTCCGTGGGACAGCACGCAGACGCCGGAATCGCTGACCGAATATGTCATTGAAGAGTGCCACGAACTCGTGGACGCCATCCGCTCCGGCAAGACCGCCGATATGGTCGAAGAACTGGGCGACGTGGCCTTCCTGATCCTGATGATCGGCAAGCTCATGGCCCGCGCGGGCGGCCCGTCCCTCGCGGACGCGCTCGAAGTCGAAGCCGCCAAGATGGTACGCCGCCATCCCCACGTTTTCAGCGACACGACCTATGAAAACCAGTCCGAACAGCTCAAGGACTGGGACCGCATCAAACGCGAGGAAAAGGCCGCTGCGGACGCCGAAGGCCCCAAGGGGACCTATGACAGCCTGCCGCGCGGCCTGCCGCCTCTGACAAAGGCCTACCGCATCCACTCCAAGGCCGACCGCGTGGGCTTCACGTGGCCCGAAAATGAAGACGTCGAAAAGCAGGTCGAGGCCGAATGGCTGGAACTGCTCGATGCAATGGCGTCCGATGACGCCGAGGCCATCGAACACGAATTCGGAGACCACATGTTCACCCTCGTCGAGCTTGGCCGCCGCAAGGGCATCAAGGCGGCCCCCGCCCTGAACGCCGCCACCGAACGCTTCCTTACCCGCTTTGAGCGCATGGAAGCCCTCGCCCGCGAACGCAACCTCGATTTCGTCAGCCTTTCCCTCGACGACAAGGACGACCTCTGGAACGAGGTCAAAGCCGCCGAGAAGCCCGGTACGGAAAAAACGGAAGACTAAAATTGAAGGGGACGGGAAAACTTTCTGAAGAAGGTTTCCCCGCCCCCTCCAAACCTCCCCCACCCTTTCAAAGACTTTCGACGTTATCGAATCTGTGCTCGCAGGCTTTTCCGGCACAGATTGCCTTCCATGCCGGCCTGGGAACGAATGCCGTCCGTTGGAGTGGCTTCTTGTGCATTCCGCGCGTAAAAACGGTTCCGCATCCGGCATACGCCGCGTGTGGAACCGCTTTTTGTCTTGATACCGTCCGTGCTTTTTCGGCAAGAGGGGCTATCTTCCTTCGGTGAAGTGATACTATCTAATTATTTTAACATGTAACGAATATCCTGCACCAAACAGCTTGGTGCAGACGGCAAAAAGCGTCTTCCCAACGCCTCAAAAAAGTGAGCATCGGTATGCTGTGTGAATGCGAAACTCCCCCTCTCGGTTCGCGCCGTGATATGCCTCCATCAGAGCACACCACCGGTAGGGAAATTTTTTTGTTTAGACGGTGTGCTTCACTCGATCCATGACCTCGGCCCGCTTCGCGTCATTGAAACGCTCCACCGTGCCGACAAGGTACCCGGTGATGCGCCGGATACGCTCGAACTTCACACCCTGGCCTGCCTTCCCGCCTTCAACGCGGAATCCATTCCACGTCCTGCCTGATTCGCATTCCCCAATCCTGCTCATTCCTGCCTCCTCAATTCCGGCGGCGACTGCCTCCCCTCCCTCTCGCTCTCATAACTGCTCTTTAGGTCATGCGGCTTCAACCTCTTCCGGCGTGGTCGCGGCCTCCACAGCCGCCTTGCGTTCCCCGCCGCGCTGCATCGTCCCGTTCTTGTGCTTCATGGCACCGCCAGCGTAGAGCGCGAGGAAGCCCGGCGCGTCGAATGTCAGGCGCTCCAGCTCATTGTCCGGCACCGTGTAGGCATTCCACATCACTGAGTCGGGCAGGCCCGGCATCCCCGCCTGTTTCATGATGCAGACGTTCGCCGTATCGGAAAAGTTCTGCTGATCATCAAGCGCGTAGCTGAAATGATAGGTGACTCCGCCCACGGCATAGTCGAACCCGGAAGCAATGGCGGCGGACGTTTCCGCGTCGATCCGTGCTTTCTTCGCTATTTTCAGTTCCTCCAGCGTGGGTACATAAGGCTTTTCTTCGGTCACGCATTCAGGGTGCGCCTCGGCATAGGCAAATGCCTCGTCCCATTCTTCCGCGAATTCGGCAGAGTAGGGATAGACATGGTAGGGCATACCATTTTTCGTGATGACGTATGAGTCGTCAAAAGTGCGGTGGATGATTTGCGAAAAATCAATCATTTTAACCTCTTTTTATGCAACACGAGCACAAAGCCCGGCGACCATGTAGTCTGTGGGTGCGTTCGGGATTACTGTGCCCCCTGCAATATTGGGGTAGTGCTTCACAGCGCCTTTGCCGCCACTGTCGTTGAAGCAGATACACACGACATTATATGTACCACCGAGCGGCACTGTGATTTGTGGACCTGAGAGATTGACGACCCATTGCACTGCCGAACCTGCTAGATATACTTGTCCAGCACTGTTTGCATAGTTGACGGAAAGGGCACTTTCGGCCTTGCCGTTCATCGCCCCAGAGTCCCTTGCATACGCTACGGAGAGGGCCGATTCAGCTTTGCCGCCAAGCGCATTCGCACTCCCGGCGGTATCTGCGTATCCGGCGGTATCGGCTTTCGCATGTATTACACGGCCATCCATATATGCCTCCCCCGTGTCCGGGGAAAAACGAAATGAATGCCCTTGATTGCCACGCGCCCCAGAGAGCACGATTACCCTTCTTCCGCCGTCAACAACCTGTTTTATTTGTATGTCGTTGATTTGGAGAGGGCTATCCGCCACAAGTTCTCTCGTGCCGTCTTCATAAGTCACAGCAGCAATGGACGTGATATGTCCACTGCTATTTTTTGAATAGACTTGCGTGTACTTAGCGTTATCCGATGCGCGCTGTATGACATCGAACCCGCCCATGACCACGCTGTTTTTGTCGCCAAGAAACATGCCGCGTTCGGTATTCGCGGGAGGGGCTACGGCGATGTCGTTGGCGGGATCATTGATCTGGATGCTGCCCGTCATGACGCCGCCAGCCAAAGGGAGTTTCGACTGTGCGGCTTCATAGGCAGTCTTGACAGCAGTTGCCGATGCAGCTGTCGTCGAATCTGTCGAGCTCACGCTGTCGGTCAGCTTCGCCGCGAGAGTCACGTCAGCGGAGAGCGGGCCTCCCCCGGACAACCCCACCCCGGCCCTGATTTTGACGGTGTTTGATGCCGCGCCGATGTCTTCGGGCGTGAGCGCGTCCGCACCTCCCGCCGCGTGCGTGGCCTTATGTGCAACGGGCGTCCGGGCATTATTCAGCCTAGAGTCGTTCCCTTGGCATACCGTACCCGCACCAGTGCCGTACTTGACCGTCAGCGTCCGGTTCGCCGTAAGCGAACCGCCTCCGGAGAGCCCGGTTCCGGCGATAACCTGAACGGTCGTCGGGACAGCGCCGATATCCGCAGGAGTGAGCGCGTCCGTGCCCCCGGTCTTGTGTGTGGCTTTGTGTGCCGTGGGCGTCCGGGCATTGCTCAGACGGGCGTCGTTCCCTTGGCACGCTGTGCCCGCAGCCGTGCCATAGCTGACCGTCAGGGTCCGATCCGCTTCGAGAGTGCCGCCCCCAGTGAGGCCCGTGCCCGGCTTGATCTGAATCGTCTTGTCCGCGGCCCCGATGTCCGCTGGCGTGATGGCGTCCGAACCTCCGGTCTGGTGCGTAGCCTTATGCGGCTTTGGCGTCCGAGCGTCGGCAAGGCGCACGTCATTGCCCTGACACGCCGTGCCCGCCGTGTTGCCGTACTTGATGGTCAGCGTCCGGTCGGCTTCGAGCGTGCCGCCGCCCGTGAGCCCCGTCCCGGCCTTGATCTGCACGCTCTTGCGGGCCAGCGTCTCGTGCGCTCCGCCATCATTGTTGTGCGCGTCGAGCTTGCGGTCGACGTACTCCCGCGTCGCCAGCACCTGCGCCGGGTCGATCTCGATGGAAACCGTGGCCGCATCGAGGACGCGGATGATGAGCCGCACAAGCAGGTCCGTTGCCGCGCCGGAACTGATGTCCGGCTTCTCGGTCAGCGGCGTGTTGCCCACGGCGAACAGCGTCCCGTCATCCATCCACAGGCCCACTTCGCGGATGTACCAGCCGCCCTCGGCTTGCGGGATGAACAGCTCGGCGGTGAACAGATCCGGGGTGGCCGGATCAAGCACGATGTCATTGATCTGGGCGCGGAACCGTTCGTTCACGAGCTTCGTCATTGTGGAGAGCGGCGTCACGGGGTTGCCCCCGCCGTCGCCCACGGACATATGCGAGAGCTTGACGGTCTTGCCCTGCGTCAGCGCCTCTCTGACGGCGTTGCGTCCGGCGTTCGTCGTTACGGTGCGGAATTGTTGGCTCATATCTCCTCCGGTGCGATGGTCAAAATGTGCTGCCAGTGGGCGACGGCGCCCGTGTTCAGCGAAAGTTCCTGTTCCAAATCCGTGATTTCCTCGGGCCAGATGGTCATGGTGTTCCCCATGCCGAGCACGGCCCCGAAACGCGTTTCGCAGTTGCTGCCGAGCGCCACGGTGATGCCGAGGTGGTCGAGGTGCGAACGGGTGTTTTTCGTTTCGAGGATGATCTGGCGGGCGCGGTTGATGTCGTCGGCGACGATGCCCTGCTCGAACAGCGTCACCAACACTTTGAAATGGTACGGCTGGCCGCCTTCGTAGTCGTACCATTCCGTCACTGTCGTCTCGACGTTGCCGAGGGCGGCGGTCACGGCGGTTTCCACGGCCCACGGCGTCCCTTTCTTGCGGTGCACGGCGATGGCCGTCTTCACCATCTCCAGCCGTTCCGCGTACGTCCGGGCGATGTCGTAGTTGTCGACGTGGAGCTGCCACGCCAGCAGATCCAGCAGCGGCTCCTCAAGCGCCCGCAAGCCCCCGGCCTGTTCCGCAAGGCGGCGCAGGGGCGGCAGCAGGTCCGGCTCCTTGCCGTAGAGCCGCGCGTACAGCAGCAGCGACGGGATGGCCTTCACGGACGGCACAAGCAGCCCGTCCAGCGCGTCGGCCGCCGCCCGGATCGCCGGATCGCCAGCGATGGAATCCGGGAGCAGCTCAAGGAACGGCGTGGAACCGATGCGCCGGCTACTCATCTTCAACCCCGCCGAACGTCATGGCCACGGACGTCTCGCGCGCTATCTGCGTCTCGGTGAGCCGCTGGAAAACGGGTGTCGCCAGTTCCACGCGCTTGGCCCCGGCGTTCCGCATCCGGGCGATCAGCTCGTCCGGGTTGATGTCCCGCCCCGGCTTCGACCGCTGCCAAAGGCGGTATCCCTCCACAGCCGCGTCCACGGCCTTCGTGATCGAGGCCAGCAGCGTGGAGTCGGACGACGACAGGAACCACTTCCCGGCAAGCGCGTACTCCACCGTCTCCGGCGACCCGACGAGCACCTTGTCGGTGAGCGGGCGCACGTCCTTGGGCGTCAGCGCGTTCTCCACCTCTTCGATCATGGCTTCATCCGGCAGTTCCCCGTCCGTCATGACAAAGCGGACGTCAACGATGCCCGGCGTCGGGGAGGTGACGCTCACCGCGCTGATGTCGGCGCTCACCGCCTTGACCCGCGCTTCATACGCGCCGTTCGGCCCGGCAACGGAAAAGCTCTCCGGAGCCATGCGGATGCGGTCGCGGAACCGCTCGTCCCCCTCCTCGTCACAGCCGGAAAGCGTGGTGGCCACGTTGCTCACCCGCGTGATGTACGGCAGCGGATCGACGAGGCGGCATATCTGGCCCGGCAACAGGCCGTTGCCCGAGGCCCCCGCTTCCGTGGCCTTCGCGGACGTTTCGACAAAAAGCTCCCCCGCGGGAAGCACGGCGTCGGACAGCGTGGCGAACATGACCCCGCCGGACTGCGTGGTCACGCGGGTTCCCGCCGGGACCGGGACATCGAACGCCAGCGCCTCGTCGACGCCGAACCGGACGGTCGTCCGGGCTGGCTGCGGCTGGATGCGGATCACGCCCATCGGCGCGCCGAGGTGGTCGAGATGCCCGCCCCGCGCGTAGGCAAGGAGGTTCTGCTTCCCGGCAAGGTCGATCAGGCCGTTCTGGACCGAAAGGATGTAAGCCAGCGATTCCAGAAACAGGCGCACGGGATCGCCCGGCTGGAGCGTCGCCTTGGCGATGGCCTCATACGCCGTGATGATCGCCGTCTCCGTCTCCCCGGCGCTCTGCGGAGCGAAAGAGACGGACGGCAGGCCCGAAAGATCAGCGAAAGTCATTCAGGTACTCCTTGCGGATTTCGACAGTGACCACGGGCGTCAGCTTCCCGTCAGCCGCGCCGGACGTATCCGTCCTGAAGGTCACGCTCTTGACCTTGATGCGCGGGACGCAGCGCTCCAGCCCCCGCCCAATCTCCGCGACGAGCAGCGGCCTCGACTCGGGCAGCGGCAGGTCGATCAGCTCCCACGACAGGCCGAAATCCCGGTCGAGCGGCACGCTTCCCTTACGTGTGGCCAGCGCCGTGCGGATTTCCTGCGCCAGACCGCGCAGGCCCGTCGCGCCGATCTCCACGGACGCGGGCACGCTCATGTCCACGGTCAGTTCCATCAATTATACTCCGTGAGGTTCAGGGCTATTTCGGCACTCATGGTCACGCCGTTGTGGAAAATCCGGTGCTGCACCTCAACGCTTTTGAGCACGTACAGGCCGTAGTAGGTCAGGCCGAGCACGAGCGGCACCTCCTCGCCGAGCACCGCCAGCTCGCGCAGGGCGTCGATCCGCATGTCCACGGTGAGCGCCAGCGGCGTCAGCGGGAAAAGCTGGACGGTCAGGCTGAGTGTGTCCAGATTGCGGCCCGTGTGCTGCACCTTCGGAAGCCCGGACACGCATTTGTGCTCGGCAAACTGGATTTCCCGCTGCTGCTTGAGGTCGCGGAACGTCGCCACCTCCGCGTCGGTCACGGTGAAAAAGAAGGTGCCAAGGACGCCCTGGTACATCATTTGGGCGCTCCGGTGGTCCCGCCGTGCGGACAGTCGTGGACATGGCTGAGGAAGGAAATGCCGTTCACGGTCACGTCTCCCCCGGTGACGGTTATGTTGCCGCGATGCCGGATGTTCCCCTGCGTCGCGGCCTCCGTCCCCCCGCCTCCGGACCCGCCCATCGAGAGCGCGGGCGTGTTCAGGCCGATCTTCGCCGCCGAGGTCAGCTCCAGCGCGCCGCCAGCCGTTACCTTGCCGTTTCCTTGAAGCGTCACTTCAACATTTCCGGTCACGCTGGCCTCCACGTCGCCTCTGACCGAGGCCCTGAGTTTGTGCGCGGCGCGGTCGTACTCAAGCGTGGTGCCGTCGCTGAACGTCCGGTGGAACGTGTCGCCGCTCGACACGGGCGGGGTCTGCGCGCCGTACATGGAGCCGAGCACGAAACCCTCTTCGAGCCCGTTGCCGAGGAACAGGCACAGCACCTGATCCCCCACGTCCGGCAGGTCGAAAGCCATGTCCGCGCTGGCGCGGGGGACGAGCACGGGGAGCCACCCGGAGACGAGCTTCGCGGTCACGGTGTCGCGGAACTCCACCCGGACTCGGTGCTTTTCCGGCTGGCGGGACACGACGAAACCCACGCGGGCAAGTTCGTTCATCTTCATATCCATCAGTAATCCAGCGCCTTTTCCAGTTCGAGACTGGTCGTATAACCGCCGTCAGCCGAAAACGTGTGCGTCGCCTGGGCGATCACGTACTTCGAGTCGAAGCGGCCCCATCCCTGAATGTCCAGCACGGTGCCCGCCCGGAACCGGGTATCCCCCATGCCGGACAACGAGGCGGTCTGTTCCTTGCGGTTCTTGTCGCGCAGCTCCGCCTTCGCCATGCGCTCGGCCTGCGCCTGATTCTCGATCCGCTTGTTGATGTAGAGCACGCGCCCGGTCGTCGGCGGGATGTTCGGTTCGTACTGCGTCTCTATCGTCTCGGAATCCGCCGCTTTCGTGTAGCCGACCACGCATTGCGTGTAGATGCCCTCGGTCGTCCGCTTCGCCCGGAAGGACTGGAAGTCCAGCCCCTCGCCGGGGTCGGCCTCCGACGCCCGCCTGATGGCGATGGGCTCAAGCTGATCCGCCGTCTGGCCCGCGTACACGACCACCCTGTCGCTTTTCACCGCCAGCCGGAGGCCCTGCTCCTTGGTGATGCGCTGCATGAACTCAAGGTCGCTCTCCTGCCGCTGCTCCACCCGCTCGTAGACCAGCTCAGGCCCGCGGTAGAGCGTGTCCAGCCCGGCGGCCCCGGCAATGTCCGCGATGACCGTGGTGATGGGCGTCTTCTCCCACGAGCGGGTCTTCTTCTGGAGCATGAGCGAGGATTTCACGGCGGCGGGCACGGCCTTGACGGTCACGGTATCGCCGCCTTCCGCGCTCGATTCCAGCTCCATCTCGTCCACCTCGAACTTCCCGCAGGGCAATTCCTCGACCGCGCCGATCTCCCGCCAGTTCTCCGTGAGGATGCTGGCCTCGATCACGTCCCCGGTCTGCGGGAGCCAGTCGCCTTGCCAGATGCCCTCGCGGTCCTCCAGAACGATCTGGAGGTCGTCCAGCTCCTCGTCGGCCTTGTCGGTGTAGGTCAGGCTGACGAGGTACGGCATGAGGTCGAGGGTCACGTCATGGCCCTTGATGCTGACGGTCACGGCTGCGCGGCGCATCACATGCGCTCCCACGGCGGCAGGGAGGACACCTTGGCGACAGACGGCGCTTCCGGCGCAGCCACGCGCACGTCGCCGCCGAAAATCAGGACGTCCAGCTCATCCACGTTCTCAGGGAACAGCGTGCCGAGCCGCAGCTCGTCGCCGTAGGCGTCCTTCGCAAGCTGATCCCATGCCTGCCCCTGCCGCGTCGTCTTCTCACTGGGCATGTGCCGTCCTCGCCTTGTCCGAGCGCATCCTTTCGAGCGCGCGCCGGACGAGCTTTTCAAACTCCGGCTCCAGACGCCGGAGTTCTTTTTTAAGCGCGGGCAGATTCCCCGCGTCCGCGATGTTGAAATGCTGTACGATCTGGATGTCGCCCGAGGCCTCCGGCTGGCGCTGCGTGGGAACCTTTTTGTTGCGCTCCAGCAACATCGGCGTCTGTGGAAGTACGGGCGGCAGGGCATCGCGGCCGAACTTCGCGCCGACCGTCCGGGACCACTGGTCCGGGGCCGCGCCCAAGGCATTCTTCAAGACCGCGAACGGCGATCCGCTCCTGTCCTGCCGCTGGACGGGGTGGAAGATGGCGCGCGGGGCGGGCTGAGGGGATGATGAAGACGCCGGGATGTTGACGACAGCCGGGGGGATGTCCGGCTCGCTCACTTTCCAGAGCGAGGCGTCGAAGAGTTTGGGCAGGCGGTCGAAGGTCTTGTTCAGGCCGCCGACGAGGTTCTGCCCGGCTTTCGAGAAGGCCACGGTTTCGGAGTCTCCGGACGACGAGGGCAGAAGCACGGACGTGCCCACGGGCTTCGATGCGTCCTTGTCCTTTTTCGAGGCAGCCGGGATGAACACCGTGCTGAACCTGTTCCCGCTGTCCAACGATACGACCGTGACGGGTCCGGCGCCCTTCCCTTTCTTGCCCTTCTTTTTCTTGCCGTCCTCGTCGCCCCAACCGCTGAAATCCGGCGCGGGCAAGGAATCGTCGACGAAGTCGCCGCCGGGGGCGTCGCCCGTGGGCATCCCGGGAAGCTGCTTCGCCGTTTCCATCGGCTTCGGACCGGCTGGCTTGTCCGGGGCCTTGTCCTGTGGCTTAGGGCCTACGAAGTCGGGAGGAGACTCCAGCGATTCCTTCCCCTTTTCGTTGCCCGTCCTGACCCATGCCGCCCCTTCTTCCGCCGTGCTGCCTTGCCAACCGCCAAAATTCATGTTCAGAGCGTCCGCCGTATTGCGCTTGAACGTCTCCGATTCGGTCCATTTTTTCGCAATGGTATCGACAGCGTTGAAAACCCAATCAACGATTCCCTTGATGAAATCCGCCGCCCACTTAAACTTTCCGCAAATCCAATCCCACGCCTTGCCGAAATACGGGCCGACGACATCCCAATTTTCGATCAGCCAGTAGGCAGCAAGCCCGATACCCGCGATGGCGATCCCGACCGGGCCGAACGCGAACTTCAACGCGCCGAGGCCCTTTCCCAACAGCTTTGTTGATTTCTCCCAAGCCCTCGTTGCACGAGACCCCCACACCATACCGATGGCGGTGCCCTTTTGAATACCGATGAGGCTCAACATGCCGGAGCTCTTGACCGTGCTGACGGAACCTTTCCCCACATCCGCCCACGACAGATGCGCCGCCCGGTTCAGGAGCGCCGCTATGGTGCCGCCCCTTGTCGCCGCTGTGTTGGCGATGGTCGCCCCGCGAAGCGCCAGCATCCCGCCCTTCACGGCGTTGATCGTCGTCGCAAGGCCATTGTAGACGTAGCCGAAAACGATACCGCCAACGGTCAGGGCCGCCAGCGCGCCCACGCCGCCGAGCAGTGCCGTGGTGACGTTCGGATATTCCTTGGCAAACCCCGTAATCACGCCGACGCCCTTGCTCATGGTCTTGAGGAAGGCGTTGTAGGCTGGCAAGGCCGCGTTGCCGACCGTGATGCCGAGGTTGCGCGTCTGCTGCGCGAGCTTGGCCTCTTCGGTGGCCGTGGTCTTCATCCGATTCTGGTACTCTTCCAGAACCGAATCATCGACGTTCGAGTTGGCGATTTCAAAGGCTTGCTTGAGCAAACCAAGGTTTTCCAGCAACGGCGCGATGGCGGCGATGCTCTCCTGCCCGAACAGCTTCATTGCGACTTCGTTCTGGCGTTCTACGGGAACGCGCTTGATTTGCTTCAAAAGCGTCATGATCGCGCCCTTGGCGTCGGTCTGCATCTGCTTCTGCATGGCCTTCGGATCAAGCCCAAGACGGCTGAAAATCTCCTTCTGATCCTTGGTCATGGAGTTGCCGAGCGCGAGGACATTCGTAAAGTTCTTCATGGCTGTGCCGGCCACTTCCACTTCCGCCCCGGACGCCTTGAAAGCCATGCCGAGCGCGGCGATGTCCTGCGACGCCATGCCGGACCCCTTCAAGAGCGGCCCCATCCGGGTGAAGATACGGTCGATCTCGCCCGCTTCGCCGTTCATCTCGTTCGAGAGGGCGTTGATCACGTCAGCCGTGTGCCGGGCTTCCTGCGAGGTCATGCCCATGCTCGACCGCCATGTCGCCAGCGAGTCGCCCGCCTGTTCCGCTGTGACGCCCCACGCGATGCTCATCTGGATGGCCTGCTCGGTGTTCGACCGCATCTCCTCGCGGGTCTTGCCGAGCCCGGCCTGTGCCCCGGAGGTCATGATCGCCACCACGTCCTCGAACGACTTGCCCGTCTCCGAGGACATTTTCAGGGCGTCCTGATAGACCTGCCCGAGCAGCTCGTCGTCCGCGCCGTTCATGACCTTCTTGAGATCCGCGAACGTATCTTCGGCGCTGACGGCCAGCTTCACCGGAATGGCAGCCGTCGCCGCCTGTGCCGCGCCGCCGATGAGACGCCCGTTCAGGTCGGCCCGCTGATCACGCAGCGCGGCACGGCGGGACATATTGGCATCCACGGCCTGCTGGTGGCGCTTTGCAGCCTCCATGCTGGCCGAAAGCGTGCGGTACCGCGACGCCAGCTCACCGATCCTGTTGCCCGCGCTCGTAGCCAGAGCCACGGTTTCGCGGTAGGCCGCGCCGGACTGCATGAGCTTCGCGGAGAGCTGGCCAACCTCCTCTTCGGCGCGGGCCAGCTTCAAGGCCAGCGCCCCGGACGCGCCGCCGGAGTCCTTGGCCTTGGCCTGAAATGCGGCAAGGCGGGTTTCAGCTTCACGGAGGTTTCCCCCGAGCGCCTTGAGCGCTTCCCGCTGTTTCGCCAGCATCGGAGCGAGGCGGTCCCCCATGTCGGCGGCGGGCATCCCGGAAAATTCACGGCTCAGTGCCCCGCGCTGCGCGTCCGCGGCACGGGCCACGAACAACCGGGAACTTTCCCTGTCCTTGCGCTTCCGGAGTTCCTCCATGTCGGTG
>OOAQ01002197.1_pt1 | contig 12028 bp, 15 predicted proteins | sample 1671051 | NCBI WGS metagenome assembly OOAQ01 (sample SAMN06348117, study PRJEB24527) | human gut metagenome | biome: human gut; feature: ankylosing spondylitis patient; material: feces | host: Homo sapiens | place: China | collected 2015-10
CTCGCAGTACGACCCCACGGTCAACCCCGACCTGGCGCTGTCCCGTCGCAACAAGGTCCTTGACAACATGTTGCGCCTGGGCCACATCACGCAGGAGGAGCACGATGCCGCACAGGCCGAGCCCATCACCCTCAACGTGACCGAGATTTCGGGCAGCGGCGTCGACATATACTCGCAGCCCTACTTTGTCGCCTATGTTAAGCAGCTGCTGGAGCAGGAGTTCTCGACCGACGTGCTCTTTAAGGGCGGCCTGACCGTCAAGACCACCATCGACCCCACCATGCAACAGGTGGCCGAGGAGGCTGTGCGCTCGCAGCTCGACACGCTTTCGCTCGACGGCCTGGACATGGGCATGGTCGTCGTAGACCCCAAGACCGGCTACATCAAGTGCATGGTGGGCGGCTACGACTACAACGCCGACGAGAATCACGTGAACCACGCTACGGCAAAGCGCCCCGTGGGCTCCACGTTTAAGGCCTTTACGCTGGCAACTGCCATCCAAAACGGTATGAACCCCAACGTCACCCTCAACTGCAACTCGCCTCTTACAGCCAAGGGCACTACGACCAAGGTGCAAAACTATGCCAACCAGAGCCATGGCAACATCACGCTTAAGCAGGCAACGGCATACTCATCCAACACCGGCTACATTCAGGTGGCAGAAGCCATCGGCAACAACAAGATCATGTCGCTCGTCAAAAAGCTCGGCATCGACCCCGCCAAGGACAATATCGAGGACGTTCCCGTCATGACGCTCGGCACCGGGTCCATCTCGCCGCTCGAGATGGCATCGGCCTACGCCACTTTTGCCAACGGCGGCCATTATCGCCAGCCGATCGCCATCACCGAGATCGACTCGCGTACCGGCTCGGTTCTGTACCAGCACACCGACAATCCCACGCAGGTGCTCACCGAAGGCGAGGCTGCCGCGGTTACCGACGTTCTATCCGGCGTCATGCAGGGCAGTGGCACGGGTGCCGCCGGCGCGCTGAGCGTCAACCAGCCCTATGCCGGCAAGACAGGTACCACTGACAACACCACCAACCTGTGGTTCTGCGGCTACACGCCGCAACTGGCATGCGCCCTGTGGACCGGTTATTCCGCAGGCGAGATTCCCATCCAAAAGTACGGTACGGACCTGCTGGGCGACAGCACCAACCTGCCCGTCTTTAAGAAGTTCATGAACACTGTTTTGGCCGGAACCGAGCGCGAGGAGTTCCCGACCGGAACGGCCCCCACGTACAAGAACAATAACGTCTGGAAGTTCTACGGCACCAACAACAACGCCAAGAAGACGGAAAGCGACGAGGACGAAGACAAGGACGAAGAGGAAACCACCACCACGACGACCACAACGACCACGACCACCGAGACCACAGGCGGCGACACCACCGGCGGCACCGGTACGACCGGTGGCTCGACGGGCGGCTCCACTGGTGGTTCGACCGGCGGCGATGGCGGCACGCCTACGCCCACTCCCGACCCCTCGCCTACGCCCACTCCCGACCCCTCGCCCACGCCTGACGATACGGTCGGCTAGAAATCATCCGGCCATAAGCAACAAGGCCCCCGAGCAGCTTATTAAACTGCTCGGGGGCCTTTTAGTTTAAAGCGACCTGGTGGGCGGTCTTTATGCCTGCAAACAAAAAAGGGGGGTACCGACCAACGTCGATACCCCTTACAAGCCACTATGTCAGCGCACGCAGGGCCAAGCGCACGACCCGCACGCCTACTTGCGAGAATTGCTCAGCTTATTGATCAGCGCCTCGAGACGCTCGCCGTCCTCGGCCGTCTGGGCAATAACCAAAATCGTATCGTTGCCGGCAAGCGAGCCAAGCACATCGGGTAACTCTGCCGCATCAACGGCGGCGGCGATGCCGGAAGCCGTGCCAGGCTGAGCCTTGATCATAACCAGATTATCGGTGCGCAGAACGCCCGTTACGAGCTCGGAAACCATACGCTGCAGGTGCAGGTCCTCTGCCAGAACATAGATGCCCTCAGGGAGCTTACGCAGCCCCATATCGGCAATATCGCGAGAGACAGTCGCCTGCGTGCAATCAAAGCCCATAGCGCGGAGCTCATCGACCAGCACGCGCTGCGTGCGGACGTCCTTATTGCGCACAATATCTCTAATGGCATCCTGGCGCCCATTGCGTTTTTTAGCCATACAAACCCTCACTCCAAAAGATGGCGGAGACAATCAATCAATGATTGAATAGTTTAACGCTATTTGAAAGCTTTTGTGTATAAGAACGCATTTCGAAACAATTCCATGCAAGTTTGTTTCGAAATGAGCGCCCCTAGGCAGTTTTGGCACCAGTTCGGTTAAGAAAAGCAGCCAAATGCGTATACATCACGCAACGCGTAGGCTTCGCGCTTGCAATTGGCCCAAACAACAAACCGAGTCCGCGGTGGTCATCCTTAAGCGCCGCAACCATCTGACGAGTTCGGGGTGCCTCAAGCATATCACGCATACGGGCGGAGCGTTCAATTGATGACACCCCATGCGGGCTCAGACACAAATTCTCGATGCAGGCGACCAGTCCGGCAAAGTAGAACTTCTGGCTTGCCAGCATGAGCCAACCACCGCTATCTGCTTCCGAGAGTGAGTCCGCAAGCTCATCGAGCGCTCGGGTGTCATCGGATACCTTGGCATACATGGTGGGATCAAAGGCATCTGTAAGCTTAGGCGCCGCCGCGTGGAAACAAGCGTCGCCGCATCCGGAGACGTGCTGTGCCTGCGAGAGCGCACACGCCATAAACCCAACAGTGCGAAACGTCTTATCGCACAAAAGGCATGCTTCAAACAGCGGACGGGTGTACATCACGCCAGAGACTTGAGCAACCAGGCCGCCTAAAATCAACTGAGGCAGCCCGGCCACCATCGAAGATTCGCTATCAATGGAAATATGAGTAGCATCCAAGACGCGCGAATGGCGCTCTCGATGTGCATCATAGCGGTCGAGCGACACCGTGGGGAAGACTATGTCTGCCGCAGTATCGCACGCGATATCGACCATCTTGGAAAGGGCGTGCGGAGCAAACCACTCATCGGCGTTCATGGCGATGATTTGAGAGCCGCGCGAGGCATCAAAACCGGCACGAAGACAAGCGCCGCGCTTAGCGTCCTCGACGTCAATCAAATCAATATGGATGTCCCTGTCGGCAGCAACTTGAAGCGAATGGCGTACACCGGGCGCAGCATCGCGGCAGACAACGACAATCTGCAAATCATAGAGGTCTTGGTTCTGGATACTCTCGAGCGCACGCATCGCATAGCTGGGCGAACCTTCTACCACAAGGATCACCGAAAGTCGCGGATGCGAGCCACGTCGAACCAAGTTATCCGTCCTCTCGACAGCAGTGAATCAAACTGTCGTTCATGGTACACCCCGGCAATAAAAGCAATGAGACACCGGTTGTATTGCACGCCAAGAACAGATGTTGCACACGCGCAGCCCACAGATGACAGGTGTCGACGCACGACGCGTCGAGCCCTCCCCTAGTCGATCACGACAAGCTCGGCGGGATCGTAATCCACGCCCATAAACGTAAGGCCGCAGGCAGGAGCCGTGGGGCCCGCAGCGGTACGGTCGCAAGCATCGATGACCTCACGCATCCACCCAGGTTCATGGCGATGCATACCAATCTCGACAAGCGTGCCCACGATCGTACGGACCATCGAATGCAGAAACGCATTGCCCTCGATGGTGAACGTCAGGATGTCCTCGCCAAACGCAACCTCATGGCCAAACTCGGCACGCATCACGCAGCGATGCGTGGGCTTGCCAACGGCCGAGGCAACCTTGCAAAAGCTTTTAAAGTCCTGCTCGCCCAGCAGTGCGGGGCAGGCAGCAGACATTGCCTCAACATCCAAGGGATAGCGATGCCACCACACGGCACCGCGGGACAGCACGGGGCGCGCATCTCGATCGGCAATACGGTACGTATACGTACGGGAACGCGCGTCAAAACGTGCAGAAAAGCCTTTACGGGCCTTGTAGACCTCGTTTATAGCGATATCTTTGGGCAGCAGGGCATCCATAGCCCGCAGCCACCTACGGCGCGTACACGCGAGCTCAGCGTCCGTTACGGGCACGCTGATGTACTGAGCCACGGCATGCACGCCGGCATCGGTACGCCCCGCGCATGTCAGATCGATCGGGCGGCGAAGCAGCGTCTCGATGGCTCGACGCAGCTCACCCGCAACCGTCGTCTGTCCCGGCTGCTCGGCAAACCCGCTATACGACGAGCCGTCATAGGCGACGCGGAATACAAGGGTGGCGTCAAGCTCGAGAATCGAATTGAAATCAGACGGCGCAGTCATGGGCGCTCCCAACAAACAAGCAACAGTATCGCGACAAAAAAAGAGGGGTACGCGAACGTACCCCTCGAATATAGCCTATGCAGACGTAATGTCTACTCAGCGGTCTCCTCAGCAGGAGCCTCCTCGGCAGCGGTCTCCTCGACAGCCTCGACCTTCTTGGGAGCAGCGGCCTTCTTGGGGGCCGGAGCAGCCTTCTTAGCCTTAGGCGTGCAAGGCTCGGTGACGAGCTCCATGATAACGATGGGAGCGTTGTCGCCCTTGCGGTTACCGAGCTTCATGATGCGGGTGTAACCGCCGTTGCGGTCCTGCCACATGCCCTGAGCAGCCTTGTCGAAGATCTCGGCAACGAGCTGCTTATCGCCGAGCTTGGCGATAGCCAGACGACGAGAGTGCAGGTCTCCCTTCTTGGCCCAAGTGATGATCGGGTCGACGACCGAACGCAGCGCCTTAGCGCGGGTCTCGGTGGTCTTGATGCGGTCGTTCTCGAAGAGGGCCTTAGCAAGGCTCTTCTTCATGGCCTTGGTGTGGCTCGCATCGGTGCCGAGCTTCAGGCCCTTCTTAACGTTGTGACGCATGGTCTAGTTTCTCCTCAAATATGCGAAGCATTAAGCCTTCAGGCTCAGGCCCATGGACTCAAGCTTGTCCTTCACTTCCTCGATCGACTTAACACCGAAGTTACGGATGTTGAGCAGATCGTTCTCCGAGAACTCAACGAGCTGACGGACCGAGTGAATGCTGGCGCGCTTAAGGCAGTTGTAGGAACGGACGGAAAGGTCCAGATCCTCGATCTGCTTGTCCAGCTCGGCGTTGTCGTTGGTGACCTCGGGAGCGAAGATCGAAGCCTCCTCCTCGACCTCGGGGGTCTCGGCAAGGTTCATAAAGGCGGCCATATGCTGGTTGATGATATTGGCAGCCTGGACCACGGCGTCGCGCGGGGCGATGGAACCGTTGGTCTCGATCTCGAGGACAAGGCGGTCGTAGTCGGTGTGCTGACCGACACGGCAAGCCTCAACGAGCTTGGCGCAACGGGAAACCGGCGAGTACAGCGAGTCGACGTGGATCACACCGATGGGATCGTTGTCGCGCTGGTTAGCCTCGCCAGAGACATAGCCGCGGCCATAGCCGATGCGCATGCTCATGGTGAGATGGCCACCCTCGGTGAGCGTAGCAATGTGCTGCTCGGGGTTGACCAGCTCAAACTCGGACGGAATAAAGAAGTCCGCACCGGTGACCTCGCAGGGGCCGTCAACCGAGATGGTGGCGGTCGCCTCGTCGGTCGTGCCGAGAGCCCTGAAGACAAGACCCTTGACATTCAGGACGATGTCGGTGACATCCTCGACCATGTTAGGGATGGTCATGAACTCGTGCTGCGCACCATCGATCTGAATAGCCTCGACGGCGGCACCCTCGAGCGAGGACAGAAGAACGCGACGAAGGGAGTTACCCAGCGTATCGCCGTAGCCACGCTCGAGCGGCTCGACGGAGACACGAGCAGACGTCTCGTTGATCTCTTCGACCTGAACCTGAGGCCTAATGAATTCTGACATGTATTACCTCCAGCCTCAGCAGCCCGGATGGACTACTTAGAGTAGAGCTCGACGATGAGCTGCTCATTGATATCACCGCTGATCTGCTCACGCGTCGGCAGAGCGAGCACGTTACCAGACAGCTTCTCGATATCGACCTCGAGCCAGCCAGGGACCTCAAAGCGCTCGGAGGAAATCAGGGCCTCCTTGATGGGGAGGAGGTCACGGAACTTCTCGCCGACAGCGACGACGTCGCCGGCCTTGACGCGGTAGGACGGGATGTCCACGCGCTTGCCGTTCACGGTGAAGTGACCGTGACGGACGGACTGACGAGCCTCTTTGCGGGTGCGAGCGAAGCCAAGACGGAAGACGACGTTGTCGAGGCGAGACTCAAGGATAATCATGAGGTTCTCACCGGTGACGCCGTTCATCTTACGGGCCTTGTTGAAGTAGCCGTGGAACTGCTTCTCCAGAACGCCATAGATGAACTTGACCTTCTGCTTCTCGCGCAGCTGCATGCCGTACTCAGATTCCTTGCGACGGCGCTTGGGCTGACGGATAGATTCCTTCTTGCTGCTGTAACCGAGCTCAGCGGGATCGATCCCGAGCTGACGGCAGCGCTTAAGAACAGGAGTCCTGTCGATTGCCATATTGATACGATCCTTTCAGTTACACGCGGCGACGCTTCTTGGGGCGGCAGCCGTTGTGCGGAATGGGGGTCTTGTCCTGGATGCTCGAGACCTCGAGGCCAGCAGCCTGGAGGGAGCGGATGGCGGTCTCACGACCGGAGCCGGGGCCCTTGACGAAGACGGAAACCTTCTTCATACCGTGCTCCATGGCCTGCTTGGCAGCAGCCTCGGCAGCCATCTGGGCAGCGAACGGCGTGGACTTACGGGAGCCCTTGAAGCCCACCTGGCCAGCCGACTTCCAGGAAATGACGTTGCCCTGGGGATCGGTGATCGAAACGATCGTGTTGTTGAACGTAGAACGAATGTGAGCCTGGCCCACGGAAATGTTCTTACGGTCCGCGCGCTTCAGACGGGCAGCGCGAACGTTCTTCTTAGCAGTAGCCATCTATCTAGCGCTCCTTATTTCTTCTTCTTAGCACCGATCTGACGCTTCGGGCCCTTGCGGGTACGAGCGTTAGTGTGGGTGCGCTGGCCGCGGACCGGGAGGCCCTTGCGGTGACGAAGGCCGCGGTTGCAGCCGATGTCCATAAGGCGCTTGACGTTCTGGTTGCGCTCACGGCGGAGGTCGCCCTCAACCATGATCTGGTTCTTGTCGATATAATCACGGATGGCGTTAACCTCATCTTCGGTGAGGTCCTTAACGCGCGTATCCACGTTAACGTTGCACTCGACGCAAATCTTCGTCGCAGTGGTGCGGCCGATGCCGTAAATGTAGGTCAGACCGATCTCAACGCGCTTCTCACGCGGGAGGTCGACACCATTAATACGGGCCAACGTAGTCTCCTCTCTTAACCCTGACGCTGCTTATGACGGGGGTTCTCGCAAATGACGAGGACCTTGCCATGGCGCCTAATGATTTTGCACTTATCGCACATCTTCTTGACCGAAGGACGTACCTTCATCGTTCTTCCTTTCGGTAGCGCTCAAACTACTTCCCTACTATCTACTCGCCCAGCCGCAGGCGTTTAAAACTATGGCTGGTCTTCACACACAATCCGACCGTAGGTTGAGCTAAGCCTGCAGTCGGAAATGGAGTGCGTGTATGCGTGCCGCTATTTGTAGCGATAGGTGATGCGGCCGCGGGTCAAGTCGTACGGGGAAAGCTCCACGACAACCCTGTCACCGGGGAGAATACGGATGTAATTCATTCGGATCTTGCCAGAAATGTTGCACAGAACCGAATGACCGTTCTCGAGCTCGACCTTAAACATGGCGTTGGGCAGCGGTTCCTTTACCGTACCCTCGAGCTCAATTGCGTCTTCCTTCTTCACAAGCAATCATCTTTCTCTAGAAAACGACAGCGATTGAGTATTCTACAATACGTATGCACGCATCGTAATATCTTCGTAATGGCTCCACAACTACGTGGAACTTGTTACATTTGAAATGTAAAACAAAGCCGTTCCCTGATGCCCAAGATCGTCTTGAAATGAGAAGGAATAGACCTTGAGGTCATGCCTTCGAAATTGAAAGGCGAGGTTGGGCATCAGGGGGCGGCGACTTTTACATTTCTCCGCCCTGCAGGGAGCACCAAGCACCTTGCGCATCCGTGGTGAGAATCACCGGACCGTCATTGGTAATGGCGACGGTGTTCTCGTAGTGCGCGGCGGGCAGGTGATCGTTGGTCGTAACAATCCAACCGTCGGAGCCCGAGCTCACATGGTTGGAACCCATCGTAACCATCGGCTCGATGGCAATGACCATGCCGGTCTGGAGGCGCACGCCCCTCCCCTTCTTTCCATAGTTAGGAACGTTGGGGTCCTCGTGCATCACGCGGCCAATGCCATGGCCCACATAGTCGCGAAGCACGCCGTAACCGTGAGACTCAGCGAGGGACTGAACGGCATAACCGACGTCCCCTATATGGTTACCGGGAACAGCCTGCTCGATGGCAGCCTTAAGGCAATCGCGCGTAACCTCGCACAGGGCCTTAGCCTCGGGCGTGGGCGTGCCGACGAAAAACGTCCAAGCGTTATCGCCGACCCAACCGTCGACAAGGGCTCCCGTATCGATGGAGATGATATCGCCATCGCGCAGAATCATGTCGGGGTTGGGAATACCGTGGACCACAGCATCGTTGATCGATGCGCAAATCGTCCCCGGGAACCCGCCGTATCCCTTAAAGGCAGGGATGCCGCCATGCATGCGGATAATCTGCTCCGCGAGCTGATCGAGCTCAAAAGTCGAAACGCCGGGGCGCACCATGGCTCCAACGTGGCGGAGCGCCATCTTAGATAGCGCTCCTGCCTTCTTCATCTGCTCGATTTGCGTTGCAGACTTAATCTTGATCATAGACCGAGGGCCTCTTTGACATCCCCGTACACGGTCTCGCGAGCCTGGTCACCGTTGACCGACTTGAGCAGACCCTGGCCACGATAGTAGTCGACGAGCGGACTCGTGGACTTCTCGTAGACGTCGAGACGGTTCTTGATGGTCTCGGGCTTGTCGTCGTCGCGCTGGTACATCTCGCCGGCGCACTTGGGGCAGGTAGCATCGGCAGCGGTGCCGGTGTAACCGCAGGCGCGGCAGGTGCGACGCGAAGACAGACGATCGATGATGACCTCGGGGGCCACGTCGACCAGAAGGGCGCAGTCGATCTCGCGACCCATCGCGGAGAGCTCGGAATCGAGCGTCACGGCCTGGGCGGTGTTGCGCGGGAAGCCGTCGAGGATGAAACCCTGCTGGGCGTCATCGGCGGCAAGACGCTCCTTGACAAGATCGATCACGAGCTGGTCGGGAACGAGCTCGCCAGCGTCCATGTACTTCTTAGCCTGAATACCAAGCTCGGTGCCGCCCTTGACGGCAGCACGCAGCAGGTCGCCCGTGGAAATGTGAGCGACGCCAAACTCGGCGACGAGCTCCTGTGCGACGGTGCCCTTACCGGCACCCGGCGCGCCCAACAGAATCATTTTCATGATCTTCTGCCTTCCTTCTTACTCCAAAAAGCCCTTGTACTGACGCATCAGCATCTGGTTCTCCAGCGCCTTCACAGTCTCCAGCGCCACGCCTACCACGATGATGACAGAGGTGCCGCCGATGGCCAGAGAGGAATTGTTGATGACCTTACCCACGATCAGGGGGCAGATGGCCACGATACCCAGATAGATGGCGCCAAACAGGGTGATCCGGCTGAGGACCTTCTGAATGAACTGCACGGTGGGCTGACCGGGACGGAAGCCCGGAATGAAGCCGCCCTGCTTCTTCAGGTTGTTGGCGATCTCCACGGGGTTGAACTGGATGCTGGAGTAGAAATAGCTGAAGCCGATGATCATGATGAAGTACACCACCATGTAGATGACGGACTTCGTATCAATGGCATTGTAAATGCTGTAGGAAATGGTGCCCTCCTTGGGCATACCGATGAAGGTCCACACAGTGATGGGCAGAGAGGCGATGCTCTGAGCGAAGATGATCGGCAGAACGCCGGACATATTCACCTTCATAGGCAGGGTGCTGCTCTGACCGCCGTACATCTTGCGGCCCACCTGACGCTTGGCGTACTGCACAGGAATGCGGCGCTCGGCATCATTGATGAACACGATGAAGGCGATGAGGGCCAGTATACCCACCACCAGCAACACGATGGCCCAGGGAGCCAGAGCGCCGTTGAGGTAAGCCTGTGCCTGCGCCTCGGTATAACCGGCAGAGGTCAAAGATTCCAGCGTCATGGTGCCGGCCTTGATGGCGGACCACTTCTGAACACCGTCCACCATACCGGAGACCATGTTGGGAATGCGGGAAAGGATACCCGCAAACAGGATGATGGAGATACCGTTGCCCACACCGAACTCGGTGACCTGCTCGCCCATCCACATCACAAAGGAGGAACCGGCGATCAATGTCACGATGATGACCAGAGCGGGCCAGATGCCCTCCTGACCCAGCAGGTTATAATTCTTCATCATGAAGTAATAACCCACGGCCTGCAGGATGGCGATGGCCACGGTGGCATAACGGGTAATGGACTGAATCTTCTTCTTGCCCTCCTCGCCGCCGTCACGGGCCAGCCGCTCAAGAGAGGGGATGGCAACCGTAAGCAGCTGCACGATAATGGAGCTGTTGATATAGGGCTGAACGCCCAGAGCAAACACGGTAGCCGTTGCAAATGCGCCGCCGCTCATCACGTTGTACAGGCCCAGCAGGCCGGTGCCCCAGAGCTGCATCTGCAGCGCCAGCGCGTCCCGGTTGATATAGGGCACCATGATGGCGTTGCCGGCACGGAAAATCAGCAGGATCAGGAGAGTAAAGATGATCTTTTTCCGCAGCTCAGGGATGCCCCATGCCTTGCGAACAGTTTGGATCATTTTACTTCACCTCTGCCTTTCCGCCAGCTGCCTCGATAGCCTCCTTGGCAGAAGCGGAGAAAGCAGAAGCCTGAACCGTGACCTTCTTGGTGACCTTGCCGTTGCCAAGAACCTTGAAGCCATACTCGCACTTGGACAGGATGCCCTTGGCCAGCAGAGCCTCGGCGGTGACGGTCTCACCGTCCTCAAATGCGTTCAGGGCGTTCAGGTTGATGATCTCCATGGGAGTTGCGAAAATGTTGTTGAAGCCGCGCTTGGGCAGACGACGGGCCAGAGGCATCTGGCCGCCCTCAAAGCCGACGCGCACGCCGCCGCCGGAACGGGCCCACTGGCCCTTCTGTCCGCGGCCGGCAGTCTTACCGTTACCGGAACCAGCGCCGCGGCCCTTGCGGTAGGCCTTGGTGTTGGAGCCGGCGGCGGGGGAAAGTTCATGCAGATTCATTTCTCACGCCTCCTTTTAGTTTTCCTCGGTAACCTGAAGCAGGTAGCCGATGTGGGCGATCTTGCCGCGGGTAGCCTCGTTGTCGGGCTGCACGGTGGTGTCGCCGATCTTACGAAGCCCAAGAGCCTCGGCAGTCGCCTTGTGCTTGGCGATGCGGCCGTTCAGGCTCTTGACCAGCTTAATGTTCAGATTAGCCATTGTCAGCGCCTCCTTAACCCAGGATCTCGTCCACGCTCTTACCGCGGATGCGGGCGACCTCCTCAGGGCTGCGCAGGGACTTCAGGCCCACAAAGGCAGCGGAGACCACGTTCTGCGGATTGTTGGAGCGCAGGCACTTGGTGTAGATGTCCTTGATGCCGACAGCTTCCAGCACGGCGCGGACAGCGCCGCCGGCGATCACGCCGGTACCGGGGGCGGCGGGCTTCATCAGCACGCGGCCGGCGCCGAACTCACCGATCACCTCGTGGGGGATGGTGGTGCCGGACAGGGACACAGTGATCATGTTCTTCTTGGCGTCCTCGATGCCCTTGCGGATGGCCTCGGGAACCTCGGCGGCCTTGCCCAGGCCAAAGCCCACGCGGCCCTTCTCATCGCCGACTACCATCAGGGCGGAGAACTTGGCCACACGGCCGCCCTTGACGGTCTTGGAAACACGGTTCAGATAGACCAGCTTCTCAACGAACTCGCTGGGCTCTCTCTCAAATCTAGGCATTGTTCTTCCTCCTCCCTTAGAACTGCAG
>OOAQ01002228.1_pt1 | contig 11881 bp, 12 predicted proteins | sample 1671051 | NCBI WGS metagenome assembly OOAQ01 (sample SAMN06348117, study PRJEB24527) | human gut metagenome | biome: human gut; feature: ankylosing spondylitis patient; material: feces | host: Homo sapiens | place: China | collected 2015-10
TGTTGGGTAAAAATGCGGGGGCTGTGTAGTATGATAGTCTCTAGGGGGTGAGGCGCGAGATGGCCACACATAAGCAGGTGTTTACATTGCGTCTGGATGAGACGACCTATCAGAAGATCAGCCGCTTGGCAAGGGCGGAACACCGTTCGATGACCAATTATATTGAATACGTCCTGCTAGAGCATATGACGAAAATGGAAAATAAACAATGTGAGCGCATAGGCAGGGAGCCGAGACCATAAAAGGCTATTGCCGCGGAAAATATTTCCGTGAGCAATAGCCTTTTTGGGCTGCTCTATCTAAAAAAGGTGTGCGGCCAAGTATTGGGCAAGAAGATCATTTAGGCTCAAGCCCGCTTGTTCTGCGGCTTGGACAAGCTGCTGATAGTCATCGTCCGTCAAGGTAAGGTGCAGATCGATCTCATGCAGCGGCGGCAGATCTATGGGGACGGCATAATAAACGAAGTGTCCCAGCGGGTACAGCTGCCATTTCACCAAGGGCGTCTGCGTCAGTGGTTCCAGGGGCGGGTCGATCAGTTCATACGCGTTTGAGCCGAGGGGCACGATCTCAGCGGACGCTATGTCGTAAGCATAGCCTTGAGAGGTGAGATAGTCACCGATCAGGCGGCGGGGATCGTTTACGAATTGCATACTAGCCATGGTCAGGCTAAAAAGCAGGAGCGTCCCGATCAAAAATAAAAGAGGCCGTGACAGCTTGCGAAGCGGGGCTTGTCGGTCGAGGGTCTTCATCCTTTAGGACAAAGTGATGCGAGAGAGGTGTCGACCATGATCTCGCCGCGTTCCTTTTCGATCTCTGCGATATGCCGCAAAAGAACATATTCGATATAGTTGCTCATAGAGCGATGCTCCGCAGTGGCCAAATGGCCGATTTTTTGGTAAGTCCCTTCGTCCAAACGCAGCGTGAAAACTTGCTTGTTCGTCGTCATATCGCACCTCCCCCGGGGATATGGTCTTATTATAAGACAGCGTGCAGCAATTAGATACTGCCACCCTGCCAGCAAGGTGATGGCACTTTTCGTTATTCTTGAGGAGGGGGTATTCCCTAGCGGAATAACAAATGCCAATATGACCGATAAGGATACATTACCCAAAAGGGGCGCCAAGTGCCATAATAAAGCCATAGCAAGCGAGACTTGATACTATCGATCAAAGGAGTGTTGGATATGGCAAACGAGGCCAAACGAGTGATCATGTTGGGATTTGATGGAGCAGATCCACTGCTTTTGCAGCAATTATTGAAGGAGGGCAAACTGCCGCATATCGCGCAAGTCATCGAGCGGGGCACGACGACGGAGGATATGGGCATGACGGGCGTGGTGCCGACCGTGACGCCGCCTGGCTGGTGCACGCTGGCTACGGGGTCTCATCCGGGCACACACGGTATCACATGTTTTTGGAACCACACAGCAGGACAGCCGCTGGATCAGCTGGATTACGGATTTTTATCGCCCTGCAACAAGTCGGAGACGATCTGGGAGGCGTACGCTAAGGCAGGCAAGACGACGCTGGTGGTCAATTATCCGACGTCTTATCCGCCAAAGATCACGGATCATTTGATCATGGTGGACGGCAGTATGCTGACGCCGATGTTCAATGCAGTGGCTGGGCAGGAAATGTTTTATGAATGTGCGGTGGGGGATTTTGAGATCACGGCGCATTACAAGGAGCAGAATACGTCTGGCACCAACTGCGTGGTCGAGGGCGAGATCGAGACCAAGACCTTCGGCGTGGAGGCCAAGGAGGAGATCCGCGATTCGCTCCATGAGGCCAAGCTGCAACGGGAGCGGGAGATCGATGAGATCACTGCTAAGGCGCGGGCACGTCATGGCAAGGTGATCCGCTCGGAGGAGGAAAACAGTGTGGATCAGATCGGCGGCGGGGGCGCAGTCAATGAGACCCGCACGCCGCTCAGACCAGCACAGGGCTGGGGATTCGCAACAGAGGGCATGCTGGAGGCAGCTCTGCCGATGAATAACAATCTCAAGCGGCATTATATCTTGGTGGCGCCTGACGGCACAGTGGCGTTTTATTTCAGCAAGAAGGATCAGGAGCCGCAGGCCAGAGTCACGGCGGGGCAGTGGACGCCTTTTATCGAGGATCACTTTGATGTGGGCGGGCAGATGCTGCCGGTCGCGTACAAGCTGAAGGTATGCCAAGTGGCAGAGGATCGTCAGTCGTTGACGCTATTCATGACGTGTCAGATGAATCTGGCAGAGGATAAATATGTTTTCCCGCATGAGCTGCTGCCGGATCTCTACGCTGCCTGCGGTCCTGTGGCCAAGGTGTTCAATTACGGCGGTGCGGATCATAGCAAGCAGCGGGTAGTCATGGAGACCTGGAAGGATTCGCATTATTGGCAGGCCAAGGCTGTACGCTATCTCATGGAGCGTTACGGGGTGGATCTGGTGTATACGCATTTCCACATCATCGATGAACTGGAGCATCTGTGGATCGAAAAGACGGTGCCGGGCTGCTGTGCGGAATGGGAGCATTACCGTCAGCTGGTGCTGGAGACGTATGAGGTGATGGATGAGGTGGTCGCGCAATTTTTGCCGCTTTTGGAGGATGGGGAGACGGCGATCTTTATCACCTCTGACCATGCGCTGCTGCCCAAGACGCCGGAGTGTCCTTATCAGCCGATGGGCGACACGTTTGGCATGACTATCGACTGGATGGAGGCCAATGGGTATTTGCAGACCAAGCTGGTGGACGGCGTCAAGGCCATCGATTGGCCGCACACCAAGGCGACTTTCCAGCGGAGCAGCTATGTGTACATCAATCTAAAGGGCCGCGATCCGGAGGGCTGTGTGGCTCCTGAGGAGTATGAGGCTTTGGTGGATGAGATCATTTCCAAGCTGTATGCTTACCGTGATCCGGTGACGGGCAAGCGGGTAGTGGATGCGTGCCTGAAGCGGGACGGTATGGAGCAGATCGGTCTCTGGGGGCCAAACTGCGGGGATATTTTCTTCGTGCACAATCCAGAATTTGCCAGACATCACAGCAATACTTGGAGTGCGACGAGACATTATGATTATTCGACGAAGGCCATCTTTTTGGCGGCCGGTGCGGGGATCAAACAAGGCTATCGCTTGACGCGGCGGGTGCATATGGTGGACGTGGCACCGACGATCGCGGCATTGCAGAAGGCACCGCTGCCGACAGACTGTGAGGGCGGAGCGATATTCCAGATGTTTGCTGAATAGGTGATAAAGGTGCGGGAGGCCGCAGGGTGCGGCCTCTGGCCTGATCGATAGGGAGGAGATGAGGAAGATGTCTGTGGAGGTATCGGGGTTTCATAAGGTGTCTTATTACATCTGGTCAGCGGTGACGCTGGCGCTGATGTTTGGTTTTGGGTATCTGCCGCCGCTGGGATCGCTGTCGCATCTGGGCATGCAGGTGGTGGGCATATTCATAGGGCTTTTGGTAGGCTGGCTGTCAGTGGGATTTGTGTGGCCGAGCTTATTGGCGATAGTGGCCTTGGGACTGACGGATTATACGAGTTTTACAGGGGCCTTCAAGGCGGGTTTTGGCAATAATACGACCGTTATCATTCTGCTTATGTTTATTTTTGCGGCTTATCTCAATCAAGCCGGGGTCAGCGATTTTATTGCCAAATGGTTTTTGAGCCGCCGGTCGCTGGTGGGTCATCCGTGGCGGTTTACGTTTGCCATCTGGATCTCAGCGTATTTGATCTGTGTGGCGACGTACGTTTATCCAGCGATCCTTTTGATGTGGAACATCACCTATGATATCTGTCTGCGGTTGGGTTATAAAAAGGGCGACCGCTATCCGATGGTGGTCTGCATCGGTGTGGTGGTCTTTGCGGGGCTGGGTTATCAGGCGCTGCCGATCAAGGCGATCGCGCTGATGACTTATGGCGCGCTGGCTTCGGTATCCGGCGGGGCGTACAGCTTGGATTTCCTGGGATATACTATTTTTCTGCTGATCTTCACCGTGCTGTCAGCACTGATCTTTTTCGCAGTGGTGAAATATATCCTCAAGCCGGATCTGACGCTTTTGGAGCAGATCGATGAGCAGACTTTTGCAGAGTATCGCAGTCAGAAGCTCAAACCAGAGACCAAACGGGCGCTGTATGCACTGGGTGCGTTTATCGTACTGATGGTGCTCTCCTGCCTGATCCCGAAGACGTTTCCTATCCTGGGGCCGGCGCTGCGTTCCTTCACGGTGCTGGGCTGCATCACAGTGCTCTTGGCAGCGCTGCAGATCATCCATGTGGACGGGCAGCCGGTGATGGATTTCACTCGGGCGGCGCAGAGCCAGGATATCAGTTGGCCGACGGTCATCATGTTTGCCGGCACCATGCCTATCGCTGATGCCATGACCAGCAATGAGGTGGGGATCATGGCACTTTTGCAGGAGGTACTGACGCCGATCTTTTCGGTGATGTCGCCGCTGGTGTTTTCCATCGCCATCATCACGGTATCGATCATTGCCACGCAGTTTTTGCACAATGTGGTCATCTGCGTGATGATGGTGCCGATCATGTACGTCTTTGCGCCAGCGATCGGCGCGTCGCCTGCGGTCTTGGCGCTGATGATCTCAGTGGCCTGCTGCTGTGCCAGTGCTACGCCTGCGGCTTCTGCTCCGGCTGCTATGGAGTTTTTGAACACGGCTTGGATCAAGACCAAGACATTGTATTGGCTGAATACGCTCTTAGTCGCGGGCAATCTGCTGACTTTGATCGTATTGCTCCCGCTGGCCAAGTGGCTGGTGGGCTGAATATAAAAAAACTGCCGAGCGCTTGCTTGAATCGTTGAGCAAGCTGCTCGGCAGTTTTATTTGTGCGTGGTGGGGAAAATGGTCTCTATGAATTGCTGGATGTAGAAATCATCGACGCGGTCTCGGGGCGTGATGGCGACAGTGGTGATATTTTTGAGATCGTAGATGGCGAGCGGCACAAGCTCAGGATCGCGCTCCAAAAAGTAGTTGATGGAAAAGCCGGGGATCATGGCGCAGAAGGTCTCGTCAGCGAGGGCATTGAGCACCAGTTGCGGGCTGGAGGTGCTGAAATTGAATTCCAGCTCATAGGTTTTGACCGACAGCAGGGAAGAATAGATCAAGCGGGAGGAGTTGATCTCCTGGATGGAGATCTTTTTCTGCTTGGCCAAGGGAGAGCGGCTGTTGACCAAAAGATAGGGTGAGGATTCCACAAGGATGCGGTGTGATAAGTGAGCGGACTGCGCCACCTGCTCCAGCACGGCAGGGAAGATGGAGACCAGCGCCAGATCCAGCTGGCTGCTGACTAAAGCCTGGATGACCTGCTGGGCGTCCATTTCGGCAATATTGAGCTTCATATTGGGAAAGAGACGCATGAAGCGCAGGGCATGCTTGGGAAAAAGGATCTCCTTGACGTAGGGATCCAGATAGATATGCATCAGGCCCTCTTTTTGGTAGCGCTGGCGGTCGGTGTAGTCTTTGGCCTTGCGGTAGGCCTCATCGACCAAGGAGAGGATCTGGGCGGCAATGGGGTAAAATTCTTCGCCGAAAGGGGTCAGCTGGACGCCTTTGGTGGTGCGGATGAAGAGGGGCGTACCCAGCTCGTTTTCCAAAAGCTTGAGGGATTTGCTTAAGCTGGGCTGATTGATAAAAAGCGCTTCGGCGGCGCGGTTGATGCTTTTGTGCTGGGCGGTTTCGTAAAAATAACGGATCTGATCGAGCTGCATGGGATCGCCTGCCTTTGGGACGTTTAACTTGATTATAGCGTGGCCAGCGGGGATAGGCAATGGCTTTCCCGCGGGATTTTGCGCAAAAGGCTTTTCTGGCGGGGGATTTGTGCGTATAATGAGAGGCAGAAAAGTTGGAGGAGTGGGTGATATGAAGCAGGATAAGGGTATTACAATGATCACGCCGGAGGTGAGGGCGCGGGTGCAGGCTATTTTGGCAGAGGCTGGACGGGTGGTCATCGGCGCGGGCTGGGGACTGTCGTGCGCGGCAGGGCTGGATGCAGCGCTTAGTGAGGCATTCGCACCGCTTAAGGGAGCGGGGATGGCGACGTACGCTCAGGCAGAGGCAGCGCTGGAGACGAGTGATGAGCGGTACTGGGGCTATTGGTTCCGCCGCATCAAGGAGCTGCGTTTTACCATGGGGCGCAGTGCGGTCTATGATGACCTGTTGGCACTTGTGGCTGGGAAGGACTATGCGGTGATCACGTCCACTGTGGATGGGCTGTTTTACAAAAGTTCGTTTGAAGAGCAGCGCGTCTATCCGGTGCAGGGCGATCTGAGCCGTTTGCAGTGTGCCCAGGGCTGCACAGCGGAGACGTATTCTGTGCTGCCATACCTGCGCAAGGCGCTGTCCGCCATCGACGACGGGACGCTTGTGCTGCCTGAGGCATTGCGGCCGCGCTGTCCGCACTGCGGTGCGGCGCTGGCGCCCAATATCAGCAGCACGCCTCATTTCTGCCACGCGCCGTATCAGGAACAGGCGCGGCTGGTCAACCACTATCTGCGCGACACGGAGGCGGGGCCCTTGGTGCTCTTAGAAGTGGGCGTAGGCTACAGCGAGCCTAATCTGATCCGCTTCCCCTTTGAATTTTTGACCGAAAGCCGCCAGGATGTGACGCTCATCCGCATCAATGACCGCTATCCGCTCTGCGCGGAGGAAAACCGCACCAAGGCCATCTGCATCGGTCTGGACGCCGCCCAAGCCCTGCACGACCTGGCCGCGCGGTAAATAGAAAAAGCCCCCATCGGCAGTGATGAGGGCTTTTGATCATGGGCGCAATTTGTCGCAGACGATGGCGATCTGCTCAGGTGTAGGCGTCCAGGAGAAGTGGATCTCGACGATGCGGTCCGGCCAGCAGATGAGATAGGTGTCCAGCGAGGTGTCGCTCCAGTGCAACTGGTACGCTTCTTCGGCCTGCCAAGGCGCGGCGTCTATGGGAAAGTAGGAATCGCGAAAGACGGAAGCGCCGTGCACGATGTCTTGATGGGCGTCGAGCAGGGCCTGCTTAGCCAGCGGATACAAAGCGGGTATTTTGGGGGTAATGACAGTGTATTTGAGATCGGGGGCAAGACGTGATTCAGTAAGGAGCGCCCGCTGGCTGCAGGTGGTGCTGGCGAGCAGGATAGTTTCCTGTTGCTTTTGCTGCTTGGACCATTGGACGTTCACCGCCATGAGGTCTTCGATGGTTAGCGGCAGGGGATCGTCATAGATATCCCACGTCATATTGTCGTACGTATAGGTGCCTATGGGGGTGCTCTCGTTTGGCAGATGGATATAGCCGCTGATAACAGCCGCGATCGCTGCGGCATTCAAGAGAAGCATCAAAAGGACGACGCTGGCAATGGTGACCACTTGATTGACGCTGCGGGACACGCCTTTTTTCTTGAGGTGCTGCTTGATGCCATAAGCGGCCAGTGAGGTCAAACAAACGATTAGCAGCGCGATCACGATGACCGCTAGAGAAGCGTTGATGCTGGACAGGATCAGCAGCAAAAAGAAGAGGGACAGCAGGCTAAAGAGCATATTGACTTTTTTGCGGCTTTTGACGGGCAGGAATACGCCGTCTTCTGCTGCTTTTTGGGCTTTGCGGTACCAGGAGAAGCAAGCGGCGATCTCGATCAGGCTGATCACAAGCATTTCCAGCCAGAGAGGGACCAAATAAAGCTGAGTACCGCGCGAGAGAAAATCGATAGGGTCTTGGCGGAACAGGGCGAACTGGGACAGGCAGACGACAAGCACCAGAGCCAGGCTGATCAGCTGAGGAAAGAGGACGGCTTTTTTCATGGCGCAGTGGATGTTTTCCACCTGCGTGAGGGGATCGGTCTCTATAGAAACAATATCGGGCTGTGCGCTGTAAAAGATCTGCATACTGCCGAAACGTGCAGCAAGCTGCCAGCCGTCCATGGCGCAGAATTCTTCTTTTGTCAGCTGTTCATCGGTGGGGGCGGGATCAAAGTCGGAAGCATCGGGAAAATAGGTCACAGCAAAACGCAGCTTCTGCGGCGGGATCTTGCGGTAAGTCCAGAAGAAACGGCCGGTTTTTTGGAGCATCCAGCCTTGGGCGGCCATGTCTTCCAGTGTTTTTTGGATAGCGGGCTGATCGTAAAAAGAAAAATTGGCCAGGCATCGTTTGATCTCTTTCATGGCTGCGCCTCCTTGGGGAAGATGTGTTCATAATCGGCCATCTGACAGCGCAGCCGCTCATATTCTTTGGCGAGCATTTGCTGCCCTTTTTGGGTGAGGATATAGCTGCGGCGGCGGCCTTCGGCTTTGGTCTCGCGGATGATCTCCTGGGCGGCAAATTGCTCCAGCAGATCGTAGAGCGTGCCGGAACCGATGTTGACGCGGCCGTTGGTCATTTGCCGCACCATATCCAAAATGTCCATGCCGCGGCATTCCTGATGCAGGCAGAGCAGGATGTAAAACATTTGCTCGGTGAGGGTCTTGAATTTTTCTCTGGGCATGATGATGCCTCCGTTTCTCGAATATCGAGTTTTATAAGTTCATTATAACTCGATATTCGAGAAAAGAAAAGGGCAATATTTTCGGGCAGCATGAAAAAGCGCAGCATGATTCATCCATGCGGCGCTTGCTGTTCACGCTGGGCTGTCCAGTTCGTCTTCAAAATACCGTCTGCTGCTGTCTTGCAGGAGATAGAAATAAGCTTGTCGTTTAAAATGCCAGCCAATGGTGCGGATGCTGCTGACCCGTTCGGGATGGGTGCAGGGCGTGACCTGTTGGCCCAGGTGGAAGCGGGGAGGCGCAGCCAGGGGACGCACCTTATCCGGCGCCAGAAGGCGGCTCGTTGCGGGAGCGAGCAGGCGCAGGCCGTCAGCGGTTGGTTCGTATTGGACGACGGTCTGGAACAAGCCGTCAGTGATGAGATCAGCATCTAAGCAGACTCCCCACATGAGCTCGACCTCCTTTGGTTAATCCTCTTGGGCGATAGTTTGACCGATGGCCGTGAGCAGGCTGTGTTCGCCGGCAGCGTCTTGGGTGACCTCCCAGATCATCACACCGCCGAGAGTTTGCAGAGCGTAGCTGGTCTTTTGCGCTATGGTGGCGCAGCCGTTGTACCAGACGTCCATGCCGTTGTAGCTCATGTGGTCGTATTGCCATGCGTCGGGCACAGTGGAGAGGATGTCGCCGTAGGCGGCCCAGCTGGGTCGGGCGTAGAAGGGCACGCCCAGCACCACTTTGTCCGCAGGGAGTTTGCGGGTCTCGCGCCAGTAGGTGCCGCAGTTCACGGCAAACTCAAAGGACGAATGCCGCTGGCCGTCGCCGCCGTCATAGGCCATGACATTGATGTAGTCCACGGCGCTGAGCACCGCATCGCTGTGAGCGGCCGCATCGTAGTAAATATTGCCGTCAGCGGTTGCGCCGCTGAGCACGGCAGCGGAGAGCAGCTTGCCTTCGGCGTGCAGACGGTCGGCAAGATCCAGCATCAGCGCTTCGTACGCCTGCGCACTGCCGCCGTCGACGCGGGGATGCTCCCAATCCATGTCCACGCCGTCGAAGCCAAATTGGTCACACATGGCCAAGATAGCGTCAGCAAAAGCGGCGCGCTTTTCCGCAGTGGCTGTAGCAGCCACAAAAGTGGCTTCCAGCGGCGTGTCATTGTAGCTCCAGCCGCCCACAGCCAGCAGTACTTTGCAGCCAGCGGCGTGAGCGTCGCGGATGATCTGCTGCGCCTGCTGAACATTATCCAAAGGCCGCAGCCCGCCCTCTTGCGTGGGAATGGCAAAAGCGTAATTGACGTGGGTCAGCACATCATAGCGCAGCTTGCGCGTATCCTCTTTCCAAGCGGGATAATAGCCCACGACTTTGAAATCAGCTCGTTTGCCCACTGTGGGATCAATGGCTGGAATGGGCGACGGCGCAGGCAGCGTGCTGTCTGCTGCCACCAGCGTATCTTCCCAGACATCGGCTTGGCCCGGCGTTTCACCCTGTGTCCACCATTTGGCGCGGTAGATCTTGCCGCCAAAGACCACCTCCATGCCGCCCGTGTACACCGTTTCTTTGTTCCAGGCAGGCACAGCGGCGGAACTGCTGCCGGCACTGGCCTTCTGACTGTCCGCAGCCTCCTGCGGCACAGCACTGACCACCGTATCCTGCGGCGCAGCCTCCGCATCCAGCCGCTGATCCTGCCGCATGAGCCCGCCCATCAGCGCCAGACCACAGATCAGCCCCAGCAGAAAGACGATTACCGTTTTCTTACGCATATCATCACCTCATGAACGTTATTTTTCTCCATTATACGCTATTTCGGCAAAAAAGGCACAGCAACTTATGCAGCTGCTGTGCCTTTTGATACTTGACGGATAAAAGAATATGGATTATCATAAACTTAATAAAAGGAGAGTGCCTCGTGGTGTTGTCGCACCACGGTCAAACGGTTTACTCCCGTCGTTGATTGACTAAGCCGCCAACCAGGTCAAGGAAAGGCGGCTTAGTCTTTTTTTATACTAAAAAAGACTAATTGTGCTTGTTATTCGAAAATAACAAGGCGACAACGGCAACCAAGAGCTGCAGAGACATCAAAATGATGGTCAACAATTCAAAAGCTGTCATGTCATCACCCCCTTAAGGGAGTGAAACCGCCCAACCGTTTGCTTGGCAGAAGTGCCAAGTGAGGAACTCTCCTGCCTAATTTTAGCATATATTGTTTGAGTAAGCTATAGTGAAATAGAGCGTCCAACGACAGCAGCTTTGAGCGGGCAGAGGTATCACCCCTGGTGAAGGAGATCTGCATAAAAAACCAGGACCCATCGTAGCACACGGGTCCTGGTTCCTTTATGCTTATTTATTTTAGGGCTGGGCAATGTCGTCGAGCCAGCATTGGTCGTCGGTGACGGCTTGGGTAAAGATGCGGGCTTGGTCTTGAGGATATTTGGCCTGGTGGTATTTGAAGAGCATCTCATCTCCCAGGCGTCCGAGGATCTCGATCTTGCCGGTGACGTGGCTCATGCAGTAGCGGAAGCGTTTAGCGGGGCCATTGAGCAGTGCCTTGGCCTGATCGATGATCTCTGAGCCGCGCAGGAGCGGCACTTGGAATTGGGTCTGGACGCTGGTGACGGGGCGGCACTGGAATACATAGTAGGGAATGACGCCTGCCGAGGTGAGACGGCGCATGAGGGTGGCCAAGGTCTGGGGATCGTCGTTGACGCCTTGGAGCAGAACGGTCTGATTGCTGACGATGATGCCGCAGTCCAAGAGAGCGTCTAAGGCGCGCTGGGCTTCTGCGGTGACCTCGTTGGGATGGTTGAATTGGGTGATGACGTAGAGGCGTTTCTTTTCGTTGTAGGCTTTGAGCATGGCCAAAAGCTCGGGATCGTCATAGATGCGCTGAGGGAAGGTGACGGGCAGACGGCTGCCGAAGCGGATGAAATCGAGATGCTCCATGGTGGTGAGGTGCTGGAGGTAGTAATCGATGACGCGGTTGCTGTTGAGCAGACTGTCGCCGCCGGAAACCAGGACATTGTTGAGCTCAGTGTGCTCGCGGATATAGTCGGCCATTTGGTCGAACTGAGTCATGATCTCATTTTCGGAAAGGCCCACGAGGCGCTTGCGGAAGCAGTGGCGGCAGTACATGGCGCAGAGATTGGTGGAAAGCAGGAGGGAAGTTTGCGTATATTTGTGCTGCAAGCCGCCCATTTTAGTATTGCTTTGTTCGCCGGAGGTGTCAAAGCTGCCTTCGGTGGTGATCATTTCCATGCCGCTGGGCACAGCCATTTTGCGGATGGGATCGTCAGGGTCGTGGGGATCAATGAGGGAGAGGTAGTAGCGGGATATGCTCATGGGATAACGCTCGATGACGGCGCTGATACGCTGCTGTTCCTCTTCGTTCAGAGGCAGGTACTGTGCCAGCTCGGCGGCGGTGGTGATATTACGGGTAA
>OOAQ01002234.1_pt1 | contig 11859 bp, 11 predicted proteins | sample 1671051 | NCBI WGS metagenome assembly OOAQ01 (sample SAMN06348117, study PRJEB24527) | human gut metagenome | biome: human gut; feature: ankylosing spondylitis patient; material: feces | host: Homo sapiens | place: China | collected 2015-10
ACGGAGGTGCTGCACAAGCCAAACAGCGTTACCTGACACTCCTGGAGCAAAATCCAGAATTGTTGCAGCACGTACCGCTGAAGCACATCGCTTCTTATTTGTTTATTACACCTCAGTCGCTCAGTCGCATACGGGCGGAACTGAGCAAGAAGAAATAACGGTATGAATACTTAACGAACTCCAGTGATGGCATTAATCCAATATCTACCGTCCCGATATGCCGTCTGGATATTTATTTGATGCGTATACTTCCCTGCCTGATAAGTAACCTGGTAATTATCAGTCTCCAACGGAACAACCTTCAGACTGTGGAACCACATACTGTCGAAATCAAAATTCGTAATCAAAAGGTCATAGCCCTCAAAACCATCCTGTAAATTTTCTAATTCTACCTTCTTAAATTGTTCTAAAGCTGTGTGAGACAGATGAGACAAGCGCAAAGACTGCAACTTGGAATTCAAATCGCTGCACATGCTGCAATAAGTAGCCAAGTAAAGTTTATAAAAACTTTCGAGCAATGATTCTCCCGACGAACTATCTATTTTATATGAAACTGTATTTTCAAAACCGGTCAACCACTCATCGCCATATTGAGAATCATTTTCAATGGGAGTAATATATTTTATCTTACATTTTTCATTCACATACCCCACTTTTAATGGAATCTCCACCAGACTAGCACTATCTTTTTCATTCCAAAGATAGCTTACCATATACCAATCGTCTGCAATTTCTCTTACATTTAATGTCTTAATTGCATCTGAATTCATATCCTGCGCCCGTATAATCGGATCTCCTCCCGTAGCATTACGCATTCTTTGGAGTTTGGCAGCCATTTCTTCAGTTAAATACTTCCTGCACAGTGTTTCATTGGTTGAATCCACATTTAAAATATTCGCCATATAGCTCGTATAGAATATTTTAATTTCATCTATGCATGCACCGAAGCAGATAGCACTAAAACAAAACAACAAAACAGATATAAATATAAACCTTCTTTTCATGGTATAATATAATTAGACTGCATCGCCAGGTTGTACAATTGGAAACATTCTTGTTCGTAGTTCCTTCAAACTAATCTACACAAATATACAAAAATCCCAACAAAGCATGAAAACCATACTTTTTTATTTGCCATTTTAGCCAATATATACTAAGTATCAAAGCATAAAAAAATTCCGTATAACCCTTTCAGATTATACGGAATCTCTTCTATCTATTTGTTACAGATTATTTTACTTCCTCTAATGTGCTACCAATTGATAATCAGATATTTGCATAAGTCATGGTACAAATATGGTAATCTTATTTCATAAATATCCATAAGAATAAAAACTGGAACAAAAAACGATGTAAATGATTAAATATCAAATATTTAATCAGAGGAAGCTATTGTTATTATTTTGTTTTATTTATGTCAACACATTATTTTTACCCATAAATAAATGACCTCTTAACCAAACTATCTTTTTTGTGAAGATAAAACATGTTTCATAAACAACGATAAACAATTAACCTAGTTTGATTATGTGATAAATTCCTTTCATTTGTTTTCACTTGTTCTTCATTCTTTGCATTTGTTTGGTACTTATCTTTTTACAAGAAGACGATTATTAATTATGAGGGATAAAAATCTTTCGTTTTTTATTGGAAACTATTATCTCTTTGTGATAGCAATAAGAAACGATAAAGATGAGTGTTAATAAACGATATGTATTAATATCGAAACAGACGAATGGTTGGGATTAATCGTATTCAGCAATTATATAATCATGCTCAATATAAATTTGTGAAGTTCTGTTAGCAGGTAATTTAATAAAAGTATTGTGCGAAGAGCGTGGTATCAATAGACGGATACTTAGAGTTTTTTCAATCATATAATTGTGAGAAATCATTCACAAATTATCGGCACTATTTCGAATTTGTGCCGATAATTTGTTGTATTTACGACATAAAGTGCAGATATGATATGAGTAACGAAACAAAATCAGCCATACTGAATTTTGACAAAAAGCATCATGACTTTAATATAGATGATTTGTTTGAGAACCTTAGCAAGAGTATGAACATCAACAGTTCTTCCTTGCTTTGGCATTTGTTCAAACTGGTAAATAGTAACGTACTTATCAGAACTAGCCACGGAATGTATGCCAAAGTGAAGAAACCGATATTTTCGCCCAAACCAGCAGATGACATAATAGAGGTATCCAATCTGTTGCAGACCAACCTCCCATTTGCTAAATTCTGTATCTACCAAGGTGAAATCACTTCACTCCTACAACATGATCTTTCATCCAACCGCATAATTTATGTGGAAACAGAAAGGGATTCGGCCGAGACTATTTTTGATTTTCTGAAAGGCGAAGGCCGACCGGTTTTTCTGCGCCCCAGTAAAGATATTGTATATCGTTATGTGAATATGGACAGCAGAACTATCTTCGTGAAGAACCTTGTTTCAGAGGCTCCGTTGCAGGAAGTATCTGGCATCCCAATGCCCACATTGGAAAAACTTCTGGTAGATATTTTGAGAGATTCTGATTTCTTCTATCTACAAGGGAGGGAAAGCGAACGTATCATAGAGAATGCATTCAAAATGTATTCCGTCAACCGCAACCGCCTTTTCAGATATTCCAACAGAAGAAAAATCAAAGACGAATTATTGTCCATACTAACCAACTTGAATTTGATATAATAAAAAAGAATCTTCTACGAAAGAATAGATTGACCAGGTGTCCACAGAACTGCATTAAATACTCTCGTGTGCGCGCCTATATATTAACCAGTTTAATTTATTATCTATATATAAAGGAAATAAACCAAACTAAACTGCTTTTTTAAGTAACTTCAAATCTCCCTATACGCCAAAGGAATGAGTGTTTCTGATATAGAAGATGAGATGCGTGAAATTTATGAAATAGAGCTCTCTACATCGGCCATTTCCATCATTACAAATAAGGTAAATCAGGCAGCCCAGGAATGGTAGAACCGCCCTTTGGACCCTGTTTATTTCTTTGTCTGGATGGATGGTATTGTCTTCAAGGTACGGGATAACGGCAAGATCATAAACAAAACCGTTTATCTTTGTGTCGGACTGAAACAGAACGGCCTGAAGGAAGTCCTTGGTATGTGGGACGGCAAATCGGAAAGTTCTTCTTTCTGGATGGGCGTTCTGACCGATTTAAAGGCCAGTGGAGTGCAGGATATCCTAATTACCTGTACCGACAATCTGAATGAATTTACGGATACCATCCGCACCGTATTTCCTCAGTCATCCACCCAAATCTGTGTGGTGCATAAAATTAGAAACTCTTGTAAATCTGTCGTTTATAAGGACAAGAAAGAGTTTACGGCGGATATGAAGAATATCTATAATGCACCCAATAAAGAGGTTGCTGCCACGGAACTTGACAATCTGGAAAAGAAATGGGGAGGAAAGTATCATACACCATACTTTCATGGAGGAACAACTAGGATGATCTGATCGTTTTCTTTCAGTTCCCGTTGGAAATCAGGAAAATAAGCTATACTTCAAATCTCATTGAAAATCTGAACGGGAAAATCAGAAAGTACACGAAATCAAAACTTTCATTCCATTCGGATGATGCTGTCAAAAAGACCGTTTATCTTTCACTTATGTAAATTGAGAAGAAATGGACACAGCCTATTCATAACTGGGGGTTGATTATGAATCAATTTATGCTTATTTTTGAAAACAGAATCCAGATATAAGAACAAACTTACAGCTGAATCCTGTTTCCATTTACACAAAATTTTGGACAGTGTCGTTTTGATACACCCTCTTAATATCATTAATACTAACAGCCCTTATTATCCAAAAGTATCTTCGTCCTTTTCTCTTTTTGTTTTCTTGATTCCAGCCTGAACTTCGGGAAGAAGTTCCTGATTTGTAGCTCGACTGGCTCGTCTCGCTCTATCATCTGCCCAGCCTCTCAAACCACGAATTTTCTCAGACATAGTTTTAGCCAAAGGGATAATTTGTGAACATGCAGTTTCAGGATAGCGAACATTTACAACCGGATTTATAGGGTTCCAACTGCAAGGCATACAGCACACGCAGATAGATGCCGATGACCACGGTAGGCGTCCCCTTTTCAATGCGGCTTACTGTCAGAGGCGAACATGTTGCCCGCTCAGCCACCTGAACAATGCTCAAATTCCGACGCAAACGAGCCAGTTTGATTTGCTCTCCCACAATTTGCATCTTCTGTTCCAATTTTCGGGGTAACTTGATCCCCATCGTATTCTTCGCCATACTCTAAACTATATCAACCTATCACATAATAAAGTAAACATAGCTATTTTGGTTTATTACATGATAACTTGATAAAGAAAAACAATCAGCTTTTCAGTGGCCAATCACACATTTTCGAGGATACTTTTGCCTTAAAACTACACTTTTTAGAGGATAAATCCTTGTAAACCCAGAAAAATCCATCAAATATCCAACAAATATCACTATCTTTGCTCACAACAAAGTCAGCAAAAGGACTTCATAGAAAGGAAACAAAACAGGGACTTTGGATACATCGAAAGCACGAAATTGTACCGAATAGCATCGGTTCAAGACCAAGAAAAACTTGAACCACTATTCCACCACAAATTCAGCGCCGAAACCGGGTCAAGGACCACACGGACACAGAACTTGAGCCACCGGCCTGCAAATCGCTGATACTCAACAGCCATCTAAAACTGCATCGAAAATTCTGCCAACGAGGATTTAGAAAGATGTAATTCTAGCAAAGAATTCAACTATATTGAGAAATTATCGGAATATTTTTTAAACTCTCCAATGAATATTGAAAATATTTCCGTATTTTTGAGATCATAATAAAAATACTTTCAATTTTTAGAAGCAAATATATGAAACAACAGTTTTGCCAGAGTTGCGGTATGCCTCTCACTGATACAAATGAAGGAACAAACTCTGATGGAAGTTTGAACAATGAATACTGTTCTTATTGTTATCAGAAAGGACAATTCACACAAGATTTTACCCTGAACCAGATGATAGAATTTTGTACCCAATTTACGGATCAGATAAATAAGGAGACAGGATGGAATCTTACTCCGGAACAGGCTAAAGAAAATATGAGACAATTCTTCCCTACTCTTAAACGATGGAAAGAAAAAGATGAAAGAACACTTACAGAAAACGCAACCGGCTTGCTTGCACAATGTAAGGAGATTACGATTGTCTCAATTGACGCAGAAGGATTTCCACGTCCGGTTCCAATGTCCAAAATCAGTTCAAAAGGATGTAATGAGGTATGGTTAGCAACCGCTGCTAATTCAGTAAAGATTACAAACTTCAAATTGAACAACAAAGCCGGACTTTGTTATTCAAACTATGGTGACAGTGTTGGCTTGAGAGGAATCATTGAGATTATAACTGATGACAACATACGAAAAGAAATGTGGCAAGACTGGCTCATCAATCATTTCCCGTATGGCCCTACAGATCCTAATTTTGTGCTTTTACATTTCATAGGAAAAGAAGCTACATTTTGGATTAATGGAGAATTCTCACACGAAAAATTGTAACATAAATTCATATTATGAAGAATAGGCATAGCATTCTTTATGTCTTGCATTCATTATGGAAAGAATAAGATATTTAGGACAACAACCTCTTACTGAAAGGACAAAATTGCAAGATACAAATTAAAACAGCAGACAATGGAAATTCATAATTTACTGGATGTCAAATCAAGAAGCGAGTGTCGCCTAACGGTTTTTACAATAGACAAGGATATATTGCAAAAACCACAATCTGACCCGGTAGTGTGAAACAACTTTTGCCAATTTCCTGATTTATATAAGCGAATCAGAATTGATGCTATCCAAATCAAGAAGAATCAGCCCGAACTTTTTGAAAGTCGCCTGAACAAATTCATAGAAAATACCCGAAAAGGACTCCTTTACGGAGAATGGAATGACAACGGAAGATTATAAAATTACAGAAAAGCATTAATCTATTTCTATATTTTGTTACCTTTGCATCTAAGATATTAAAAACAAAGATTGTTCAACCATATGAAATGGCAATTGTGCATATAGCTACGCATAATAAATAGCATTCTCAATTCAAGCTATTGTTAATATACAGGCTTATAATACAGGTTATGTAAGCGATTTTATTATGTAAAACCATTGTATGTAAGTGCCTATATATCAATATTGTAATTTATAATAGCTGTTATTTTCTTTACATAATTGTTACATAGGATAAAATCATTAAAGAGAAAACATTTTAAATCATCCACAACATAAAGGTATTGAATATATTAATTCAATGGTGCAAAGTCGAAAGATTTTATCTGACTTGTTTATCATAAACATTTATTGTACATTTGCACAGCATATTCCAAATAGCAGACACAGATCCTATCTTTATTTATAAGGTTAAATAAATGAAAGGAGGTGTTTGATATGCGGATAATGTGCAATTGCATTTACAAACCAGTATCTGTGTCCGATTATTATCGGTTTCGCTATGGGAAGTGGGAATACGTTTCACCGTATTGTCGTCGTCGTCCGAGACGATAAATGCACATCTTCGGCAGCGAGATGTAAAAGAGCTGCCATTTATACTCATTTCCTCATAATAAAGGCTCTCATATCTTCAATTGACTGGCGAATTTCAGTTTCTGTATAAGGCTCATTATGACAATTCTCTGGATGATGAATCTGATGGCGAATTTTTTCTGTTAAAGTTTTTTGCTCTGTCTTAGTTGTACCATTTGGTAACTCCCTAATATAGTCGACTGTTGTTTTGCCATTTTTATATTCTTCAATCCATTTTATTCCATCTGTTTTGTTCGAATAAAGATAACTATATAGCTCATCATGATACTCTTCTGTCACTTCTCCAAAAGACGTGAAATTTATTTCATTTAAAGACGGATATGGCAACTGAGATGGTTCAATAGCCTGAACTACTCTTTCCTCTCTGTCTTCTTCTTTTTCTTTTACCAATCGAATGTTATCAAACTTTAGTTGTTTTACAACATAAGAACTATGGGTTGTCAATACAACTTGTACATTCTCATTGTTGGCTAAATCTATTAAAGCTTTCATCAGAATCTTTTGGTGTGCAACATGCTGAGAAGTTTCAGGTTCTTCAATAGCGTATATTAGACCATCTGATTCTGTATTACTTTGCATTCTTTCGGCTTCAGCTCTAAAAAAGTTCAAAAGTATTAAACGTTTTACACCGCTACCACGCTTATTGATAGGAATGTCATTATCTCCTGCAATAGATACATTTTTGAATAAATCAGACCATTTTAAATCAGTGAAAGACGGTATATTAGGGCTAAGACTATTTGCTAGCTCTGGATTCATTTCTCGTATTTTATCTAACGTATGATTTGAGACTTCTTGTAGTTTAGTTGTAACATGTTCTGCTATTTGCTGACACATTTGGGCTACATTTTCCTCTTTTAGTATCGATTTTACAGCCTCTTTTAAAGGATCCTGTATTTCTTTATCATGGTCATTATTACTACGATCAGCTTGAAAGAGTGAATATACAGGAAGAAACTTCTTCAAACTTTCCCAAATCGTCTTTCCGTCTTCTTTCGTTACATCAATTTCCTTTTCTTCTAAATTGAGATTATCTGCAAAATGGTTCCATATTGCTGTGCGTATTACAGCCTTTCTAGTCTGATCTTCACATTCTATGTTCTCTCGATTTAATATTGTTTTAAGATCAGTAATTTTCTTGCTTAACAAATCGCAACAAACTGCATTGGTCGGATGTTTAGCTCGAATATAAACTTTTTCCCTTCCAGCTTTTGGATACCTTTTCACTATTTTTAGAGTATTAGATTCTGTTAAAAGATATTCAGCTGCAAGTGTAGTTCTATTGCTATCATCTATAACTAAACTATCTGGTAATTTGAAAAATTCTACAGCAATTATTATTTCATCGTCACCTTCACTAGAAGCACGTTTATTTATATCTTCCTTATCTAGGGAAATACATCCCTTTCCTTCATTAAAGAAAATGTCTAAGGCTTCCAGAATTGTAGATTTTCCAATATCGTTACGACCAACAAAAGTTGTTAGATTGGAGAAAAGAACTGTAGTCTCACTTCTATAGCCACGAAAGTTTTTAAGTGTTACTGATTTTATTAACATATCGATATTTTATATAAACTTGTCACATAGTGTCGCTCGCTTAATAATTTGTAGCCTACTAATATAAAAATATGAGTGGGGAAATATTTTGCTGCAAACTTAACCGAAAGCAAAATTACTGATTTTTATTTTTCAAAACGCTCTTTTCCGAATAAATTATAGCCTTATTCCACGAAAATAACAACTGTGCCTGAACCAGAAGATTTCAATAGCAGTTTGGATTTGCATAGAATAATTCCAATATATCGTAAAAAAGAAAGATTATATAAATCTACATAAGATGGTTATGCAAACAAACGCGCATAGAAGATGTTGCTAGATAACTGATTATTACGTAATTGTAAATAAGAATGTTTGCATTGTATTCAAATGAGTGAAGAGTGGTTCTTCTATTTACTACTCTTCACTCTACTTGTTATTTTATTTATATTTTACTTGCAGAGCTTTTAAGAATTCCATTAAATCTCCATCTTTTTGCCATGCAGTTTTACTTTCCTGAATAATACCAGGAGCCAGTTTTTCCAATGCCTGTTCTTTTAATTTTTCACTTGCCCTAGCATATATTTCCGTTGTTGTTGTAGAAGCATGTCCAAGAAAGTCACGAATATAGACGAGATTTATACCCGCTTCCAACATATGCATGGCTTTGGAGTGCCGGAAAGTGTGACAGGATATATTACTTGGTATCAATTCCAAATATTGTTTCCTCGCATTTTTAGCATGTCTTTTCACAATATCTAATACGGCCATTCTCGTCAACCTTTCTCCTTTTGGATTAGGAAATAACGGATGGCATCTATATTGTGAAGCAAAAAGATTGTTCTCTTCCATATACAACCTTAAATTTTTCACTTGATTAGTAGAAAGAGGAACTACTCTAATTTTATTGCCTTTCCCATGTAATTTTACAGTAGTAGTTTCTCCTAATCTTATATTTTCTGGGGTTAGGTTTATAATCTCTTGAACTCTTGCACCGCTATCATACAATAGCCCCATAAGAATAAAGTCTCTACGCCCTTTACGAGTTGATAAATCCGGTTGTTCAAGTAATGCCTGTACTCCTTCCGTAGTCAGATAAGACATTTCCTTAAAAGGTGTTCTTTTCTGTTTGATACTCAATATAGCTTGCCAATAAGCCATGCCCTTAACTTCCCGATATTGAAGATATTTGAAAAAAGACCGTAGAGCACTTAAACGATTATTTCTTGTTGATATTGAGCATTTTCTCGTTTCTTCCAGCCAATGCAAAAATCCTAAAACTCTTTCTTTTGTAATTTCTTTGAGGAATAGTTTTTCCGGTGCTATTAATTCAATCTTATACATGTATTGTATAAAAAGCATGAATGTTGCACTATACTGTTTTACCGTTTGATAGGAACAGCCACATTCCATTGTGAGGTAACGGTTTAAATAATCTGTGAGATATTTTCCAAAATCTGTCATACACTAAAATTTTAATACATAATTAATCTGTCATTTCATCCATGTTTGGAAAAATATGATTGTGAGTCATATCTACTTGTCTTACAATTTCAGGAAACATGGTCTCCACTATTCTGACATATTTATTTGTAGCGGCAATGGATTGATGTCCCATATACGTCATTAGTATCAGCATCACATTATGTATATCTTTCCCTGATTCACATAATTGCACAAATGAATTTACACAGAATGTATGTCGAAGGTCATGCAGACGAGGTCCTTTTCGATTTTCATTTCGTACGATGGCGGCACGTTCTAAAATATGATTGAAAATGTTTGAAATAGTTTTTGATGAAATTGAAGTATCATTACATTTTACAAAAAAATAGTTCTCTGGATTAATACTAAGCCCAAATTTCTGTTTTTTAGTTACATAATCACGGCATATTAGTGCTAAGGAAGGAGAAAGAGGGACATATCTGTCTTTCCCATTCTTACATTCTCTAAGTAATAAGCATTCATTTTTGAAATCAATATCACAGTGTTTCAATTTTATAGCCTCACCTATACGGATTCCTGTACCGTACAGCAGACGGATTAGGCATGGTATGGAAAATCGAGCTGAATTGATTACGTGGTGATAAGCATTTATTCTGTCGCACTCCTTGAAGATTCTTTCCATTTCGTCAGGTGTGTAAATGTAGGGGACAAAATTTGATTGATGTTTGGGTAATATTGGAATATATGAATCATATCCTATTGTTTGCAGGAAAGAAGAGAATCCTCGAAGAATGATAATCCTATAATAGCGGTTATCTTCAGATTCTCCAGGGAATTTACAGCACCAAGCATCTGCCAAATCTTTGGAAATCCCAAGGACCTTCTCGTTTCTATCATTGGCAAACTTGTCAAAGCGCTTTAACAAACATTCCATTACAGTCGTTTTGCAACCTATATTATTCTTGTATTCTATATATTGGGTAATTAACCCAGAGAATACACTATATAATTTACCAGTTCTCTTTCTCATATATTTCTAAGTAAAATATTTCAGGAATTTGAGGTACTTCAAGTGCGCATTGTCTTAGATGCTTCAAATCAACTTTTACATAACTCATGGTGGTTAATAAATTGGAATGTCCGAGAATTTCAGAAATAACGCTTGGGGATTCACCATTCTCAAACAAATTAATAGCAAGACTATGACGTAAAGAATGAGGACCATGTTTACGTGTTGATATATCTATCCTGGCAGCCAACATCCACTCTGAGACAATCCTGCTCAATGCCTGGGGGGAAATCCTTTGATATGGAGCCATATGTTCCAAAAAAACATGCGGACTGTCAATATCAGGTCTTCCGAACTTGATATAATCAATAATAGCACTTCCTATTTCCTCTGATAATGGAAATGAAACAGGCTTCCCCGTCTTTGCCTGCACAAGGGACAAACGATTGAACTCCCATTCAAAATTGGCATATGTAATTCCTACTATATCCGAAGCGCGGAGTCCATAACGTGCTGCAAGTAGAAGCATTGCATAGTCGCGTTTTCCTTTAGGACAAGATCTGTCTATTGCGTCCAGCATTTTTTTTATTTCCTCCCTGCTATAATATGATGGTAATTGAGGATTTTTGGGACGATGAAGGCATAAAATCCTATCCCAGCGGGAAAAATTGCAATCTGCTAATAAATTACGCTCACAAGAGTATCTGACAAAGGCTCTTACAGAAGAGACGACGTGATGCCAAGGACGTTTCTTTCGCTTCAATTCACGTAAAAATAACAAGCAATCGGGAATACCAAACTCTTTAACCAGTTTGTTGTTTTCTTTTAGAAAATCATACAAGTCTCTCAAATACAAGTGATGTTTGCTCACTGTTAGAGGGCTTTTAATTCTCCTTTCATGACAAATAAATTCATTGAATTGTATGCCTAAATCTCCTTTGAATTCAAACATGGGACTTCGCGGAGTTGGTTTTCCAATGATAATTCCTGTATGCAGAACTTCATTCATTATTTTTATATGTCTAACCATGTTCTTCTCAAAATCAGACAGTTGGGCGTATGCCATACCTTTGTGACGAGTTTTCAAAAAATCTTCTCCTACACGAGCAGAATAGATTTCAATTTTATTTTCCAGCATATAACATTCCAGTTTATTATAACTACTCTTAAATGCACAAATAGTTAAAGGTGCATAATGCCTTTCACGCAGTTGCTGGACAACTTGTTTCCTTAAATCATAAAAATTACTTTCTTCCATAAAA
>OOAQ01002244.1_pt1 | contig 11824 bp, 10 predicted proteins | sample 1671051 | NCBI WGS metagenome assembly OOAQ01 (sample SAMN06348117, study PRJEB24527) | human gut metagenome | biome: human gut; feature: ankylosing spondylitis patient; material: feces | host: Homo sapiens | place: China | collected 2015-10
GGCCGCATCCAGATCTCCTGCCCCCGCTGCGGCACCCAGTTCATCAAGAAGAGCTAACGTATGTTTGGATATGTCATCCCGAATCAGGCCGCGCTGGACGACGAGGCCAAGGCCCGCTACCGCACGGCCTACTGCGGCCTCTGCCGCCGCATCGGTGCGCTCCACGGCCTGCGGGGCCGTCTGACGCTGAGTTACGATCTGACGTTTCTGGATCTGCTGCTTTCCAGCCTCTACGAGGGTGAGAGCGAGTGCGTCACCGGCAGCGGCCACTGCCCCATCCACCCCATCCGGAAGATAAATTGGCGGCACAGCGGCCCCACCGACTACTGCGCCGATATGAGCGTGGCGCTCCACTACTACAACGCCGCCGATAAATGGAACGACGACCACAGCCTGCTGGGCCTCGGCTTCGAAAAGCTGCTGGACTCCCCTGCTCAGACCGTCGCACAGCGCTGGCCCCGACAGTGCAATGCCATCCGCACCTGCCTCGACCGGCTGGCTCAGCTGGAAGCCGAGGGCAGCGAAGACCTTGACGCTGTGTCGGGTTGCTTCGGCGAACTGATGGCCGAGCTGTTCGACTACAAGCAGGACCACTGGTCGCCGGAGCTGCGGAGCATCGGCTTCCATCTGGGCAAATTCATCTACCTGCTGGACGCCTACGATGACCTGGCACGGGACGAAAAAAAGGGCGCATACAATCCGCTGCGCACCCTCAGCCGTCAGCCCGGCTACGAGGAAGAGATGCGGGAAATTTTTGAGCTGCTGTTGGCCCGGTGCGCCAGAAGCTTCGAGCGTCTGCCCTGCGTAGAGGACTCGGACCTTCTGCGGAACATCCTGTATTCCGGCGTGTGGCTCAAATACAACTGCAAACAGGCCAAAGAGGCCCAGAAAAAGTAACCAATTCCGCCCAAAAGGCGGATTTTGTCTTGATTTTGCAGGCACTGTCCTGTAGACTGTAATATTGTATGGAACGAAAAGGCCGCGCATGGCCTGAGAGACGTGAGGAAGTAGACCCATGAGAGATCCCTATGAGGTGCTGGGCATCCAGCGCGGCGCAACCGACGACGAGATAAAGAAAGCCTACCGTGCCAAGTGCAAGCGCTGGCACCCCGACCTGAACCCCAATGACCCCACCGCCGAAGAGCACTTCAAAGAGGTGCAGGCAGCTTACGACGCCATCACCAAGGGCGACACCGGTCCCCAGATGGGCGGACAGCCCGGCGGCGGTTACGGCTACGGCCAGCAGGGTTATTATCAGGGCGGCTACCAGCAGGGATACGATCAGGGCTACAGCCAGAACGGCTGGCAGCAGGGCGATTTCGGCTTCGGGTTCGACCCGTTTGGTTTCGGATTTGGTTTTGGCGGCTACCAGCAGCAGAGCGGGGCCAGCTACTCCGGCTCTGACAGCCCCGAGATGCAGGCGGCCCGCAACTTTGTGGCCAATGGCCGCTACACGGAGGCCCGCCGGGTGCTGGACAGCATGAACAGCCGCTCAGCGCGGTGGTACTACCTCTCCTCGCTGGCCAATCAGGGCCTCGGCAACAGCATCGACGCGCTGCAGGACGCCCGCCGCGCCGTTCAGCTGGACCCCAATAACACCGAATACCAGATGCACCTGCGCCGGATGCAGAATCCCGGCCAGACCTACCGCACCCAAACCACCTACGCCCAGCCCGGCGGGCTGATGCGCTGGTGCTGGAGCATGATCTTGCTCAATCTGCTCTGCAACTGCTGCTGTGGCGGCGGCTGGGGCTGGCGGTTCCGGATGTAAATAAAAAGAGAGGGAATGCTGCATTGGCAGTGTTCCCTCTCTTTTTATCGTTCAGTCAGTCTTGCGATGCCGATACCGTTTTTCACTTCGACTGCAACAGTGGTATCTCTAGGGGCATCTTCATAATCGAGCATCATCCGGCAGCCCTCCTGAAGCTGGAATTCACGCACCACAGGGACAGTCTTATCCGTAAGGTCACTTTTGAAAAACAAAAATCCGTTCTCATCTGTGACCATCTCATATCCCCATTTGCTTTCTTCTTCCAGCTCATTCGGATATTCTATGTATGCCCACACTTTGGTCTGTGGCATTGGGTGCTCGTCTTCTGCCCAGACCTGTACACGGAACTCCTCGGACATCGGCTTCTCATTCGTCTCATTCACCACAACGTAGAAATTTTCTCTTCCATCCAGGACTCCCTCTTCCGTGACTTCGAATGCGTACCCCGGGACATACGGCTCGTATCCATCTGCCTCCACCGTATAATAATAGAGGCCGGGCTGTAATTCTTCAAATGTTATCGTATCCGAAAGGTCTCCGACCTTTATCTGTACCACTTTCTGTTTTTCTGCATCTAGAAGCGATACGACGACTTTATGCTCCTCAACATCATGGTACGTGTACCGTTCCTTATAACTGCTGCCATCCGGATATTTTGCAGTCGAGAAATACGAAAAGGGATTCGCCGTTATCTGTATCTTATTTTCAGCGCAGAGTTCAGGATTTTCCAAGTCGCCTCCAAAGTCCAGTTTTTCCGCTTTTGTTCTGGGTTTTCGGCCCTTGTCCCACGTCACATAGAGAATGATGTCGACCTCTTCCCCCATCCGATGATAAATAAGGCTTCCCGGTGCATAGTTAATACCGTACACCTTGAATCCCCCATTACTTTCCTCTGCGTCCTCCTGTTCTCTTTGGTTCGCCGCCTCGTCATACATGACGTCCGCTATACTGCCTGGCGCGGTGATTTCACTTTCCACCTTCTCATAACTGTCGTAGAAATTGATGTTTGGCACCTCATAATAGTGCAGTTTGCAGTATTCTCCATAACAGAAGAAAATGATTGCAACTGCCAAAAGCAGTTCTCCGGCAAGCCGCTTCAGAGACGCTCCTCCCTTCTGTTCTTCATCCTTCTTGACGTTCTCCGAGCGCTTATCGTCCTGAAGGAGCTGGACGATTGCCACAGCCGCTGCAATTCCCATAATTGCCGATGTTGTAGAGTTGTAGATCATAAGCATTCCTTTTGCAAACACCGGATCCATGAAATACCGCAGGAAATCCATTACTATTCCCAGCATTTTTATTCCCCCTTTTTATTTTTTTCGTCCGTGACTCTATAATAAACATTTTCCCGACACATTTCAAGGGTTTTTTGTAGTTTTTACCATAATCTTTTCGTGGATATTTTTCTTATATATACATCATGCACAATTTTATTTGAAATAAACTAGTATACATAACAGATTGCGTGTGTTTTTTCCAAAATTTGTTTTCGTGTGTACACGCAAAAAAGAGTGCCACCGCACGATTCCTCGTGCAGCGGCACTCTCATTTCATTTTACTTTTTTCAGAACAGCACCCTTTAGCTGATGATGATGGTCCGTGTGATCTTCTCGCAGGAATAGTTGCCGGAGACTGTTGCCGTCTGGGTGTAGATACCCGGCTGCGTCGGGAACTCCGTGGACTTGCTGCTGAACAGGCCCTTCTTTTTATAAGTACAGGTGACCTTGGCATTATCGACCACCATGCCGTCCGACTCCAGCAGAGCGCCGACATTGTGTGCCTCAGCCTCGGCCAGCGTCATCCCGGCGGGCAGGTCTTCGGCCCAGTAGAGGCGGACGCCCTCGGTCTTGGGCTTTATCTTGAACATGGCCACACCGGCGGTGTTCAAATCGCCGGATTCCAGCGCCACGGCACCCGCGACATAGCTGCCCGAATCCACGGGCTGTTCATCCAGATAGATACGGCTGAACGCACCCTCGGGAAGGTAGCGGCGGATGAGCTCGAGAGAGAGCTTCAGGCCCATGGACATATCTTTCAGGGTGGGGATATAGAATTTCAGGGTATCCATCACCTTGACGACCTCATCGGCCACGCCCAGCAGCACGCTGACATCGTTGCCGTCGATGAGCTGTTTGACATAGGCGTAGACATTGAACTCTTCTACCTGATCAGGGGTCTTGGACATCTTGCGGGGCAGGGGTATCATCTTGAGCAGGGTGCGGAGCTTATCGGAGAGCACGAGGGTGACGTAGCCCTTGGCTTCGCCCTTGACGCCCAGCACCACGCCGATATACTGCGCGTCCGCCGGGCGGGTGACCACCGACAGCTCGAACGGGGAGCCATAGACCAGCTTTCCGGCAGCCTGCAGACGGATGGAGACGACTTCATTCGTCTCTTCCATCCGGGTCTGAGAGGCGCGGGGCAATTCGGTCTCTGCCGAGGCGGCCAGCACCGGGGTCACCATGCTCAGCATGAGGGCTGCTGTGAGAAGCAGCGAAAGCATTCTTTTGGCCTTCATATGGACAAACCTCCTGTATTCATCATCTTCAGCCGGGCGGGCCGCGCAGGCTGACACTCCGGCTAATATGATTTTACCGCAAATCCCTGCTGTGGTCAATGACGGGATTCAAGTGTATCCGCTCACGAAAAGACCGCCGCCCCGGCAGGGCAGCGGCCTCAGAAAATTTTATCGCAGCATCACAGGATGCGCACCCGGACGACGGCGGGGATGGCCGAGAGCTTCGCGGCCAGTGCATCATTCACGGCACCGGTGGCGTCCAGCATGGTGTAGGCCATGTTCTTCTTGCTCTTGTTCACCATGTTCTCGATGTTCAGGCCCGCCTCCGTGGTCAGGGCGGTGATCTGGCTGATCATGCCCGGCTCGTTCTTGTGGATGATGCAGATGCGCTTGCCGCCGGCGCGGGGTTGATGCACCTCGGGCATGTTCACCGAATGGGTGATGTTGCCGTTCTTGAGGTAGTCGTTGAGCTCCTGGGCGGCCATGACCGCGCAGTTGTCCTCGGCCTCCGGGGTAGAAGCGCCCAGATGAGGCGTGCAGATGACGCCCGGACGACCCAGCAGAGCTTCCGTGGGGAAGTCGGTCATGTAGCCGGACACTTTGCCGGTGTCAAGGGCTTCCAGCAGGGCGTCGGTGTTCACCAGCTCACCGCGGGCGTAGTTCAGCAGCTTGACACCGTCCTTGCAGAGGGCCAGCGTCTGGGCATTAATGGTGTCCTTGGTGGTGGGCAGATACGGTACATGGATGGTGATGTAGTCGCAGAGGGGCAGCATATCATTCAGGTTGACGCAGTGGTGAACCTGACTGCTCAGGTTCCACGCAGCATCAATGGAGATATAGGGGTCATAGCCGTACACCTCCATCCCCAGCTCGATGGCGCAGTTGGCAACGCGGGAACCGATGGCACCCAGGCCGATGACGCCGAGGGTCTTGCCCTTGATCTCGTTGCCCACGAACTGCTTTTTGCCCTTCTCCACGCTCTTTGCCATGGCGGGGTCGCCGGCAAGACCCTGAGTCCACTGGGCGGCAGCAGCCACATTGCGGCTGCCCGCGATGAGCATACCGATGACCAGTTCCGCCACAGCGTTGGCGTTGGCACCGGGCGTGTTGAACACCACGATGCCCTGCTCACTGCACCGGTCAAGAGGAATATTGTTGACACCGGCACCGGCGCGGGCAATGGCCAGCAGGTTGTCATTGAAGGTGGTGTTCAGCAGGTCGGCGCTGCGGACAAGGATGCCATCAGGGGCGTCGGCGTCCACCGAGACGTCGAACAGGTTTTTGTTCAGCTTTGCCAGACCTACCGGGCTGATGGCGTTCAGGGTTTTGATGGTGAACATACTTTCCTATCTCCTATACACAAAAACTCATGCATTTTCTTTGCGGAACTTCTCCATGAAGTCTACCAGCTTGTCGATGCCCTCGGCTGGCATTGCGTTGTAGATGGAGGCGCGCATACCGCCCACGAGGCGGTGGCCCTTCAGGTTGACGAAACCGGCGTCTGCGGCCTCGGCGCAGAACTTCTTGTCGAGGTCAGGGTCAGGGCTGGTGAAGGTGACGTTCATGGTGCTGCGGTAGCGGTGCTCCACAGGGTTATTGAAGAAGTCCTGACCATCGAGGTAGTCGTACAGGACCTTGGCCTTGGCTTCGTTGATCTTCTGCATATTGGCAAGGCCGCCGATGTCGTTTTCCAGATACTTGAGCACCAGACCGGTCATGTAGATGCACCAGCACGGCGGGGTGTTGTACATGCTGTCCTTGTTCAGCAGGGTGGTGTAGTTCATCATGGTGGGCACGTTGTCGGCGGCATGGCCCAGCAGGTCGTCCCGGACGATGGCAATGGCCATGCCGGCGGGGGCCACATTCTTCTGCACACCGAAGTAGATGCAGCCGTACTTGGTCACATCCACGGGCTTTGAGAGGATCATGGAGCTCATGTCCGCCACCAGCGGTACGCCCTCCACCTGGGGCACCTCAACGTACTGGGTGCCGAAGATGGTGTTGTTCTGGCAGATGTGGATATAGCTGGCATCCTTATTGTAAGGGATGGTGTTCACATCCGGGATGTAGGTGAAGTTCTTGTCCTTGCTGGAGGCCACGATGTTGGCCTCGCCGAACTTGGCGGCTTCCTTGGCGGCCAGGTTGGAGAAGTTGCCGGTGACGATGTAGTCCGCCTTGCCGGTGGTCATGAAGTTCAGCGGCACCATGGCAAACTGCTGAGTGGCACCGCCCTGGAAGAAGCCCACCTTGTAGTTGTCGGGGATGTTCATCACGCGGCGCAGGGTGGCCTCAGTGTCCTTGATGATGGCGTCGAACCACTTGCTGCGGTGGCTCATCTCCATCACGCTCTGGCCGCTGTCGCCGTATTCCAGCAGCTCTGCCTGTGCCTGCCGGAGGACCTTCTCGGGCAGCATGCTGGGGCCTGCGCTGAAGTTGTATACTCGTGCCATAATGAACTCTCCCTTTCCTGTATCACGAAGCATCGACTGTTTTGCGATGCCTTCTGGATCATTTCCGTAGCCGTAGTATACCGGTTTTGCGGGCACGAAAACAAGAGCATCTTTGCACAAAGATACTGCCGGAAAAGCCCCTGTGCAGGCACAAAGCACACAAATGTACGCCGAGCAAAGACAAAAACAGAGACAACTGTAAAAACAGGCTGAAATAGCCTGATTTCATCGGGATTTCTGCCTCTTGCCTTTTCCGACAAAACCCGGTATAATGGAACAACAGAGACAAACGTAAAAGAAAAATGCGAAAGGAGGGGCTGCGCAGATGTACGGACTCCCGGACCGGCTGCGGCCGCTGTCGGCGGCCGAGGAGCAGGTCATGCTGGCGGTATGGGCCTGCCGGGAACCCGCCACCCGGCGGGATATTGACGAAAAACTCCGCGGTAAGGGCTGGGCCCCGGCCACGGTGCTCAATTTTCTGTACCGGCTGGAAGAAAAAGGCTGGGTGAAGAGCGGCAAGCAGGGCAACCACAACATTTATGCGGCCACGGTCACCCAGCGTGCCTACGGTGTGTGGAGCATGCGCCAGCGGCTGGACACCCTCTTTGGCGGGGACCTTGCCGCAGCCGTGCGGGCGCTGGTCAGCGAGAGCGGCTGCGGGCAAAGCGAACTGGAACAGGCCATGAAGGTGCTGGAGGAAAAGCACCTGGAAGCGGAAGAATACGATCTGTATGACCCCTACGGGTAAAAGGAGAGAGAAACATGGATTGCAAGCTGAGAGCCAAGAACTGCGGCGGCTGCCCGCTGCTGGGGCTGGACTATGCCGAGCAGCTGAAGCAGAAGGAAGCCACCGTGAAAAAGCTGCTGGGCAAGTACGGCCCGGTGAACGCCATCCGCGGCATGGAAAACCCTTACCACTACCGCAACAAGGTGATTTCCACCTTCACCACCGGCTGGGGTGGAAAACTCACCTCCGGCATCTACGCAGCGAACAGTCACAAGGTGCTGCCGGTGGAACGCTGCCTGCTGCAGGACGAAGTGCTGGACAAGACCATGGAGGCCGTGCGTGCGGCGGCCATTGCCTGCCGCTATCAGCCCTATAACGAAGACAAGGGCACCGGGCTTGTGCGCCACTGCCTGCTGCGCCGGGGCGTGGCCACCGGGCAGGTGATGGTAGTACTGGTGACGGCCCAGCCGGTGCTGCCCGGAGCCAAGAACTTCGTGCGGGCCCTGCTGGCAGAAGCCGAGAAGCGGGGCGTGACCGTGACCACCGTGGTGCAGAACGTGAACCCCCGCAAGACCAGCGTCGTGCTGGGTGATGCGGAAAAGGTGCTGTATGGCAAGGGTTATATTCTGGATACCCTCTGCGGCAAGACCTATGCCCTCAGCCCCCGCAGCTTTTACCAGATCAACCACAGCCAGACCGAGGTGCTGTACGGTCTGGCTGTGGAAGCGGCGCATCTCACCGGGAAAGAAGTGGTGCTGGACGCCTACTGTGGCATCGGTACCATCGGCCTGACGGCTGCCGACCACGCAAAACAGATCGTGGGTGTGGAGCTGAACCGCGACGCCGTGCAGGACGCCATCGGCAACGCAAAGCACAACGGCGTGAAGAATGCCCGCTTCTTTGCCGCCGACGCCACCCGCTGGATCAGCGAAGCCGCCGCTGCCGGGGAGCGTGCGGATGTGATCTTCATGGACCCGCCGCGGGAGGGCTCCACCCCGCAGTTCATCGAGAGCGTGGCCCGCATGGCCCCGAAGCGGGTGGTCTACGTCAGCTGCAACCCGGAAACGCTGGCCCGTGACCTCGCCCTGCTGACGAAAAAGGGTTACCGCGTGGAGAGCAGCACCCCGGTGGATATGTTCCCGCAGACGGAGCACATTGAGACGGTTGTCTTGCTTTCCAAGGGTGAGGTCGACTCAAAAAAGATTCGGGTTGAGTTCTCTTTGGAAGATATGGATATGTCCGAATTTCAAGATGGGGCAACCTACACCCAGATTAAGGACTATGTGCTGGAGCATAGCGGGTTAAAGGTATCCAACCTGTATATCTCACAAATTAAGCGAAAATGTGGGATTGGGGTTGGTAAGAACTATAATTTGCCGAAGTCCGAGGATTCCAGACAGCCGCAGTGCCCACCGGAAAAAGAGAAAGCAATCCGAGAAGCATTCAAATATTTTGGGATAATCTAACATCCCGCAGAATGGAGGTTTCTTATGGATAGATTGGTTTCTTGTGAGTTCAACATGGATACTGCCTGTGTAGAGCTGAAATTCTTTGATGGCAGCATCATTGCTATTGACACCATCGCCGTGGAAAAGGAGGTTGCCGACAATATGTATCAGCGGTCAGAACTGGATTATCTGATTTACAATGACCCGGTTGGATATGCTGATTTGATACTGAACGGCGATCCCGAAACCTATTTGAAAATTGTCACAGAGTATAAATCTTTGGATAGCTGATAATTTAAAGTGGCAAGGAGCTTGGTTTCTTCTTGCCGCTGAACCTTTTTACAAGAATCTCTAAGAATAAAGCAAATACCCATATAATCGTGCGAAAGGAGTGTGTGCGATGAAATTATCCTACAACAAGGTGTTCGATAGATATACAATGTCTTTTTCAGATAAACTGGCTGAATCTTCGTATTCTCTGTACAGAACACTGAGATTGCAGTTGGCAAAGATATTCCCACTTTCAGAACATGAGAAATATCGGTTTGATGATGATCTATTTTCAAAAGAAGAAGCTGCAGATATGCCGCAAGGTTTTGATTACATAGAAAAGAAGGATGTCGATAGTTTTGTAAAGTTAGACTACATAGATTTGTACGATTATCTTCCAAAAGAAGACCTGCCAAAGTTTATTAAGGAACTGAAAAAATGTGTTCGCCGAAATAAGATAGCCCCTTTTGGTGCATTTCGTTCCCGTGAGGATATTGATAAGATCGACAATTTTGGTCGGTATTATGATGGTCAGGCTTTTACACATATTTTATCAGTTCAGTTTCGTAAAAACGAAAAGCTCCAACAATCTTGTTCTGATCTTTCCGTATCTCTTCGTAATCTGTCAGCCACTTTTCTTTTAGTACAGTATCGTGTATATATTACAAAAGAATTTAATACTAAGATCGCAGAAGTATGTAAGAAAAAGTATTCTGGATATACAATGGTTTATAGACAATTCAATACACCTTGGTATGCTGTAAAAAAATTTGGTAGATCATCTCATACTGGTAATAATGTTCGTCAAGAAAAAATCTATAAGATGATTTCTCAACTGAAGTGGCAAATATTGATGGAAATTCGCAAGACATATTCCGTTCGCTTTTGGGACGACGGAATATTTACACCGACATTTGAAACATATTCAACCAATATCCGTCCCAGTAATGAGCGTCGCAATTTAGAGTTTTGGGATAGTATCTCGTTTGACAGAGTTGCCGACTATGCACCAACGTATAACGCCTGCGTATGCTGGGATTATAAGCATGGAGAAAATGAGGGGATACGTTTATCTGCTTTCTGCGGCGGAAATTACTCCAGAGACGATCATTTGCCGGAGATAGCCCACCATGATATCTCGGATATATATGGGGTTTATTTAACTGCGGCTACATTGGAATATGTTGCAGATAGAGACATTGCGATCTGCAATAAAAAAATCAGCAAAGTGATTAGAAAAACTAAAACATCCTCTGTTCTAAAAGTCAGAGTTGCAGTTGAACGAAAGCTATATTATTGTTATCGCTTTATTTCAGAATTCTCAGGTAAGTCTATAGATCACGATGACGTCAAAGCCTTTAGACATCAGTTTTATAAAAAAGGTTCTGTATCGTCAAGGAGTCTTGAAGGTATATCTAAAAGAATCAAAGAAACAAAAGTGCAAATTGATAATATCCTAAAGCTATTGAATGATGCGGCTGAATACAGAAGCAGTGAATCAAACATAAAACTGCAGTGGATCATGATGATCGTAACTATTCTGTCTTTGTTCGTTGCATTGTACAGTATTAAAAATGGTGATGTTATAATTGAGATCAAAAATTTAATTGAGTGGATAAAAACACATAGCGGGTTAAAGGTATCTAACCTGTAGATCTCACAAATTAAGCGAAAATGTGGGGGGTGGTAAGAACTATAATTTGCCGAAGTCCGAGGATTCCAGACAGCCACAGTGCCCACTGGAAAAAGAGAAAGCAATCCGAGAAGCATTCAAATATTTTGGGATGATCTAACATCCCGCAGAATGGAGGAATATAAACCCTTAGATTAAATTTCAGCCCTCTGCCTTTTCATTGGCAGAGGGCCGTTTTTTGCTTAACAGTTATTGAGCATCCCTTAATTGCTCTACAACACTGCATTTCGCTGCGTTGTCATACATCATGCAAGGAATCAGCCACCCCAGCAGAAGAAATACCGGAATTGTCAGCAGGACAGGCAGAATGGTGAATCGATACTCAAAGAACCAGAACATACTGCCCAGCATTTTTCCTGCAAGAGGTCCCACCGCCAGCGACAGAATAAAAGCCACCGCTACGGAGGACATTGCGTAAAACAATCCCTCATAGATCAGCATGGTTTTGAGCTGCCGGTTCGTCATTCCTACAGCCTGAAGCACAGCAAATTCACGGCGGCGGGAAAGAATACCGGTCATCATGGCGTTGAAGAAATTTAAGAGTCCCACCAGCCCAATGATAGCACAGAGGATACCACCGATCAGAAGGAACATCTGCCGGAACTGAGCAAACTCAGAGCGAACCGTGGCTTTGCTTTCATACATCAAGGGCGAAAACTCACCGGCCGTGAGCTTTGACAGATATTGCTCTGCTTCGGCCTCGTCAGCTTCGTCCGCTGTGTCGAACAGGTAGAACATCGGAACGACTGCACCACCGCTGTCCCTCTGTGCGGTATCCACAGGCAAAACTGCGTTATATCCAATACCACCATAACGATAACCCATGGAGTTCGGAAGTTCTACCAAGGCGCAGACCGTGTACTCTACATCTCTGGCCCCATACAATTTTGCCTGAAGGTACTCCTCCGGTGTGTCTTCGTTGCACAGTTCCCCTGTGCGGCTGTCGA
>OOAQ01002246.1_pt1 | contig 11823 bp, 9 predicted proteins | sample 1671051 | NCBI WGS metagenome assembly OOAQ01 (sample SAMN06348117, study PRJEB24527) | human gut metagenome | biome: human gut; feature: ankylosing spondylitis patient; material: feces | host: Homo sapiens | place: China | collected 2015-10
TATATAATATGATTGTCCTAATTAAAAAATTAAGAATATATTTATCTGATTTGAGTATATTTTAATGAAAATGAAAAAGCAATGTTTAATGATAAAAAACAGAAAAATAGTCATATTGCACAAAAATGTATATACAAAATTTGTCATAACTATAAAAAAATAAAAAACAGTTGCATTAAAATAGATGTCGTGCTATAGTGAACTTACGAAAACGATTAAGTAATAACAACAAGCACAGGTAAAGGGGTAAGATACGATGGTTTCTATGAGAGATATTGCAGAAAAATGCAGCGTGTCAGTTGCGACAGTAAGCAAGGCACTTAATAATCATAGTGACATCAGTGAAGAGACCAGAAAGAAGATACGTCAGACTGCAAGTGATATGGGTTATTATCCTAACTCAGCAGCCAGAGCATTGAAAACTAACCGTTCATATAACATTGGCGTGTTAATGAACGATAAATCACACAGTGGTCTGACACATGAATATTTTTCAGCGGTGCTGGAGGGTGTTAAGGTCGAATCCGAAAGTCGTGGATATGATATTACATTTATCAATACCCATAACAGAAAGATGACATACTATGAACATTGCAAATATCGCAATCTTGACGGTGTTGTTATTGCCTGCGCGGATTTTGAAGAACCTGAAGTACAGGAAGTTGTCAATGGTGCTATTCCCTCAGTGACTATTGATTACATATTTAACAACTGTACTTCCGTCAGCTCAGATAATGTAAAGGGGATGAGAGAACTTGTACAGTATGTATATAAGATGGGACATCGTAAGATTGCTTATATACATGGTGAGAGTAATTCAGAAGTAACAAAAGAAAGACTTGCATCATTTTATATGACACTTGAAGAACTGGATGTAGATGTTCCGGATGAATATGTTAAGTCATCTGAATATTTGAATGCGGTTAAAGCAGAGAAGCTTACAAATGAACTTCTTAATATGACGGATGCACCAACATGTATTTTTTATCCTGATGATTTATCTTATTCGGGAGGGTTTAATGCTATAAAAAGCAGAGGCATAAAAGTGCCGGATGATATTTCAATGGTAGGTTATGACGGCATTAAGCTTTCACAGATATTGAATCCAAAGCTTACGACAGTAGAACAGCAATCAAGAAAGATAGGAATGCTTGCTGCGAGAGAGCTTATAGCATGTATTGAGAATCCCAAGACTGCATTGGTTAAAAGAGTTGTCGTTGATGGCAGATTACTGGAAGGAGAGACAGTAAAAGACATCAGACAAAAGTAAACAGATGTGATGCAACAGGCAAAGAAACAAAGGGTTATGTATTGGTTAAGTTTTAGAGGAGGTTTGATTATGATGAAAAGAAAATTAACAAGTCTGTTTCTTGCAACAGCAATGGTAATGACAACGCTTGCCGGATGCGGTAATTCCGGTGGAAAGACAGCTGCAAAGGTAGATACAAGTGAAGCAGCACAGGGAAAAGTTCTTAATATTTATTGCTGGAATCAGGAATTTCAGGAAAGATTTGAATACTTTAAAAAATCAGGAAAATTACCTTCAGATGTAAAGGTTAATTTCGTTGTTACACCAAATGAGAATAATGCTTATCAGAATGCACTTGATGCAGCACTGTTAAAGCAGAAAGATGCACCGGCAGATGAAAAGGTTGATATTTTCCTTGTAGAAGCCGATTACGCATTAAAATATGTAGACAGTGATTATACACTTGATGTTGTAAATGATATTGGTCTTACAAAAGATGACCTTGCTGACCAGTATCAGTATACAAAGGATATCGTAACTGATTCAAAGGGTGTCCAGAAAGGTACAACATGGCAGGCAACACCTGGACTTTTCGCTTACAGACGTTCTATTGCAAAGGATGTATTAGGAACTGATAATCCGGATAAGGTTCAGGAAGCACTTTCATCATGGGATAAGTTTAATTCTGTTGCTGAAAAGGCAGCTGCCAAAGGTTATAAGATGCTTTCAGGTTATGATGATGCATACAGGGTATTTTCTAACAACGTATCAGCACCTTGGGTTGATTCAAATAACAAGATTGTAATTGATGACAATATTATGAAGTGGGTTGACCAGACAAAGCTTTTCACAGAGAAAGGATATAATAACAAGTCATCTCTCTGGGATAATGTATGGGCAGCAGACCAGGGACCTAAAGGTAAGGTATTTGGTTTCTTCTATTCAACATGGGGCATTAACTTCACACTTCTTGGTAACTCACTTGCAACTCCTGTAAAGGAAGGCGGTAAGGAAGAAGTTGGTAATGGTATCTATGGTGATTATGCAGTATGCCAGGGACCACAGAGTTATTACTGGGGTGGTACATGGATCTGTGCAGCATCAGGAACAGATAATCCAAACCTCATTAAAGAGATTATGAAGACACTTACATGTGATAAGAGTACAGAAGTTCAGATAACAAAAGATACACAGGATTACACAAACACAATTTCAGGTATGAATGAACTTGCTTCAAGTGATTTCAAGTCAGCATTCCTTGGCGGACAGAATCATATTAAACTGTTTGCACAGGCTGCACCTAAGATTAACATGAAGAATATTTCAGCTTATGACCAGGGTCTTAACGAAGAATTCCAGAAAGCTATGAAGGATTACTTCGATGGAAATGTAACTAAGGATAAAGCACTTGATAACTTCTACAAAGCAGCTATTGAGAAATATCCAAACTTGTCACACTAATAAATATATGTAATTAAGTGATGGAAGCACGTCGGGGAATCAATAATTGGTATTTAATCTGAATCGGTTTCAAGGCGTGCTTTCCTGTCGCTGGAAATGGAGGGCGGCATGAAAAGAAAAAAATCAAAATGTGTGAGTTATGCAAAGTGGGGATATATTTTTTTGATACCATTCTTTTTGGTATATATTATTTTTCAGTTAATTCCGTTGCTTTCCACTTTCTATAACAGTTTTTTTGAAAATTACAGAGTTGGTCTTATGCAGGTAGGACCTACATTTGTTGGATTTAAAAATTATAAAGAAATATTATTTAACAGCGAACTTCCAATGTATTTAAAGAATACATTTATTATATGGATGATGGGATTTATTCCACAGATGTTTTTCTCATTATTACTTGCATCATGGTTTACAGATTTAAGATTAAGATTAAAATGTTCAGGTTTTTTCAAGACAGTTATATATATGCCGAACCTGATTATGGCATCTGCATTTTCAATGTTATTTTATACAATATTCTCAGATGTAGGTCCTATTAATAATCTTCTTAATTCAATGGGACTTCCTACATACAGGTTTCTGGCGGAGGTAGCCGGAGCCAGAGGACTTATCGCACTTATGAATTTCCTCATGTGGTTCGGTAATACAACAATTGTCCTGATGGCAGGTATTATGGGAATCGATACAGGAATTATGGAAGCGGCAAGAATTGATGGAGCGAGTTCATTCCAGATATTCAGAAAGATTACACTTCCAATTATAAAACCTATCATGGCTTATACACTTGTAACTTCACTTATCGGTGGTATCCAGATGTTTGATGTTCCTCAGATTCTTACTAATGGTAATGGTAATCCGGACAGAACAAGCATGACTGCCATCATGTATCTGAATAAGCATTTGTATAGTAAGAATTATGGTATGGCTGGTGCTCTTTCAGTTATATTATTTATAATAACAGCAGTGCTTAGTATTATCGTATTCAAATATGTAACAAAAGATATGGTGGATATGGGTGCAAAAGCATCGAAGAAAGCAAAAAAGTGAAGGGAGGCGTAGATTATGAGTACAGAAACAAATAAGAAAAAAGCGGATAAAAGCGATAAAATTGCATTATATATACAAAGAACTTTGTGCTATATTGTATTAATTCTGTTATCAATTTTATGCCTGTTTTCATTTTATGTATTGCTTATAAATACTACAAGATCTCATCCGGATATACAGAAAGGTTTTTCACTTATTCCGGGAAAATCATTTCTGGTTAACCTGAAAAATCTTCTGACAGATAAGCAGCTTCCGGTATTAAGCGGCATGGCAAACAGCCTTCTTGTAGCCAGTGGAACAGCAATTCTTTCAGTATATTTTTCGGCACTTACAGCGTATGCAATACATGCTTATAATTTCAGATTTAAGAAACTGGCATTTACATTTATTATGATTATAATGATGGTGCCTACACAGGTATCAGCACTTGGATTTATCAAGCAGATGGGTGATATGCATCTGATGAATTCATTCATACCGCTTGTTGTTCCTTCAATAGCTTCACCGGTAGTGTTTTTCTTTATTAAGCAGTATATGGACAGTGTACTTCCGATTGAACTTGTTGAAGCTGCAAGAATTGATGGTGCACATGAATTCAGAATATTTAATCAGATAGTGCTTCCACTTATGAAGCCGGCAATTGCAGTACAGGCGATATTCACTTTCGTTGCTTCATGGAATAACTATTTTATTCCTTCGCTTCTTCTTAATAAGGATAGCAAAAAAACACTTCCAATACTTATTGCACAGCTTAGAAGTGCTGACTTTTTGAAGTTTGATATGGGTAAGGTTTATATGATGCTTGGATTTGCAATTCTTCCGGTTATTATAGTTTATCTGTGTCTTTCAAAATTTATTGTAAGAGGTGTTACGCTTGGTGGTGTAAAGGGTTGATTTTAAACTGCTTTTCATAGGCAAAGGCCTCCTTTATAAAACCCCGGTAAAAGTCGCAAAGAGTCTTTTGCCGGGGTTATTTATATAAAAAAATGACCGATAAAATATATATGTGCATTTGATAAAAAATATACAACATAAAGCGGAAAGGAGAGAAATATGAGAGTTACTACACAGATGTTAAATGAGACAGCAAGAAAAGCGAGACTTCCAATTAATAATTCAACATTGCTTGATTATATTAATAATGATAGTTCAGCAGATTCGATGCTTAACAGCATAAATGGCAGCACATCAGCAGCGACACAGATGCTGAAAGCAAAAGTTTCCAAAACAGGATATGAAAATACTGATAAATCATCAGAGGATTTGCAGAATGCTATTGATAAGCTTGCAGGTGAAAAGAGTACAGTATTTAAAGATGCAAGAGAAAGCAAAGATACTTCAAAGGTTACAGCAGCAGCACAGGAACTTATAGATAAATATAATTCGCTTGTTGAAGTTATGTCAAAAACGTCCTCAAGCCTTGACGAATTCTATAAGAAAGCATTAAAGGGACTTCCAGAGAGTATTAAGGAATCACTTGAAAAAGTCGGAATAACTTATAACAGTGACGGAACTCTTGAGGTTGATTCTGATAAGCTTAAAAAGGCAGACGTTGATTCACTTGAAAAAATATTTGGAAGTGATTCTGAATTTATGAAAAAGCTTTCGTTTGTTACAGACAGGATTGAGAGTAATGCTGAAGCTAATTTACAGAGTGTGAGCAGTACATATAGTTCTACAGCAGATATTATGTCTTCATTCAACAGCTCAAAATATGATTTTCTTGGTTGATAATTATTGAATTTACGAAACTTGTAAAGAGTATATATTCTTCATAGGTAGAAACTAAAAAAAGCACCGCTTCCGGATTTCCCGGAAGCGGTGCTTTTAAAGTAATCTAAAGCATATGACATATCGGCATAATGCCTATATATTCATTGTTTATTATAACTGTGGACCTGCTGAAACAAGTGCCTTACCAGCTTCATTTCCTTCGTATTTAGCGAAGTTCTTAATGAATCTGCCAGCTAAGTCTTTAGCTTTAACTTCCCATTCAGAAGCATCAGCATATGTGTCACGAGGATCAAGAATCTCTGTTGCAACACCTGTAAGTTCTGTAGGTACTTCAAAGTTGAAGTAAGGAATCTTCTTTGTAGGAGCCTTGAGGATATCTCCGTTAAGGATTGCGTCGATGATACCACGAGTATCCTTGATTGAGATTCTCTTGCCTGTGCCGTTCCAACCTGTGTTAACGAGGTAAGCCTTAGCACCGCTCATCTTCATCTTCTTAACAAGTTCTTCAGCATACTTTGTTGGGTGAAGCTCAAGGAAAGCCTGACCGAAGCAAGCTGAGAATGTAGGAGTAGGTTCTGTAATACCACGCTCTGTACCAGCAAGCTTAGCAGTGAAACCTGAAAGGAAGTAGTACTGTGTCTGCTCTGGTGTAAGAACAGATACTGGAGGAAGTACGCCGAAAGCATCTGCTGAAAGGAAGATTACGTTCTTTGCAGCTGGTGCTGAAGAAATAGGACGTACAATATTCTTAATGTGGTTAATTGGATAAGATACACGAGTGTTTTCTGTAACGCTCTTATCAGCAAAATCAATCTTACCATTAGCATCAAGTGTTACATTCTCAAGAAGAGCGTTACGCTTGATTGCATTGTAGATATCAGGTTCAGAATCCTTATCAAGATTGATAACCTTAGCATAGCATCCACCTTCAAAGTTGAATACACCGTTATCATCCCAGCCGTGTTCATCATCACCGATGAGGAGACGCTTAGGATCTGTAGAAAGTGTTGTTTTACCTGTACCTGAAAGACCGAAGAAGATAGCTGTGTTCTTGCCATCTAAATCTGTGTTAGCTGAGCAGTGCATTGAAGCGATACCCTTTAATGGGAGATAGTAGTTCATCATAGAGAACATACCCTTCTTCATCTCACCGCCGTACCATGTATTGATAATAACCTGTTCGCGGCTTGTAATATTGAATGCAACGCAAGTCTCTGAGTTAAGACCTAATTCTGCATAATTTTCAACTTTTGCCTTAGAAGCGTTGTATACAACGAAATCTGGCTCAAAGTTCTTGAGTTCTTCTTCTGTTGGCTTGATGAACATATTTGTTACGAAATGTGCCTGCCAAGCAACTTCAACGATGAAACGAACTGCCATTCTTGTGTCTTTGTTAGCACCACAGAATGCATCAACAACGAAAAGTCTCTTGTTGCAAAGCTCTTTCTTAGCGATGTCCTTAACCTTAGCCCATACATCTTCTGGCATTGGGTGGTTATCGTTCTTGTACTCATCGCTTGTCCACCATACAGTGTCCTTTGAGTTTTCGTCAACTACGATATACTTATCTTTAGGAGAACGTCCTGTGTAGATACCTGTCATAACATCAACAGCACCAAGTTCGCTTTCCTTACCAACTTCATAACCTTCGTTCTTAGAAGATGTCTCTTCCTCGAATAATAATTCATAAGAAGGGTTATGAACTATCTCAGTTGTACCTGTGATACCATACTTGCTTAAATCGATTTCTGCCATCTTACATTTAACCTCGTTTCTTTACTTATTGTGCGATAACCGTCTTTAAAGGCGGTTTTATCTTCTTATATTATACATAATCGACCTGTAAAATCAACACAATTTGTGTAATTTTTGACGAAAATGATAAAAATTTAACAACATTTTTATATTTTATATATCTTGATAAACATCGCAGTAATTACCCTGTTAAGCTATTGTAAAATAGAGGATGAAATATTAAAATAAATAAAATAGGTTTTATTACATGATTTTGAGACGCAGCTGCATGCATTTATGGTAACGCAGCTTATTGATATTAAGAAAATTGATGATTAATCAGTTTTGCTAGAAAATAAATATGTGAAAGGAATGTCAGGTATGAAAAACAGAAAATTTTTTGATGAGATTACAGACAGAACAGGTACCCATTCAATAAAGTGGGACAGGGTTAAAGAAGGTGGTCTTGCCATGTGGATTGCGGATATGGATTTTCGTACACCGCAGGCGGTAACTGATTCGATAATCAAAAGAGCAGAAAATGGGATTTTTGGATATACTGACATACCGGACGAGTGGTATTGTGCATATCAGAAATGGTGGAAAGACAGATATAATTTTTCTATTAATAAGGAATGGCTTATATTTACAACCGGTGTAATCCCGGCTATATCAAGCATTATCCGCAAAATGACTACACCGGCAGAAAATGTTGTTGTTATGACACCTGTTTATAATATGTTTTTTGATTCGATATTGGATAATGGAAGAAATGTGCTTGAAAGCAGGCTCGTATATAATGATGGAAAATACAGCATAGATTTTGCGGATTTGGAAGAAAAGCTCGCAAATCCTCAGACATCTATGATGATATTATGTAATCCGCATAATCCTACAGGAAATATATGGAATAGAGATATTTTAGATAAAATAGGAAAACTTTGCAAAAAATATCATGTGCTCGTTGTGTCTGATGAGATTCATTGTGATATAACAAAACCAGGTATCAGCTATATCCCGTTTGCATCTGTATCAGATGTGTGCAGAGATAATTGTATTACATGTGTTGCACCGACAAAGACATTTAATATTGCCGGAATCCAGACAGCGGCAGTTATCGTGGCTGATGAAAATATCAGACATCGTGTTATCACAGGACTTGAGACAGACAATTTGGCAGAGACTAATGTTTTTGCGGCTGATGCGGCGGCTGCGGCATATAGTGAAGGTGGAGAGTGGCTTGACGACCTTAGAGAATATCTGTGGGAAAACAGGCAGTTTGCAGAAAAATTTATAAAAGAAAGAATTCCGCAGATAAAGCCCGTGGAGTCAGACGCCACATATCTTATGTGGCTTGATTGCACAGATATTGCAAGTGATTCTGATGAATTAAAAGACTTTATATGTGAACGCAGTGGGCTGTATGTAAGCAGCGGCTCTGCTTACAGAAGCAACGGTGGATTTTTAAGATTTAATATTGCATGCCCACAAAAAATGCTTGAAGATGGACTTAAACGCCTTGAAAAATCTGTTAAGGAATGGAAATGTTCATGAAAAACATACATGGCGGAGATATTTATAAATATGAAAATGTGACAGATTTTTCAGCTAATATTAATCCTATGGGAATTCCGGAAAGCGTGCGTGAAGCGGTTGTTAATTCGCTTGAAATGTGTGAAAATTATCCGCAGATGTTTTGCGATGATTTAAGAGAAAAGATTGGCAGAAGATATGGCGTTGACAGTAGCTTCATTATATGCGGAAACGGAGCTTCTGATGTGCTGTACAGATATGTATTTGCCATAAAACCGAAAAATGCGGTTGTTGCAGCTCCATGTTTTGCAGAATATGAAGCCGCACTTGAATGTGTCGGGGCAAAAGTTGAATATTATCAGATAAATCACAACACATTTGAAATAGAAGATGATTTTATGAAAATGTTTGAGTATAAACCTGATATGATTTTTTTATGTAATCCTAATAATCCTACGGGGATACTTATAAATGACCATTTGCTTGAAAGAATTATAAAGGAATGTGACAGGAACGGAGTGCGTATTTTTCTGGATGAATGTTTTCTTGATTTTACAGGGCAGGAAGATAAACTTTCATACGTTAAAAGTATATTAAGATACAGAGGTTTGTTTGTTCTGAAGGCATTTACCAAAATGTATGCAATACCGGGCATCAGGCTTGGATATGGCATTACATATGATAAAGAGCTTATTGGCAAAATGTATGATGCCGGGCAGCCGTGGAATGTTTCTGTTTTGGCACAAAATGCGGGAATAGCTGCTCTTGATGAGGATAAATTTGCTGCAGACACAGTAAGTTTAATAAGTAAAGAGAGAGAATTTATCTGCACTAATTTTCACAGAATGAATATTAATTACTGGGAGAGTGATGCAAATTATATATTTTTTATGCACAAAAAAGGTCTGAAAGAAGAACTTTTAAACAGAGGAATCCTTATAAGAGACTGCTGTAATTATAAGAATCTCACGGACGGTTATTACAGAATTGCCATAAAATCACATAAAGATAATGTAAAATTGATAGACGCTTTAGCTGATATTGATATTAATTAGGAGAACTTATGCCGGCTGGTGCTCTGTCACCTAAAGAGGTTTTTGTTATTTTGAAAAAATATCTTTCATTCAGAGAGGTTACAGTGAACCTGTACTTGCAGGTACATACTCAAATGCACTTGTGGCTGCCAATTTAATGATTTTGTTTGGTTGAATTTTAATCTATTGTAAATTTTTGGAAATAAAAATGTCGAATCGCATGGTTCGACATTTTTTTTGCGTTGTGGGTGGTATATATGTAGGTAAGCAAAGGAGGAGAAAAAAATGTATGGTGTAATTGATGTAGGGAACTGTGTATTTTGCAGAAACGTGTATACAAATGTGATTTTTTTGCAAAACGGACGCATTTGCTGTGAAAGACCGATTATGTATTTAAGGCAGATACCGGAAAATGCGTGGAATTACGGCAACAATAATTATATATATGCCAATCGTGTAAATATGCAAAATAATTATATTGATTATTGGAGCCGTAATGTTGCTGCCCCAAATAAGGAGCAGTGCCGGGAGGAATTAAGGCGGGCATTTAAAAACATGCTTGATGCGGCTTCTAAGCAGACTGAAAATACAGCCCCGATGTTATCGATTTTTTTTGATGCCGTTGGATTTGTCATGGCGGATAATTTTGCGGAGGCTATAAATAAGTCAATGGAGATTGAGCGGAAGTATCAGGGGATTGTGTGGTGAGAGGTGTGAAAATGTGCGAGGGGTATGGCGGTTGTCATGCTCTCTGTTTTATTGTTGCAATGTAAAGGAAAAAGTAGTATAATTGAAAAAATAAATTTATATGAGAGGTATACATATGAGAAATGATGCAATTGCATATAATGAAAAATATTGGAATAATCATGCGGATTTATGGTTTGGGACAACTGCTCTTCCGCAGTATGGTGTGAAATTTCCAACGGAAGATGAGTTAAAGCTATTTGGAAATGTAACTGGTAAGAAGATGTTGGAAATCTGTTGCGGTAGCGGTCATTCCTTAAAATATCATGCCGAAAGAAAGGCCGGTGAGTTATGGGGAATTGATATTTCTCAGAATCAACTTGATAATGCCCAAAAGTATCTTGATGAATGTGGATATGCAGCAAATCTCATATGTAGTTCTATGGAAGAAATGAATCTCCCTCAATGTTATTTTGATTATGTGTACTCTATATATGGTATTGGCTGGACTACCGATTTGCAAGGGACTTTTAATAAAATTGCTTCCTGTTTAAAAAAAGATGGGATATTTATTTTTAGCTGGAATCACACGTTATATCATTGCGTTGCCTTTTGTCGAGAGAATGGAAAGAATATGTTGGATGATGGCAAAATGGTATTTGAATCAAGTTACTTTGATGAATCTTATTATAAAATGCCTGTGCATGATAGTGAAGTTATTTTGTGTAATCGTATGATTTCAACATATGTTAATGCTCTTGCAAAAGCGGGCTTTGTAATTGAGCAAATGATTGAGCAAAATGTTAGTGATATGAATGACACAAGTGATAAGGCAAAAAAGGCAGAGATGATACCTATTTCGGTGTGCTTTAAGGCTAGAAAGTTATAAAAATTACTCTTATTAATGTTCAATTTGTTTGTTTGAATTACGAAATTTCCAATTTTACAGCGAGAATGAAAGTGTGTAAAGATTTAAAGTTAGTAGAAAAAAATGTCGAATCGCAGGATTCGACATTTTTTTTGCGTTGTGGGTGGTATATATAGGTAAAGGAATTTTATGGGAAAGGAGGGAAAATGTGGGGGATGAGTATAAATGTATGTAAAGTTATTAAGGAGAAGAGCGTATGAAAGAGATAAAGACGAAAGAAGATGTATTTAAAGCAATTTGTAATGCGTCAAGGTTGGGAAATTTAGGTTTTTTTGTTGGCTCGGGTTTTACAAAAGCAATACTGGAAAATAATACCTATTATGAAGCGTATACATGGGCTGAATTATTAAAAGTATGTTGCGAAGAGATGAAAATTAATGAAAATATATTAAAAAATAAAAATTCTTATCCTGAAA
>OOAQ01002263.1_pt1 | contig 11769 bp, 6 predicted proteins | sample 1671051 | NCBI WGS metagenome assembly OOAQ01 (sample SAMN06348117, study PRJEB24527) | human gut metagenome | biome: human gut; feature: ankylosing spondylitis patient; material: feces | host: Homo sapiens | place: China | collected 2015-10
CGCGTCGCCGGGGCGGGTCTTGCGCACCCGACGCAGCCGGAACACCGGGTCCGCCGCAGGGGCGGCGGTGGGCGCAAGCGGCTGCGCGGGCGCGGCTGCCTCAGGGCAGCATGCGCAAGGGCACACGGTAGACCCACTCCCCGGCGTCAGTCTGGCCGAAGTTTTCCCAGTTGGCGCGGTCGCGGTCGTATTCTTCATAGCGGGCCAGGCGGGACTTGAGCCGGTTGATGAAGGTTGTCTGTTCGCCCACGCTCATGCGGTACCAGTCTTCCTCGCGCAGCAGCATGACGTCGCTCTTATAGGGCAGGCCGTCCAGAAATTCCGCCAGCACGCCCAGTTCGGCCAGGGTTTTGCCCTGGGTGGGCAAGTTGGGGTCGCGGGTCATGCGGGTGGAGGCGGAAAGCACCCCCTGGAAAAAGTCGCGCGCGTCGGTTTTTTTGGTGCGTTCGGCATTGTCGATAATGGTTTTAAGCTGGCTGCTCAGGTCGCTGAGCTGATTTTTGGTCAGGAGTACGGCCACCTCCACGCTGGGGACCTGCTCCTTGCGGGCCAGGCGGGCCAGATCCATATCCGCTATCCAGGAGTTGACCACGCTGGGGGCCTGATTTTCCCGCGCGCGGCCCAGGTATTCCAACTGCATGGCGTAGCCCAGCGTGGCAGCCAGACGGGCGGCTTCAGTTTCCGGCGTTTCCTTCTGCGGTTTTTCGTCCTTGGGTTTGGTCATGATCTTGCCCGCCGCCGTGTTGCGGACCATGTCCAGCATGCCCGAAGCCAGGGTTTTGGTCACGGCGGCGAATTGGGCGGCCCCGGCCTGCGGCGTGGGCGCGGCCACGGCCTGGTAGTTGGACTTTTCGCCGGAAAGGCGGCTCAGGGCGCGGTAGCTCTGTTCCGCATAGGCGTGGTTGGCCCGTCCTGCGGGGCTTTTGACGTGCAGCGCGGTGATCCAGATGCCCTTTTGCCGGGCCAGGTCGTTGACTTCGCTGGGGCCCATGCGCACGGAGGCGTAGGGATCCGTGCTCCTGAGCGGCCCGGCGTCGGAAATAAGCAGGATGAGCCGGGAGGCGTAGGGTCCCCAGTTGAGGTCCTGCACGGCGGCCTGCACGCCCGCCAGGGAGTCTTCATTGAAGTCGTGGCTGGAAACTGTGGCCTCCTGTACCTTGGCGAGGTTGTTTTCCAGACTTTTGCGGTCCTTGGCCGTGGCAAAGTCGCTGACCACTTTTGTGGTGTACTCCAGGCCGGGCCGGGCCTTGGTGCTGCTGCGGAAGGCCACTACGGCAAAGCCCACCTTGTCGGCCAGGTTGCTTTTTTCAATGCTGTCGTAGATCTGGCGCACCACGTTGAGGCTCTGGTCAATATAGGGCTTCATGGAAATGCTGGTGTCGAGCACCAGGGCAATGCCGGTTTTGGGCGGGCCTGAAGGCGCGTTTTTGTTCTTGCCGTAGTTGCCGGGATCAATGGAGGCCACCTGCAGGAACTTGACGCCCGCGTAAGGGTCTTTCATGTCCAGAATGGGCATGAGGTAGAAGCGCTTTTCAGAAATGGCCCCGGCGGCGTCCGCCGGTTCCGCGGCCACAATGGGCAGGCTTTCCGGTGCGGGGGCGCTTTGGGCGCGCAGGGCGGCGGCCTGCGCTTCCAGCGCGGTCAGGCGCGTTTCCATGTCCGGCGCGGCGCAAAGGTCGTCCAGGGCCTGCCGGGTGCGGAAAAAGAGCACGGGGTCGCGGCCGGTGCGGGGTGAGAAAAGCAGGGTGAGGGACTGGTTCCAGGCCGTGGTCTTGGCCGCTTCCAGCCAGCCCTGGGGCTGACTGGTGGAAACGCCCACCTGAAGCCAGCCCTCCTGCCGGGCGTAGACATAGAATACGGTGAAGGGCGTCACCGCCTGGGTCAGCACGGCGGCGTCGGCCTTGGGTTCGGCCAGCAGGGCCGCGCCGGGGTGGCTGACCACCCGTTGGTAGAGGCTTTTTTTGCCCTCTTGCAGCAGGGGGGCGGCCTCGGCCCACAACGCGCTCAGCTGCAGGGCGGTCAGGGCCAGCAACAGGCAACAACACACGCGCCGTACGGGGCGGAGAAGGGAGAGCATGGTTTTTCCTCGCTTATTTCCAGTCCTGCAGCAGGGCGGCGGCTTCGGCGTCGCCCTTGTCCGCCTGGGTTTTGGCGTAGGCGCGCAGGGCGTCCAGGGCCGGGCGGGCTTCAGCGTGGCCCTTTTGTAGGGCTGCTTCATACCAGCGTCTGGCCTGGGTCAGGTCCACAGGCAGGCTGCCGCGCGGCAGCCTGCTTTGTGGGTCATAAAACTGGGCCACCATGTACATGGCCGCGGCATTGCCCTTTTGCGCCGCGTCTTCCAGCAGCAGAAAGGCCGCGTCGCTCTGTTCCGGGCTCGCCTGCGGCGTACGCAGGGGACCGGCCGCGCTCAGACTCTGTTCCGGCTGGGCCTGACCGCGCAGCATTTCTCTGGCCATGCGCAGGGGGGACTGCTGCGCCGGTGTGCTCTGCGCCTGTTCAGCTTGCTGCTGTGCCGGAGCGGCCGCGTCTGTACTTCCCCTTGCGGCGGGCGTGTCTGCCGTTGCGGCGGGGGCCGACGGCGCGACCGGCCCGCGCAGGGCAAACCACCACAGGGCAAAAGCCAGAATGGCCAGGAGCAACAGACCCAGGATCAGGAGCAAGGGCAGATTGCGCCTGGGGGCGGGCGCTTCTGGCTCCAGGGCCAGGGGTGGCGCGTCGGGCGCGTTGAGGCCTTCCGCCGTTGGTTCTGCCGGAGCGGCTTCTTCCGGCGGCGCTGCGGGCTCCGGGGTGGGCGATGGGGCCGGTTCCGGTTCGGGATCCGGGGCCGGCGTGGGCGCGGCGTCCGCCAGGCCGTGCCCGCCGCGCATGGGCGAATAGACCAGCGGTCCTACCTGCAGCACGCAGGGCGCGGCATTGACCAAGGTCAGGCGGTAGGCGTCCAGATCGTCCAGCGCGTCCACCACGGCGGGGCCCACCAGCAGGCGCAGGTCTGCGCCCTGGCGTTCCCAGTGGTCGGGGCTGAGGCGGGTTTCGTTTTCCTGCCAGCCGGCGGTGGTGAGGCTTTTCTGGTCCGAAGCCCGGCGGAGAAGAAATGCCGGCCCGGCCGTTTCCGGGGCGTCCGCAATGACAATAACGGCACAGCCGGGGCCGCGCCCGGCGTCCGCAGTGATGGTGGCGCGCATGGCTAGTCCTTGAAAACCTGCAGGATGTCGCGCAGGCGATTATTTTGTTCCGGATTCACGTTCTGCTGGCCGTCAAAATCCACGTTCGTCATGATGTTGGCCACCAGGGCGCGCAGCCAGTCCGTATACCAGAGGCGGTCGTAGGGGGCTTCCTGCTCGCCAATGTGGGGTTCGCCCACTATATCCGGAGGCGGATCGAACAGGCTTACGGCCTTGCCTCCCTGGGTGAGGGTGCGCTCGGCCCGGCTTTTGTTGCGGGGGTCAAAGTCCAGCCAGTCCACAAAGGCGTTAATGGCGTCCGCCGCCAGACTGACCTGCTTCCAGACCTGTCGCTCGCGGGCCAGGTTGCCGTAGGCCGTGTTGCCGCGCAATTCAGCCTCCAGGTTTTCCCGCAGCCGGCAGCGGGCGGCGGCCTGGACCAGTTCGTGGCAGAGCTGGTCTACCTCCCGCGCGGGCAGGCCGAACAGTGTGCGCACTTCTGTGCTGCCGCCGAACTGGCGCAGGCGTTCGATCCAGTGGTCCAGTACCATAGTGGCGAACGCGCCCGCCGTGTCCCTGGCTGTGGCGGCGGTTTCCTGTACCGGTGCGGCCGGAGCAGCGTCGCCGAAAATATCGCTCAGGATGTCACTGGCAGCCACACGGGTACCCACCACCTGCGCGGTCGGGGCCTCGCCAAAGGTCGGGTTTTGCCAGGCGTTGCAGCACAGTTCGTAAAGGTCTTCGTCCCGCACCTGCAGACGGCGCAGCAGCGCGCCGAAGAGCTGTTTTTCCGCCACGCCGGCCAGCAGCGCGGCCAGGGTGCGGGCGAGCTGTTCTTTTTGGCGGCGCAGTTCTTCCCTGTCGTCGCTGCGATAGAAGGGGGCCAGGGCCGTGCGCAGACGGGCGTTGCGTTCCGTCAGGCTCACGCTGATCTGTCGGCGTTTGAGCTCCGGGTTGCACAGGGGCCGCAGGCGTTCGCGCAGCAGGGAAACGCCGCCGTCGTTGAGGGTCATGGCCGCCTGCCAGACAGTTTCCGGGTCGGCCACATGCCGCCGCACCAAGGGGGACTGGAGGAAGGCTTGGCGCACTTCTTCCACAAATGCGCGTTGCTCCGGGCGAATGCCGGTTTCTCGCCGCTGGTCGTAGGTGAAGATGGCCTCGCAGAGAAAATTGGGATTGCGCAGCAAAAAGACGTTGTTGAAGGGGTGCACGCCGTCCCAGTTTTGCGGCCAGTCGTGCATCTGGCCAAAAAAGTTGACCAGAGAGGATTCCAGTCTGGTGGTCCAGCGGGTTTCCACTGAGGGGGAGCCGGCCTTTTTTTCAAATTCCATGTCCATCTTGGTGAGCACAAAGAACAGGGCCGGGGGCTTGCCCGCGCGCATCTGCGGTTGTTCGCCGTGGGTGGAGCAGATCCACTCGTAAACGGCCTGGGGCAGATCCTGCACCTCCTGGGTGCTGGGGCCGATGCAGAGCAGCATGCTGGTGAGTTCTTTTTCCTCCCGATAGCGCTCAAAAAGATAGGCCACCTTGCCGCGCAGGAACAGTTCCTTGAGGGTTTCCTTTTTGCTTTCCAAGGCCTCACGCAGATTGGTGAATTTGTAGCGCGCCCGGTAGCCGGGAAAGTCCAGCAGGTCGGTGTAGTCAAAGAAATCATCAGGTTTTTCGCGCATGTAGATGGTAATCTCGGCCGTGAGGGCCGTGACGACGGCCCGGGGCAGGCGTGTTGTGCGGCCCGCGTCGGTGGTGACGGACAAGGTGTCGTCCCCGGCAGGCGTGCCCAGACCGTGCAGACGGGCCACGTCAATGATGCTGTTGGCACGCGGGATGAGCGCTTCGGGCGGGCAGAAGGCCTCCGTGGGGTTGCCCAGGTCGCGCAGAGCCGCGCAGAGTTCCAGATAGACGGCCTGAAACTGCGGCACGCTGTCCCAGATCAGGCCCAGCAGCGCGGCGCGGTCTTCCAGATTCAGGCGGGGGGCCAGCTCCACGGCCCGCGCCCAGTAGCCGTTTTGGAGCAGTTGGACGCGCGGGCGGGAGGCGAAGTTTTTGTGCACATAATCCCGCAATTCTTCCACATCGTCGCCGCTCAGGCCGCCGGACAGGGGCGCGGCGGCGGCGCGGGCGGCCAGGGCCTCCAGGGCGGCGCGCAGGGCGTCGGCATCGGGGGCGTCTTTGTGGTCGCAGTCGGCATAGTAGGTGTTGGCCAGCACGCGGGCCACGTCCGTTTCCGACAGCAGACGCAGGCGGATGGGATAGGCCGCGCTGACGCCTTCGGGCCTGGTAGTGGTGAAGCGGGTGACCAGGCCTGTGGATTCCTTGCCGCCTTCCGGGTTTATTTCTTTGATAAAATCGTGTTCTGCACCGCAAAAGTCGGCCAGCAGCACGCCCGCCGCATTGCTGGCCAAGGCGGAGATAAGGTAGGACTTGCCCGATTGACTGGGGCCAAAGACGCCCACGCACATCTTGCGCACGGCCGCCTGCTCGCATTTGCTGAAAAAACGGGCCGCCTGGCGCATGTCCTTTTGCAGGGCCGCGCGTTCGCCGCCCACCAGAGCGGCGTTGTCCGCAAGCCAGCCGCCGGCTTCACGGGCGGTTTCGGCCAGTTGGCGGCAGTGCCGCGCCAGTTCGCTATCCTGCTGTTGCATGACGTTCCCCATATCAGCCGGCGTCGGTCACGATGCCCGTGTCCAGCCAGTAGCCTTCGTCCAGTTTGAGGGTTTGCAGGCGGATTTCCAGATCGCGCCGGTCCACGTTGCGACCCTGGTTGTCCTCAATGGCGTCAATGTGGAACTCGCCTTCGCTGCGGTTTTCGTCCCCGTCGACAGTGCGGGGGGCGTCGTCCCAGACGTCCGCTACGCTCAGACGCACTTCCACGGTATAGGGCAGGCGTCCCGCAGCGCGGGAGCGCGCCGCCTCATCCGTAAACGTCAGCAGGTGGTAGCGGGTGGTAGGCCAGCGCTCGGCGTCCAGTTGGCGGTAGCCGATGGAAAGGGGGCCGCTGAAGGCTACTCTGCGGCTTTGTTCGCTGCCCTCATTGCTGTCCACGTCCACGGTAAACCAGACCTTGGCCCGGCGCAGCTGGCCGTTGATGTCTGTTTCGCCAATGTAGCGCGCTGTGGAAGTCAGGCGCAGCGATGCGGAATCAAAGGAAAAACCTTCCAGGTGTCCGTCGGCCAGAGCGCAGAGAATGGCCCCCACCACTACGGTAGTTTTGGGGTCGCTGATGCGGCCCAGAGCGTCGGCAAAGGGGTACCAGGCCCCCGCGCGGTAGCGCCGCATGGGGATGATCCTGTCCGGCGGCACGGGCAGCCGGGCCAGCACCGAATCCACCACAGCCGACCAGGCGCTGGGGCGGCCGGTGAGCAGCAGCACGTCGCAGTCGTACATGTGCACCAGCTCGCAGAGGGCAGAAAGCGGACCGCCCAGGGTGGCGCGGATGGTGGCCCCCACAGCGGCCGGGCAGACCTGGATGGGCACGTCCAGAATATTGAAGCGCTGGATGGCGGGTGCGGCGCGGCGCACCAGCTCTTCCACGGCCCGCAAGGTGTCCTGCTGGGGACGGGGCGCGGGTGCGGCAAAGAAGGGCGCGTCGGCGGCGTCCCCTTCGCGGACGTTGTCCTGGCCGGGCTGGGCGGCGGCGTCCTGCGGCAGGTCGGCGGACAGGGGGCGGCTCCTGCCGTCATTGCCGGCGTTTTTGGCGTTGGCATCTGTGCCGTTTTGTCCCGGAGCGGGCGGGTCGTCGGCCCCGGCCGCAAGGTTGCGCCGGGGGTCGGCTTCAAAAAAACGCTCCAGCGGGCAGGTCTGGTTGAGGCCGTCCAGATCCGGATTCTCGCAGGCGGCCAGCAGGCCCAGGGCCACGGGCACGGCGATCTGCCGCACCAGGCGTACGCGGGTATTGCGTTCTTCCTGCGACATGCCGATGGCGTCCCGGCCGAAAAGCTGGCCCAGCAGGGCGCGGGGTTCGGCCAGGCCCTGGGCTTCCAACGCCTTGCCGATAGCTGGGATGACGTGGTTGGCCACCACTTCGCGCAGCACTTCATCTCCGGCGATGTTAAAACCATCGCGAAATGCGGTATGGGGCACAATGCGGGGGGTATCGCCTTCGCCGCTGGCCAGCTCAAATGTGGTAATGGAAAGGTCAGTAGTGCCGCCGCCGATGTCTATGGAAGCCATGCGCACGCAGGGCCGGTTGCCGCAGGCCGCGCGGGGTTTGCCCATGAGACGGAAGAGGTGGTGGGCGTCACCGTGCTGTTTGACGGCCAGTTCGTTATAGAGGAGCACCAGTTGGGAGCAGCTGGCTTCGTCCCAGTCGCAGCGCACCAGCGGGCTTTGGCGGTAGTCGCCCCCGGTCTGGACCGCAGGCGCGGGCGCGTACCACTGGCTCCAACCCAGGGCCTGCCAGACTACCCGCACGGCCCAGGTGACCCAGCGGCGGAAGATGCGTTTTTCCGCCACGGGCATGGCCGTGGGCACGGTAAAGATGAGCCGCCGCAGGCGGCGGGGCAGATTGGGTTGCTCCCGGCGGGCGCGGGTGGCCGGGGAATTAATGGTGACCAGGGCCTGGGTGAGGATTTCCCCCAGCATAAAAAGCATGAGTGAAGAGCGGGTGAACAGGGATTCAAAGATGGGTTCGGCCTGCTGCTTGCGCAGGGCCGGGCTTTTCTTGAACAGGGGGTCGCCGAAGCAGGCCAGGGGCGTGCCCAGGGGGTTGAGCTGCCGGGGGAAGAGCCCGCGGCTGACCATGGGCTCTGCCCTGCCGCCCGTGTTGTAGCGCCAGCTTTGCAGCCAGGGGCGTTCGTCCCAAAGGTAGCGTTTGGGGCTGGACATGCCCGTGGTGCCTTCGGCGCACACGGCCTGGGTGGCCAGGCGGGCGGCCTCCGGCCCGATGCGCACGGCCGAGGGCCAGGCAAAGGCGGGCGTCTGTCGGCCGGAGCGGCGGGAAAGGGCGTCGTTGCCGAACTGGGCGTCCACAAATTCCACGCGAGTTTCAAAAGGTTCGGCGTAGACGTTTTCGGGCTCGCTCAGGTCACGCAGTTCCAGCAGATAACTGTCGTTGAGGTTGGTGACGCGCTGGGGCAGGGTTTCCACCAGAATGCCCGTGGTGCGCGAATTGCCGATGTCCAGCACCAGGTCCACGTCCACGGGGGTGTCCCGGTCCGGATTGATGACCTGTACGGCCAGGTGTCCGCAGGCTTTCTGCAGGATTTCCAGCCAGGTGAGGTAGGAGGCCAGGTGCTCCAGCACGTTGGCGGTGTGGTCCCGCCAGGAGCCGCGCCGACCGCGTTCGGAAGATTCGGCCTGCTTCAGGGTGTCGTAGAGCCCGGCCAGCCACTCGTCCACCCAGGGCGCGTTGAGAAACCAGGCGTTGTCGCGCACATGGTGGGCCAGCATAAAGTGCCCGTGGTCCGTCACGTCCTGGGGCGAGAGGGCATAGTAGCGTTCGCCCTGTTCCGGCCGATTTTCCACGGTGGTGTCAAACAGCAGGACCACGCGCGTCATGCCGGGATGCCGATCCGAGGGGGTGACCCTGGCCCGCACCCAGTTGGAGGGGCCGTACTCAAAGCGCTTGCCTCCATCGGGCCAGAACTGGTCCAGGGTGCGCAGAAAGGGTACGGGCAGCCACTGCCCCTGCCAGAGGTCCCGTTCCGTCAGGGCGGATTTGGCATATATCTTGAGTTCGCCGTCGTCAGGGGTTCCACAGGGCTGCCCGGTGATCATGTCCACATAGGTTCCGCTCTGGCTGGTGTCCGTTTTTTCTTCCCGCAGGCAGTGCAGCAGGTGTTTGTAACGGTTTTCCGTCGCATCCGGCATATCCGGGGCGTTGGCTTCCGGCTGTCGCACCTCTTCATAAAAATAGCGCTTCAACGACGCGAGGTCGGACGTCGGCAGTTCAAAATCCAGAAACTGCGGGCAGCCGCCGGGGATGATGCTGACCGGGGAAAGATACCGGGGAATGGCGTCCATGCTACTTCCTTCTGAAGCGGGCGTCCCACTTGTGGTTGGCCCCGCCCAATTCTCTGCCCTTGCACTGGGTGGTGTTTTCACTGCCCGTGCACTCCACCTTCTGCGGCACATAGGTGCCGCCGCGTGGGCAGCGGGCCTGGTTGGACTCAAACTGCAGGTTGCCGCCCTGGAAGCGCGCCGTGGCCGTGCCGCTGCAGACCTGGCCGTTGCGCTCGCGCACGAAACGGCGACCTTTGCCGCTTTTATCAAAGCAGTATTCCGCCACGATGGGTTCGTTGGACGGATGGGAATAGAGGCCCGTTTCGCTGGTCCAGCAGCCTTCCAGAAAGCTCAGGTCGTTCTTTTTGGCAGCGTCTTTGGGAATGTTCAGATCCTCATTCTTTTTTTTCTGCGGCTGCGGTTTGGGCTGTTCCACGGGCTTGGGCTCGACCTTGGGTTTGGGCTGCGGCTTGGGCTGTTCTTTGGGTTTGACGGGTTCCGGCGGCGTTGCCGGCGTTTCGCCAAAGAAGGGCGTAACCACTTCCGGCTCCGGCGCGACCGGCGCCGGCTTCTTTTCCGCCGCGGGGGGCGTTGCTGGCTTGCACTGGGCCGCGCGCTCCTGCAGCTGCCGCCAGAGCAGGGCGAGTTCGTCCTCCTGGGCGGCGGTTTTCTGTTCTTCTGCCGTAAGGGCCGTGCGGTCCACCGGCGTGCAGCCCGTGGGCAGGGGCGGGGGTAAAAGCCCCAGAGCCGCGCCCAGAAGCCAAAGCAGCAAAAGCAGCAGAAGCAGAGGCAGCAGCCAGGGCAGGCAGCCCGGCCTGGCTGCAGGGGCCACGGCTGCGGGCATTGCCGGAGGCGGCGGGGGGGCGGCCGGGCCCAGACGGGCCAGGTCCTGCGGCTGGGCGCTGCCGCTGCTGGGCCCAAAACCCCAGTTGACAAGCACGGGCCTGCCGTCCACGCTCCAGAGGTCTTCGGGCGCGGGGTGCTGCAGGGCCAGGCGCAGCATCTGTCCGGCCAGGGCCTGGCGGGCCTGGGCGTCTGCCGTGAGGCTTTCGGAAAGCCCCCGGATGTCTCTGGCCAGACCTCCGGCTTTGGCGCGCAAGGTGTCCGCTTCCTGCGGCGGCAGATCGGTCAGGGGCACGGCCGGGCCCTGGCCTGCGGCGTACCAGTCCACGCTGTCGTTCTGGCTGTTGTGCTGGGGTTCGGCCAGCAGGGCGGCGTGCTCCTGCCCCAGATGGTTGAGCACCAGCGTGTGCAGCTGCTCGTAACAGTCCGTGGCAAATATCCCCTGACTGGCCAGGGCGCGCATGCGCCCGCGCAGGCTGGTGGCGATGCGCACGCTCATGACCGGCCTCCTGCGGCGGCGGGCGCGTCACGGCGCACGGTCAGGCCGGCCTTGCGTAAAAAGTCCGCCAGGCGCGCACTGACAATGGCCAGACTGGACTGCCGGTAGGAGGCGTCGTCCAGTTTGATGGCGGTATTGATGCCCACCACCCGGCCCTGCTCGTCCACCAGGGGGCCGCCGCTGTTGCCCTGGGAAACCGTGGCCGTGTGCACGATAAGGGGCGGCGTGCGGTCCAGCACCACGCTCACCACGCCGTCGGTATAGACCACTTCCGGGGCCTGGGCGCTTTGGCCGCGCAAAAGGGCTGCAAATTTGGGATCGTCCGTGGTGACCGCGCCGGGAAAGCCCCAAGCGCTGACCCTTTGGGTGCGGCTTACCGTATCGGTGAAGGCCAGGGGCGTGATGGCGGGCGCGTCCGGCACGGCCAGCAGGGCGAAATCTTCGTTGTTGTTCACGCTCAGGGCTTTGACAGTGGCGGCCAGAGGCTTGCCCAGAGCCTTGTTGACCACCACGACCTGACTGGCTTGCGCCACCACATGTGCGTTGGTGGCTACGGCCCCCTGGGCCACAAAAAAGCCCGAACCCAGCACCAGCCCTTCAGGCCGCAGGGCCAGGACCAGCACGGTGGCCTGTTCCAGCAGCGCCGCCACGCTGCCGGGCTGGGCGGCCTGCGCGGTCGGGGCGGGCGTTGTGTGGGGCGTGGCCGCTGCGGTGGCCGGGGTTTCGGCCTCTGCGGCCGCCTTCGGCGTCGGGCTTTGTCCGGGCGCGGTCACGCCCAAGGGCGGCCAGGTGATGCCGACGGGGGGCGTGAGCAGGGGCAGCTGCCGCTGCACTTCGCAGGGGTCTTGGGTGAGCAGAGCCCGCAGCCGCTGCAGAAAAGCCGCCAGCTCGGCGTTGTGCTCACGGGCTGTGGCGGTTTCCTGATCCAGGCGGGCCTGCGCGGCAAGAGCGGCCTGTCGCTCCTGCCAGAACAGCCAGGCGGCCAGCAGGGCCAGGGCCAGCAGCAGAAGCAGGGACCAGAGCAGCGGCCGGGCGTACCAGGGGCGCGGGGCCGCGTCTGTGACGTCCGTTGCCGGATCGGGCTGCCGGACCTGCTGGGGGTCCTGCTGGGGGGATTGCTGCTGGGATTGTTCCATGCGCCGCTCCACGTGGCACTATACCTTTAAAGGAAAGCATTGCAACTTTGAGAGTATCCATTCTCAAAGATTTTACTACGCTCACTTCGGTGCTTGCCAGCGCAAAAAACGCGCGCTTACACCTGTGTGACGGGCGGTTGCTTACGCCGCCTGCATACGACCTGCCTGCACCTGCAAGGCAGCGGAGCCG